>ORMF011639324.1_pt1 | contig 10995 bp, 10 predicted proteins | sample 1779871 | NCBI WGS metagenome assembly ORMF01 (sample SAMEA104232316, study PRJEB22302) | groundwater metagenome | biome: forest; feature: aquifer; material: groundwater | place: USA | collected 2011-08-07 | depth 5.4 m
CCACTCGGCCACGCTCGTCTTCTTCGTCCACGAGGGCTCGGGCACGCTCGAGACCACGTTCGGCCCCATCGCGTACCGCCAGGGCGATTTCCTGATCATCCCCAAGGGCATCACGCACCGCTTCGAGTGCGACCCGGGCCCGCAGTACTACTGGGTCTATGAGAGCTTCGCCGGCGATCCGGAGAAGGCCGAGGCCGTGACGACGGGGCAGTTCCTCACCCACAGCCGGAGCGACTACAAGTTCCCGCGCTCGCTCGACACGCGCAACGAGGCCGGGCGCTTCGAGATCGTCTCCAAGACGGACGGCACGTACGCGCGCCGGGTGCACCCGACGCATCCCTTCGACGCGGTCGGCTGGCGCGGCACCTATCTGCCGTACAAGTTCGCCGTCGAGGATGTCCGTCCGCTCGTCGCCGACCGATCGCACGTGCCGCCCTCCGGCCACACGGTCTTCATCCTGCCCGGCTGCTACATCTGCGTCTTTACCGTGCGCTCGGCCGAGAAGGAAGGGCTCTGGGTGCCCTTCTTCCACAAGAATCTCGACTACTGTGAGACCCTCGGCTACCACGCCGGCCGCTTCTTCAGCCGCGGCGGTGTCTTTTCCGAGGGCATGATCTCGGTGCACCCCGTCGGGCTGCCCCACGGACCCCATCCCAAGGCTTTAGCAGCGCTGCTCGACGACAGGCGCCCGCAGGTCTTCGAGGAGGTCGGCATCATGGCGGACTTCGCCAATCCCGCGACGATCTCCGACTTCGCGCTCGGGCTGTCTCGGCCCGACTACATGGCGAGCTGGTCGGGCTACACGACGGAGCCGCGCTTCCTCCACGACCCGGGACGACTGGCGAAGGTGCTTCGCCTAGCCGAGCGCCTGGCGGACGCCCGCGACAAGCTGAGGCCGGCAGGATCGGAGGACGAAGGGCACTGATGCGCTTCGGCATCTTTTCCGTCGTCGACCACTACCCGAAGGAGATCGGCCGGACCCCGGGCGAGCTCTACGCCGAGCTGCTCGAGCAGGCCGAGGCTGCCGACGAGCTGGGCTTCGACTCGTTCTGGATCGCCCGGCACCCCCCCGCGCCCGCCGGTGTGGCTTGCGGCCGCCGCTTCGCTGACGCGGCGCATCCGCCTGGGCTCGGCCGTCGTCGTCCTGCCGTTCGACAACCCGCTCCGCACGGCCGAGGACTACGCCATGGTGGACGTGCTCTCGGGCGGCCGGCTCAACCTGGGCGTGGGCTCGGGCTATCTCAAGCACGAGTACGCGGGCTTCGGCCTCGACATCGAGGAGAAGCGCGCGCGCTTCGACGAGGCGCTCGACATCGTGCTCGAGGCCTGGACGGGGAAGCGCTTCTCCTACGCGGGCGCGCACCACCGCGTCGAGGACGTCCAGTTGAACGTCGTGCCGAGGCAGAAGCCGAGGCCGCCGGTCTGGATCGCCACGCTGAGAGCCGACGGGACGCCGCGTATCGGATCGAGGGGATTCCCGCCCATGCTGATCCCGTACGCGAGCGCCGAGAGCGTGGAGCAGATGGCGGCTGGGCTCGCCGGCTGGAGAAAGGCGTTCCTCGCCGCGGGCGGCAGCCCGGACGCGGCGACGGTGCCCTTCGGCTTCCACTGCCACTGCGCCGAGACGACGGCGCAGGCGCGCGCCGAGGCCCGGGAGCCCATGGACCGCTACGTGCGGACGCGGCTGTACGCGGTGCAGCGCCCCTTCGAGACGCTGGTCGAGCAGGACGTGGTCGCTTTCGGCGATCCCGACGAGATCACGCGCGTGGCGCGCCTGTACGAGCGGGCGGGCTTCACCCACTTCCTCGCCATCCCGAACTTCGGCGGGCTGCCCCACAAGCGCGTGCTTCGCTCCATGGAGCTGATGGCGAAACAGGTCCTGCCGCGCTTCCATCCGACGGGCCGCGCATAGGATGGCCTGCGGCGCGCCCGGCAGGCGGCCGGTGACGTTCTTGACGGCTCCTGAGGGCGCCCGTATGCTGAGGCACTTTCCTGCGTCACGTGGGTGGAGATGAACGTGGATTCTCGCTCGATGACGACCCGCGATCCGAACTTGCCCGCCGAGTACTCAGCGGGGCTGGACCGGCTCTCCCTGGCGCCGCTGTGGACGGCGCTGCACACGCTCTTGCCGCAGGAGCGCGTCACGCAGGCCGTGCCCTACCGCTGGCGCTGGGCCGAGATGCGCGGGCCGTTGCTGGAGGCGGCGCGCCTCGTGCCGATCGAGCAGGCCGAGCGCCGCGTGCTCGTGCTGCGCAACCCGGGCCTGGGCGGAGCGTACGCGGCGACGGCGACCTTGTTCGCGGGGTTTCAGATCATCCTGCCGGGCGAGACGGCGCCGAGCCATCACCACACCCCGGCCGCGCTCAGGCTGATCGTCGAGGGGCGGGGCGCTTTCACGACGGTGGACGGCGTCAAGTGCGCGATGGAGCCGGGCGATCTGATCATTACCCCGCCGATGCGCTGGCACGACCACGGCCAGGAGGGGACGGAGCCCGTGATCTGGCTCGACGGCCTGGACATCCCGCTGGTGCGGAGCTTCGAGGCGGCCTGGGCGTCGAAGATGCGCCCCGCCGCCGCCCCGGCGACGGCCATCGACTCTTCACAGGATGAGCTGACCGCCGCGGGTGTCGTCCCGCGCGCCTCGCGCTACGAGGACACGGGCTACCCGCAGGTGCGCTGGCCGTGGAGCGCCGTGCGGGCAGCGTTGGCGGCCATGGCGGCGGCCGCGCCGGCCGATCGGCCGGTCGTCCTGCGCTACGTCAACCCGCGGACCGGCACTTTTCCGCTCCGCACGATGGGCTGCGAGGCGCAGTGGCTGCGCCCGGGCGAGCGGACGCCGGCGGAGCGGCGGACCGCGAGCGGCGTCTTCCACGTGATCGAAGGCCGCGGTGAGAGCAAGATCGGCGACGAGGTTTTTACCTGGGAGCAGGGTGACTGCGTCGTCGTCCCGCCCTGGCAGTGGGTCCAGCACCAGAACCTCTCGGCGTCGGCTCCGGCCTGTCTCTTCCACTTCAACGACGAGCCGGCGCTCCGCGCCCTTGGGTTGTTTTTGGAGGAAACATCCTCCGGCTAGCTTCTGTCGGATTCTGCCCCGGCGCGCGCGCGGCACTTCAAGAATTCTGGGCTTCGATCTCCCGCGCCGCCGGGAGGCCCGGCAGCGACGTCGCGCAGCGCACGGCACGCGCGATCGCCGCCGCCACGGCCTCCGCCGCCGCCCTGCCCAGCGACGCGAGATCGGCCCGCGCGTCCCCGACAGACAGGCAGAAGAGGGCGTCGCCGTCCGTCCGCAGGTGAGGGGGCGAGAGCGCCCGCTCGAAACCCTGGAGGCCCAGCCGCGCCACGCGCGCGGCCTCGGCCTTGCCCAGGGCGGCCGACGTGGCGACGACGCCGACGGTGGTGTTGACCGGGCGGAATCCTGGAGGCTGGGCGCCGCTCTCGAGGGCCGCGGCGGAGTCCACCAGCCGCCTGCCGTCTGCCGCGTCCCGCGCTCCCGCGATGAGGCGGCCCGTGACGGGATCGCGCACGTCACCGACCGCGTTGACGACCATGAGCGCGGCCGTGACGACGCCGTCCCGCTCCACGCGGGAGACGCCGAGGCCGCCGCGCATGGCGCGCTCGATGCCGTAGAGCTTTCCCACCGTCGCGCCCGTCCCGGCGCCCACGCTGCCTTCCTCAACCGGCCCCGGACGGGCCGCGGCGCACGCGGCGTAGCCCATGGCGCGGTCGGGCCGGACGCGGTGGTCGCCCACGTTCAGATCGAAGATGATCGCGCCCGCGACGTGCGGCACCACGGTGCGGGAAACCGGGAAGCCCCGGCCATGCTCCTCGAGATACTCCATCGCGCCCCAGACGGCCTCGAGGCCGAAAGCGCTGCCGCCTGCCAAGACAATGCCGTCCACGGTTGGCGCCAGGTGGCGGGGGTCGAGGAACTCGATGCCGTGGACCCCCGCCGCCCAGCCGGCGATCTCGAGCGCGCCCACCGCCGGCCGCTCAGGCAAGATGGCCGTGCAGCCGGTGAGCGACCGGAGATCGGTGACGTGGCCCACGTGGACGCCCGGAATCACGCCCGTACTCTAGCAAAGTGTCCGTGCACGCGCAGGCGGCTCAAAAAGGTCCAGATGCGAGGCGCCGCCCGAAGGCCGCAGGTGAGGCGTACTCCTGTACGTTGAACCTGCGGCCAAGGGCAGCAACGAAGCAGATGGGCCTTTTTCAGCCGCCTGCCAAATTCTGGCGGCGCCCAACCCCGTGGTGCTAGTCTCAAAGCGACATGCGCAGGGATCGCTCCCCAGAGGACGAGCAGGACGCCGGCCCGTTGCGGGACGGGCGGCCGTTGCGGCGTCCCTGGGCCCTCATCGCCGCCTGCCTGGTCCTCGTGGTGCTGTCGGCGGTGCTCTGGGTCAAGTGGTCCGGTGCACAGCGCGAAGCGGCCAAGCTCCAGAAGGAAATGACGCGCGTCTACAAGGAAGCCGAGGACCTGCGCCTGCAAGCAGCCCTGGTCCAGGAACGCATCGGCAAGCTCGAGCGGGAACTCCGCGAGCTGCGCCCCGAACGGGCAGCGGCGGCCAAGCCGCCGGACGACAAAGCGCGGGGCGCCAAGCCGCGCGCTCGCCCGTAGCGCAGGAGGAAGCCGCATGGAACTGATCGGCCGGATCCTCGACGGCTCCATCCCGCAGGACCTCAAGGACGCGCTGCGCCGGGCAGACCCCTCCGGGCCTCGCGTGAGTCACGACGAGAAGATGCGCCACCTCGAGGAAGTCCCGCTGCTCGAGGACTGCACCCAGAAGCAGCTGCGCTCGGTCTCCGATATCTCACGCGTGGTCGAGGTGCCCGCGGGCACGTCGCTGACGCGGGCGGGGCAGCCCGGCGACGAGTTCTTCGTCATCCTTGACGGGTCGGCGGTTGTGGAGAAGCCGGGCAAGAAGCGGGCCGTCCTCAAGCCAGGCGATTTCTTCGGCGAGATGAGCCTCCTCGACGGGGGCCCGCGCTCGGTGACGGTGCGGGCGGCGACGGAGCTCCGGGTGCTGGTGATCGACAGGAAGAACTTTCAGGAGCTGCTGCGCGAGGTGCCCGAGCTGACCCAGCGGCTCCTCGTCACGCTGTCCCGCCGCATCCGCGCCCTCGAGTCCGGCGAACGCAGCTGACCCGCGCTGACGGTTCCCCCCGGGTCAGAGCGCCTTGGGGAAGAGCCGGTAGACGGGCAAGAAGATCGCCAGCGTAAGCAGGAGCACCGTGAGCGCCGCGCTCTCGCCCAGGCGGCTCTCGCTCCAGAAGGTGAAGATCACGACGGAGAGCGTCAGGCTGTCGGAGGAGCCGCCGCCCAGGAAGAGGGGCGTGCTCAGATCGCGGAGACTCGCGAGGAATGCGAGCGTAAAGGTGCCCAGCCCCACGAGCCGCACGAGGGGCAGCGTGACGGCGGTGGCGACACGCGCGCGGCCTGAGCGAGGGCGATCAGCGTCAGCGTCCCGTAGAGGGCGAAGGGTGGACGGATCCAGGCCCAGATCACCCCCGTGACGAACGCGACGGAGGGCAGGATGACCGTGTACGCGGCCGCCATGGCGAGCGCGTCCCGGCCGGGCAGCAGGGTGCGTACCCGCACGTAGGCCACGCCCAGGCCGACGGCGAGCACGAGCGTCGCGCCACCGGCCGCCAGGGCCAGCGAGTTGCCCACGACGCGCCACGTGTTCGGATATTCCAGCAGCACGTAGGCGTAGTTGGCGAGGGAGAGGTGCGCGAGGGCGGGCGCCCCGAACCAGCTCGTGTTGACCGACATCCAGAGCACCATCAGGTACGGGAGCCCCACCGCCAGCGCCGTCAGCAGCCAGGCGGCGAGCGCTGCCGGCCAGCGCGCCCCGCCGAGCGGCAGCAGCGCGGTGCGCGGCCCCCGGCCCGAGATCACCGCGTAGCGTCCGGCGACCTGCGGCCGCCGGACGGCCCACAGGCAGAGCCCCACGAGCAGGGCGGACAGGCAGAAGACGATGGCGAGCGCCGCCGACAGACCGAGCTTCGGGGGGAACGAGTTCAGCAGCAGGTAGAGATGGGTGGCGAAGACGTAGATGCGGGCCGGCATGCCGAGAATCGCCGGCGTGGCGAACAGCCCCCAGGCGATGACGAACGAGAACACGGTTGCCGCCGCAAGGCTCGGCGTGATGAACGGGAGCGTCACGCGGCGGACCACGGTCCAGCGTGACGCGCCGGCCACCCGCGCCGCCTCCTCGTAGCCGGAGTCGATCGTGGCCAGCGCGCCTTCCACCGTCAGGAAGACGAAGGAGTAGAGGAACAGGGCCGAGACGAAGATCATCCCCGTCATCGTGTGGACGTTGAAGGGCTTCACGCCGAAGAGCGCATCGAGCCACACGTTGAGCGTGCCCGCGTTGGGGCTGGCGAGGAACACGTAGGTCATGGCCGTGAGCCATGGAGGGCTGACGAACGCCAGCAACGCGCCGATCCGGATCATGCTCCTGCCCGGCACGTCCGTCCGCGCCGTCAGCACCGCGAGCGGCACCCCGAAGGCGAGGGCCAGCGCGGTGGTGCCGAGGGCGTACGTCCAGGAGTTCATCAGGACCGACAGCAGGCTGAGGCGGGTGAAGAGCTCGCGGTAGTGGCCGAGGCCGACGCCGCCCGGGGTTGACACGCTGCCCACCGCGAGCCAGAAGAGCGGATAGATGTTGAGCACGAAGACGGCCAGCGCCACCAGGCCGCCGAACGCCCACAAGCCCCGCGAGCGCGCGGAGCTCACGAACGCGCTGCCGCGGTGCCGTCCGCGGGGAAGAGCGCGACCCGGGCCGGGTCGATCCGCAGGCCCACCGTCTCGCCCGGATCGCGCAGCCGGGCCTCGGCGGCCCCCCGCACGGTGAGCACCCGCTCCCCCGGCCGGATGCGGTACTCGACGGCCTCCCCGAGATTGAGCGCGCTCTCCACGATCCCTGTCCAATCGGCCGCCCCCGGCGCCGGCGGGGGCACGAGCAGGATGTCGGCGGGCCGGAGACAAGCGATCACCGAGACCGCCCCCCCCGGGGGGTGTATCCCGGCCAGCCGCCCCACGCCCAGGACATCGCGGGTGCCGTCCTCGGACTGGTTCGTCGCGCCCAGAAACTCGGCGACGAAGGCCGCCGCGGGGCGGCGGTAGAGGTCGGCCGGCGCCGCCCGCTGCACGACCCGGCCGTGGTCCATGACGAGCACCTCGTCCGAGAGCGCCAGGGCTTCCGTCTGGTCGTGGGTGACGTACACCATCGTGGTTCCCGTCTGCCGCTGGATGCGACGGAGCTCGCCGCGCATCTCCTCCCGGAGCTGGGCGTCGAGGTTGGCCAGCGGCTCGTCCAGCAGCAGCAGCGCCGGTCGGTACGCCAGGCACCGCGCGAGTACGACCCGCTGCTGCTGCCCGCCGGAGAGCTGGGAGGGGTAGCGTCGCTCGAGACCGGTCAGGCGGACGAGGGCCAGCGCCTCGGCCACGCGCACGGCGATCTCGCCGCGCGCGGTCCGGCGCACGCGCAAGCCGAACGCGAGGTTGTCGAAGACGGTGAGATGGGGCCAGATCGCGTAGGACTGGAAGACCATGCCGAGGTTGCGCCGCTCGGTCGGCACCACGGTGCCGCGGCCGCCATCGAACACGCAGGCGCCCGCGATGGTGATCGTCCCCTCGTCGGGCGTCTCGAGGCCCGCCAGGCACCTGAGGATGGTGGTCTTGCCGCACCCGGAAGGGCCGAGCAGGGTCAGCACGCGCCCGTCCTCGACCGCGAACGAGACGTCGGCGACGGCGCGCGTGGCGCCGAACCGCTTCGCGAGGTTGCGGGCGACGACGGCGCTCACGCGGGGACTCTAGTGCGGCTCCAACGAGTATTCCCAACGACTCGCGCGGGCCCGCAGAGTGTCGGGCCAAATGACGAGCCAGACGAGGCCCGAGGGAGGCAGCAGCCCGAGGCGTACGTGGGTGTACGTTGAGGGCTGCTGCCGACCGAGAACGTGGCAGTTCGAGCTGAGCGGCTCTGCCGCGAGGCGAGGGCTGAGTCGATATGGCGAAGTTAGTTGGCCCGGCACTAGCCCATCGTCTTCCGCCAGCGGTCCAGGATCTCACCCCGCTGGGCCACCAGCTCGTCGAGCCGGGTGCGGTGGATCTTGATCGCGGCGAGGGCCGGGAACGTGTCGGGGGCGGGGACGCCGCCGACCGCAGCGTAGGCGCCCTGCCGCGGGCCCGTGTGCGTCTGGTACTCGGCGGACAGGAGGTGGTTGGCCAGCACGCGGGCCGCATTGGGATGGGGCGCCTTCCTGGCGATGAACATCGTCGTCTCCGCCATGTCCACGCCGTCGGCCGGCCACACCACGCCGAGGGGCGCTCCCTGCTTGCCGAAGAGGTACGCCCACACCTGGGCGCCCACGGTCAGGAGCTTCTCGCCGCGCGCCACCGCCTGGGCGGCCTCGGTCTGGAGCCGCGTCTCACTGGTGTTGTTGGCCTTGAGCCTCACGACGAAGTCCCACCCGTACAGCTCGAGCCACCCCTTGATCACGAGCGTGGTCGAGGCGGCATTCTCCGGGGCGCCGAGCGCGAGCTTGTCCTTGAATCGGGGTTCCACGAGGTCGCGATACCCCTTCGGAGCGTCCTCGGGCTTGAGCAGGTTGCGGTTGTAGATGATGGGCAGCCAGAAGAAGCCGGTGGGGACCAGGTGCGCGCTCGTGACGGGGAACGCCGGCAGGATGCCGGCGACGTTGGGCACCGCCATCTCCGCGGTCCAGCCCTGGCTCTCCGCATACATGCCGAGCGTCTTGTCGGTCAGGGTGCAGAGGTCGGCCAGGGCGCGCCCCGCCTCGAGCTCGGTCTGGACCTTCCGGATGACGACCTCGCCGCCTCCGGGCCGCGAGTACTGGACCCGGATCCCGTACTGGCGCTCGAAGTCCTTCATGAGCGGCTCCTCGGTGCGGGCGACGCCGCTCGAGTAGAAGACGACCTCGCCCTCCTTCCTCGCCGCCTCGAGCACCGCCTGCCATTGGGCCGGCGACGGCAGCACGGGGCCGGCGGCGTGCGCCGGGCGCGCGCCGGTCCCGAACGTGAGACCGGTCACGGTGACAGCCACGAAGCGACGGCGGGACATGGGATTCATGCGCGGGCTCCTCTTATCAGATGACGCCGTCGTCACGGAGGGCGGCCAGATCGTCCGGGCGGAGACCGAGCCGATCCCCGTACACCTGGGCGTTGTGTTCGCCCTTGTCGGGGCCCGCCCACCGGATCACCCCAGGGGTTCTCGACAGCCTCGGAATCACGCCCACCATCGCCACCGGGCCGACGCGCGGGTCGTCGACCTCGACGATGTTTCGCGCCCGGTAGTGGGGGTCCGCCGCGATGTCGGCGACGGTGTAGAGCCGCTCGGCAGGGATGCCCGCCGCCTCGAGACGGCGCAGGACGTCGGCCGCGGGCAGCGTCTTCACCCAGGCGGCCACGAGGCCTTCGACCTCGTCCGCTCTCGCCACGCGCTCCGACGAAGCCCCGTACCGCGCGTCGCCGGCGAGGGCGGCGCTCCCTATCAGGACGGCCAGCCGCGCCCACAGGGCGTCCGTGCCCGCGTTGATGACCACCCACGCGCCGTCCTGCGCGCGATAGTTGCCGGCCGGGCAGACGCCGGGGTTCTGGTTGCCCATCCGCTCCCGAACGATGCCGAGCCTCTGGTATGCGGTGAGCATCCCCTCGGAGCTGCGGAAGATCCCCTCGTAAAGCGCGAGGTCGATCTCCTGGCCGCCCCCGCCGTTCCGGTCACGATGCCAGAGGGCGAGCATCACTCCGTAGGCGCCGAAGGCGGCCGCGAGGTAGTCGGCGAGAGCAAAGCTCTGGCGAACCGGTGGCCCGTCGGCAAACCCGGACGTGTACGTCAGGCCGGCGAACGCCGAGGCGATGCGGTCGAATGAGCCCTTGGCGCGGTAGGGGCCGGTCTGGCCATAGCCCGACACGCGCAGCATGACGAGCCCGGGATTCTCACGGGCGAGCGACTCGTAGCTGAGCCCACAGCGATCGAGTGTGCCGGGCCGGAAGTTCTCCGCCACGACATCCGCCGACGCGGCGAGCCGACGGAAGATCTCCTGCCCGCGGGGAAGCCGGAGATCGAGGGTGATGGACTTCTTGTTCCGCGCTTCCTGGAGCCACAGGAGCGGCCGGCCCCCGTCGCGCGGCCCGAACTGGCGCAGGACATCGCCGGCCGTGGGCTCCTCGATCTTGACCACGTCGGCGCCGAACTCGCCGAGGAGCGTTGCGGCCACGGGTGCGCCGAGCACGGTCGCCAGGTCGAGCACGCGGATGCCGGTGAGCGGCAGCGCGCCCGGATCGGCGGGGGCTGGGGACTCCATGGCGACTCCTATAGCGGACGCAGGCGGCCGGGGCAAGCGCCGGCGCCCGCCACAGGCCGCTTCGCGCGCCGGAGACGGCCTACCGCCTCTTTAAGAAGTAGTGGTGCGGTCCCAGGCTTCGAGGAGGCGGTCGTTGTTCTCGCGCGTGCTGACGGAGATTCGCAAGTGGCCGGGGAAGCCCACGGCCGCGCCGTCCCGCACGAGGATCCCCGCCTTGAGGAGAGCTGCCTTCAGCGCGTCTGCCTGCCCGCCGACACGCGGGAGGATGAAGTTGGACTGCGAGGGGGGCGCGGGCGCGCCCCGCCGCGCCACTTCAGCGAGGAGCCTCGGGCGCTCGGCGAGGATGAGCGCCCGCGTCCGATCGAGATGCGCGGCATCCTCGAGCGCCGCCACGCCCGCGACCTGGGCGAAGCGGTTGACGTTGAAGGGGGCGCGGACGCGGCCCAGCCACCCGATGACCTCCGGCTGCGCCACCGCATAGCCCACCCGCAGCCCCGCCAGCCCCGCGATCTTCGAGAAGGTGCGGAGCGAGATCAGCCGCGGGTACCGCTTCGCGAGTTGGACGCCGTCGGCGGTCTCCGGATCGTCGCAGAAATCCCGGTACGCCTCGTCAAGGACCACGAGCGGCGGGTCATCGCCGAGCGCGGCGAGGAACCGATCGAGCGGCCC
>ORMF011712236.1_pt1 | contig 10993 bp, 14 predicted proteins | sample 1779871 | NCBI WGS metagenome assembly ORMF01 (sample SAMEA104232316, study PRJEB22302) | groundwater metagenome | biome: forest; feature: aquifer; material: groundwater | place: USA | collected 2011-08-07 | depth 5.4 m
AATGTTTTTCTGCCCAAAAGAAGGTCTGCAGGTTTCATCTGTTTTTCCATGACCTTACCACCAACATCGTCAAAATAAGGTGCAACCCATCCGCCATGCACAAAACCGCCTGACGTGTCCTCATCTGGCCCGCCAGGCGCCTGCATCACACCGTCCAGTGTCACGAACTCGGTTACTATTATTTTTCTCATATTTTATCCATCAAACAGTTTCATTAAGCTTTTTTAACTTTTCGACGTCAATCCTTTTCATTTTCAAAATGGCTTCCATGACTTCTTTTTTCTTGGCCAGTTTTTCAAAATCAGGTGTTACGAGCTGCCACGAAATTCCAAACTTGTCTTTTAGCCAGCCGCATATTTCTGCCTCTGGATAATTGGAAAGTTTTTCATAAAAATAATTAATTTCTTTCTGATCAGTACACTCTATAATAAAGGAAACTGCTTCGTTGAAAGCGAATTTATGCTCATGAGCGCTATCCATCGCGGCAAACCATTGGTTATTCAGAATAAAATCGGCAAACATTATCGTTCCTTCTTTGTCTGGCTCCATGCCTTCGGGGTAGCGGGTGGCAATCCCTCGTTTTGTATTCTTAAACACGGATAGGTAAAAATCGATTGCTTTTTCTGCTTTGCCGCATACAGCTCCGACGAACAAAAGAGAGGGAACGATAAAAGGTCGTTCTTCACCCTTAGGATCTGATAGGATAAGCTGCCAGGAAAGGCCGTATTTGTCCTCAATCCAGCCATACCGTTTGCTGAAAGGGTACTCCTGAAGCGGCATAAGTACCTTGCCGCCGGAAGATAGTTTCTCCCATACCCTATCTAACTTCTCTTGAGCACCTTTGTCCCTTGACGGATCATAATTCAGGAAAAACGACACCGATGGATTCATTTTGAAATACGGCCCGCCGTTCAGCCCGAGAAATTTATACCCCTCCAGTTCAAAAGAAATTGTCATTACGCTTCCTATTGGCTTATTTGAAGGTGTTTCCACATTATACGGGACAACTTCCAGGATTTTTGAATTTGGAAAAATAGAGGTATAGAATTTGGCTGCCTCTTCTGCTTTGCTGTCAAACCATAAGCAAGGCGTTATTCTTTGTTTTACCATTTTTTATCATCACATTTTCGTTGACGGTTGCAGCATGCCAACATGTTTCCTTCTGTATCCTTGAACATGACAAACTCGCCGATGCCGGGAATATTCATGGGATTGCCCAATATCTCGCCCCCTGATTTTTTAACCATCTCCGTGCTTTTTTTTAAGATCATCTACTGCGATAACGATATGGGGGACAGTCCCATCTTTGCCTTTTTGGTAAAATCCGCCGTTAATATTTCCAGGAGTTTTAACCATCCCTTTTTCATCAGTCTCGGTTGTATAAGCCAGGAGATAGTCCCCCATTTCAGGGCCGAGCTGGCTCATTTTCCAGCCAAAAACAGTTTCATAAAAGCTCTTTACTCTCTTCTTGTTCTCTGTCGGCATCTCAAAATGGACAACAGGATTCATTTTCATTCGCCTCCTAAAGATTGACTAATGTTTCAAATCCTCCCACTGCCATGCGTTTCATCTCAAAAGGCATGGGCTTATCCTTATATTTTGCTGGGTCCATCAAAGGGTCATTCATAACCTTTGCATTAACGCTATCACGATGCTTTCTGGACTTAAACACGATAAACGAAAACACAACCGTTTCACTTGGTTTGGTTTTCACCATTTTTGGGAATGGCAAGCATCCCCACTTTGCAGCGCTTTTCAAGTCTTCCCCAACGCATTCAGTGTATTGAAGAGCGCCATGCTTCATCCAAACAGTCCCACCTTCACGTGCCATTTTTTGATACGCCTTGAGATTCTTCTTTGGAATAGGCAACACATACCCGTCGACATACTGTTTCATGTTATCATTCCCCCTTATTCTTCATCTCTTCTGGCATCTTGCTTTCATCCATGTGAAAAACCTCCCAGATGTGCCCATCCAAGTCTTGGAAAGCCCGCCCGTACATCCACCCGTGATCTGACGGCTCCCTGTACTCTTTTCCGCCTGCTGCCACAACCTTGGCTATCATCTCGTCCACCTCTTTTCTACTTTCAGCAGTTAGGGCCATGAGAACCTCCGAGGTTTTAGAAGTGTCAGGGACATCCTTTCCGGGAATGAACCCCCTGAAGAATTTCTCAACCAGAAGCATCACGAATATATCCTTGCCAACAACCATACAGGTCGCATTCTCATCTGTAAACCGAGGGTCAAACCTGAAGCCAAGCTTAGTGAAGAACCCTATTGTTTTCTTAAGGTCCCTTATCGGCAAATTAACAAAAATTTTTGAAACCATAATGTTAGAATAGGAATTAAAGTTTATAAATGTTTGCTGAGGATACTGCGGCAGGGCATTATCGAAAGGTTAATATACGGATTAACCAGTGGTTGGCGCATGAAAAAACAGGTGATAGTGTTCTTAGCACTTGTGGTTATATTCGGCTACGGCTGCGTTAAAACATCCCCTGAAATAAATGAAGAGGTGCAAGAAATACCTGAACAAGCTGAAGTTCAAGAACAACCGCCAGCAGATGCCAAGGAACAGGCTGCTATGGTGACTGAAGCTGAGACTGCTGGTGGTTTGCAACAAGATTTTCCATCAAATCCCGAGACTAAACCAGAACCCGTTCCTGAAAAACCCCAAGATTTAATCCCTGAAATCAAAAATACGCCAACAGAACCGGCTGCAGAAACATTGTCTTTTTCTTGGGAGAAAGACGACAGCCCAAGAGTTGTAGACGGGTCTGTTCCTTTTGCCCATGGTTTGAAAGATGGAAAAGTTCGCTTGTACTACTGCAACAGCAAAGGGATATTGTCTGCGATTTCCAATGACGGCATGGCTTTCACAAAAGAGCAAGGCATAAGAATTTCCCCAGGAACCGGATTTGAAACTATAGTCTGCGACCCGACAATCGTAGACCTTCCGGATGGAAAAATAAGGATGTACTACAAGGGCGCGAATAGCCAGAACCCTGGGCCTGGGCAGTCTATCCACAAAATTTATTCTGCAATTTCTTCAGATGGCTTGACTTTCCAAAAGGAAGGGCTTAGGATAGATTCAGAGACGAACGGTGACAATGGCTGGGCTTCTGTTCCAGATGCGATAATCCTCCCTGACGGCCGAGTAAGAATATATTATGTAACAGCATCAGGAATGCCGCATGGGATTGGATCAGCAGTATCCTCTGACGGCCTTAATTTTGTGAAGGAAGCAGGAATCAGGGTCCCAAACCTGGTCGATCCCGCATTGGCCAGAATCAGCGATAAATACGTGCTTTTTGCAGCCTCCATAGATGAAGGGTTTGCCAGGGTTCCCAAGGGGATTTATTACCTGGAGTCATCTGACGGGCTTGAATTCGGCGAGCCTACAGCAGTTTTTCAGGAAGATAACGTATACGATCCCTCTGTCTTGAATGTAAATGGGAAAACCGTGCGCGTGTTCTATGGGAAAGTCGTGCCTCCGCAATTGCCCGTGGTTGAAAGCCACACCGGAAAGATTATAGACTGAGCGAGAAGCCCATAGGACTAAAGTAAAGGCATCCTTAAAGCAAGAAATAGACAAGCAATCTTCAAACTTTTAGAATACGCCTTCTCTCACCATATTTCGTTTTTAGCCGGTCGTTAGGAACTCCCCCTCGTTCGTCGTCGAAATGTCCCCCTTTCTACAGTCCGTGCCCAAAAAATTATTGTATTTAACGTAGTCGGTTAACAGAAGTTTTTCCGACCTCGAGGACTCGGCAACCCTGAGGACTCGAGCTGGAAGGAAAAATTTGGGCGAACCCGCAGGTGAGCCTGTTAACCGCTGTTAAACTCTCCCAACAGGGACGAGCCACAACAGTGGCGAAGAGTAAATTTGAAGTCCAGTGTTCTATAAAAAGAGCGAAGCGATAATTCAGGAACAAGAGTCTAAGGGCAGTTTTCCGACCGTTAAAAGCGAAAGTTTTATATATCAATTGATATATAAATACATCTATGCAAGTCCAAGTACAAAAAAATCCATTTGTTAGGTCACCTACATTAGACACCGTACTAATGGTAGAAAAAACTATTGACAAATACAGTGGTGTCTACAATAGAACTGAATTGTGGAAAAAATTGCCTAAAAAAGTTATGTGGCAGACTTATCTTGTTGTATTGGATTATCTGCAAGATATAAACAAAATAGCAATTGACAAAGTGGGCAAAATTGCTTACATTTGGAATCCTTCATTGGCTAAAAAACTTGCTGGAAGAAAGGAGATTAAAGCATGATTAAGCCTTCTAAAGTAGTATTCATTTCTGATGAACTTGAAGACAATTATAACTCCTTGTCAGAAGACGATTTTGTTAAAAAATCCATTGTAAAAGCTGTTAAAGACTTAAAATCAAATGCGTTTGCTGGAATTCATGTTCCTAAGAGATTGATACCAAAAGAATACATAAAGAAGTATGGCATTAACAACCTGTGGAAATATGACATGCCCAAGGGTTGGAGATTGTTATACACAATAACGAGCGAAAATGAAGTTGAATTGATTTCTGCAATTTTGGAATGGTTTGACCATAAAGAGTATGAGAGAAGGTTTAAGTATTGAATTATATAAACTGATAGTTCTGAACTTTATCTTAAATTAAAAATTGCTTTTATTTCTTTTTGAATGTTGCCCGTAGTTTCACATATAGGGCAAGATTTATCCCATTTTGAAAATGGGGGGTTATTTTTGTTCTCTGAAGGGTTGAACCGATGCATAGCCAGACATTCGAGTTTTGGTATTTGTCTAGGTTGAGAAGTTGAGTAAATGTTTATTTTAGTCACATTGCCGAACCAATACTTTTCAAAATGATTTTGTGGACGTGTACTTCCAGCTATTGACTTCCCAACATACTTACATTTATTCCTAGTCCAAAAGACATAAACATAGTTTTTATAGCTGATATTTTTATCAAACCATGAATTGAAGGATTTTTTCTTTTGATCTCTTCCCCAACCTTTGCTTTTTGTCACATGCCATATTTTTCGTTGGGATACTGTTTTATCAAATGCTTTATTTGAGACCTTGCGAACCAATATTTCCTCAGCTATATCTTGCAAGTGGTTAATAACTCTATTAATTTTTAAGTTGGTAGATTTTGGTGGGCGTCCTTGTATTTTTTTAACAGCTGTCCTAAGCCAATGAGTTCTATCCGCAAAAAGCTCATTAAGTTTTTGATTATATTGCTTATATTTAGCCATTTTAATACTCTGCCACTATTCTCTCTTTTTTCTTTGTGAGATACTTTTTAACAATTGAGGAGCAGCCTCTTCATAAGTTTTTCCAGATTTAATGCTGTTGCATAATAAACAAGAGGTTTTAAGGTTTTCTTTGGTATTTTTCCCACCATTACTTTGTGGAATCAAATGGTCAAGCGTTGCGCTATCTTTTGTAACTTCTTCTCCACAATAGTGGCATTTCCATTTATCTCTTTCAAAAAGTTCCTGTCTTTTTTCTTGATCATTGAAATAGTCATCTTCTTTGGTTTGTGTTGCCATCGCCATCTTTTTACTAACAAGAGGAATTTCTTCAGGCAGGTTTATTGTGTACAAAGTTCCTTCCCTGCTGACGTCTCCTATTTTGAGAACATCTTTTGCTTCCAATGAGTTTATGACTTTAGAAATGTGAGCGTAGTTTGTCCTCTCTCCTCTTGAACCCTTACCATAAGCAGATACAATTGTTCGCTTACCAACTCTTATTGTAGGTTGACCATTCTCGAGAATTGATTGGCGAAGTAAGTAAAGGTACAGAGAGGCTTCATAAGGTGTCAAATCTGGAAGTAAATAATCTACAAATTCCTTGATTATTTTATTAGTATCGATTGTACCCATTTATAAATGAAAGTATATCCACTTTATATTGATTTCGTTAGGAAAACTGCCCTCTTTCGTCGTTAGGACTTCAAATTTATTGAGTTTAACTATCATTATGTAGCATTGGCTGTTGGGCTGCTTGTGGGATGTCCAGTGGCGGACGGGACGTTTTCGAACGCTGCGGTGAGTGAAAGACCGGAAGACTTTCGGTTGCGGTTGAAAGATTTACGGCTTTTTGCTTCCACTGGACACTGGACATTTGCCCGTAAAGGATTTAAGGATAAAAGCTGCACAAGTGGGTTATGCAGCAACTTGAAACGCTTAGGAACGAGATGGTCTTGAGGAACTTTAGCCAAAAGACCGTGAAGGCTTACCTTTTCGCTAATGAGAAGTTTCTTGGCTTTGTGAAGAAAGCTGCTGATGAAGTGACACAGGCAGACATTGAACGCTATCTGTTGCTTTTGGCTGAGAAAGGACTGGCGCCAACCACAAGGCACCTTGCTGTCAGCGCGCTGAGATTCTACTACTGTTGCGTTCTTAAAAGGCGATTCAGGATGGTTTATCCAAAGGTTGGAAATCACCTGCCGCTTGTCATTTCAAGAGAAAATGTGCTGAGAATGATTGACACCACCATGAACATAAAGCACAAGCTGCTGCTTGTGCTGCTTTACTCTTCAGGCCTTAGAGTAAGCGAAGCTGTAAAACTTAAACTGGCAGACATAGATGCGGCAAGAAAGTGCCTTTTAGTGAGGCAGGGAAAGGGAGGCAAGGACAGGATAGTGATTGTTTCTGAAACATTTTTGAGGATTCTGGAGGAATTCCTGCCCTTGCGGAAAAGAGAGAGCGATTACCTCTTTTATTCGGACAGAATGGACAAGACGCACATAAGCGTCAAGACAGCTGAGAAAATAGTTGAAAACGCTGCCAGCAGGGCAGGAATAAAGGCATACTGCCACGCTCTGCGCTCCAGCTTTGCAACGCACTTGATTGAAAACGGAACTGACGTTCATTTTGTCCAGAGGCTGCTGGGGCACTCAAGCATAAGGACAACACAGGGCTATCTCAGGGTAGCTGACAGCTCGTTGCTGAAGGTAAAGAGCCCTATTGATTGTTACGCAAAACTTTCACCAGTTAAGCTTAAATAGTTAAACAGTTTAACTGTTAAACTGGTGATGTGAAATGGAGGAGGAACTGGTCAAAATGTCGCCAAAAGGGCAGCTCGTGGTACCTAAGGAAATAAGGCTTAGTGAGGCTTTCAAGCCAAGCGATAGGTTTGTGGCGTTTGGAGTCAAAGGAGGGGTGCTTTTCAAAAAAATAGCTCTTCCTGAAGTGAAAGCTGACTTTGAGGCATTATCAAAAGAGATAGCTCAACAATTCAAAGAAAGCAACGTCAAGGAAAAGGATGTAAAAGAGGCCATTAAATGGGCAAGACGAAAGCAACATTAGATACGAACATACTTATTTCTGCGCTGGGCTGGAAAGGAAAGCCAAATCAAGTGTTTGCAAAGGTGTTAAATGGGAAAATCAAGCTTGTAATTTCTGATAAGCAATTTGATGAACTGGAACGGGTGCTTGACTATCCAAAATTTCGATTTACTGAAGAGCAGAAAAAGAGGTTCAAGAATTTGGTTTTATCGGTAGCAACGCTCATAAAGCCCGAAGAGAAGATTAGCGTGATTAAAGAAGACCCTGACGATGATATGGTTCTGGAATGCGGGATCGCAGCAGATGTTGATTACATAGTCACAGGTGATATCAACTTGCTGAAATTAAAGGAATTCAGAGGCATAAAGATAAGGACAGCAAAGGAGTTTTTGGAGGAGAGTTAATGGCAGCTCCATCGAACCATTGCATTTAAATACCAAATAATACTTTTTTGATATTTATGAGTACGCAAATAAGCTTGAAGCTTTCGGACAAAATGCTGGCTGCAGCAAGGAAGTATGCGAAAAGCTACGGGTACGAAAACCTGCAGGACTTTATCAGGGAACTGCTAAGGGAACAGCTGTTTGAGAGAGAAAGAGTAAGCGGGCTTAACACTTACAAGGCAAGCGAAGCATCGCTGGCCAAGAATTGGCTGAGAAAAGAAGAGAATGAGGCATGGAAACACTTGCAACCTTTGGATAAGGATGATACCATGAAATTAAGGGAAAAAGAGGACAATACCAGGGAATTGGTTGAAAAGTGGATGAAGAGAAAACGTGTTGATTTTGGCAAAAACTGGATGGAAGAGATAGACACCACCATGTAAACAGCTGAGTAATTGCTTTTGCAAAAGCAATAACAGGTTCAATAGCATTGATGTATAGCACGGTAAAAATTCGCCAGAAAGAGTTAGGAGCTGGCTAGAATGAGCTATCTTCCAATCACTTTCTTCCCAACATACGGCACTAAAACATCAGGAACCGTTATCGTGCCGTCCTTGTTCTGGAAGTTCTCTACGATTGCGACCATGGTTCTACCAGTGGCGACTGCCGTGGAGTTCAGCGTGTGCGGGAACTCTTTCTCTCCTGTTTTGCCGTCAGTATAGCGAACGTTGAGCCCTACAGATTGGTAGGAGGTGCAGTTGCTGCAGCTGACAACCTCGCGGTAAGCGTTTTGCCTGGGAAACCACGCTTCGATGTCATACTTCTTGGCAGCAACCATTCCAATATCCCCTGAGCACACGTTGACAACCCTGTATGGAATTTTAAGCTGCTGCATTATGCCTTCTGCGTTCTTCAGGAGCTCCTCGTGAATCTTCCAGGAGTCCCCTGGCTTTGAGAACACGAACTGCTCAACCTTGCTGAACTGGTGAACCCGGAAAAGGCCTCGTGTGTCAACGCCGTGGCTGCCAATTTCCTTCCTGAAACAGCTGCTTATCCCGCACAGCTTTAGCGGCAGCTGCTTTTCATCCAGGGTCTCGTCCATCATCATTGCAGCAATCGGGTGCTCGGAGGTTGCTATGAGGTAGCTGCTTTCCTCTTCTTTCCTGCCATCATCAACCTGGTACATCACATTTTCAAAGGCAGCCAAGTCAGTTACTGTTTCATAGGGCTTGCGGTGCATCATCAAAGGCGGCGCTATGAGCGTGAAGCCCTTTTTTTCCATTTCCGCAGCAGCGAAGTTTATGAGGGCAAGCTCTAATTTAACCAGGTCGCCCTTAAGAAAATAAAACCCTGCTCCTGAAATCTTCGTGGACTTTTCAAAGTCAGCAAGGCCAAGCTGCTCGAGCAGCTCGCTGTGGGTTTTCAGCTCAAAGCCTTGCTTCTTGATAGTGCCCCACTTGCGGAGCTCCTTGTTTTCAGTGTCGTCCTTGCCGGGAGGAACTGACTCGTGCAAAATATTAGGCAGGCGCTGCAAGATAAAAGCAACCCTTGCTTCCAGCTGCCTGAGCTTTTCCTCAGCCGCAGCAATCTTCTGGGGAAGCTCCTTGGCTTCCTTGACCTTCGCAGCAATGCCCTTTCCCTGCTTCTGAAGCTGGTTTATTTCTGCGCTGAGCGCGTTGCGGCCCTGGCGAAGCTTATCAACTTCACCCTTGAGCTCCTTCCACTCCTCGTGCTTCTCAACTACCTCGACAACCCAGGGAACCTTTTCCTTGTCGCCCCTTTTCTCGAGATCCTTCTTCACAATGGCAGGATTTGCCTTGATGAATTTCAGGTCAAGCATTAGAAGATGAATCTTGATGCTGCAATATAAATATTTCCCTCAGGAAGAACCGGCAACCGTGACCTTCAGCCCGCTGCCGGAGCTTGCGGCGTCGGCAATAATCTTCCCAATCTTGTTCTTCCTTGAAACCTTGAAAATGCCGTCCTTGCCAACGTTCGCTGTCATCAAATAATCACCGTCAGCGTAGACATTGACGTTCTTGCTGGAGAACATGCCATCAACTTCGAACACTACATGCTTCTTGCCAATTTTGGCATCAAATGCTATGTTCGCATCCTCGCCGCTGCCGCTTCCCGCAGCTGCCATTTTGCTGCCCAAGGCCTGGACATCGATGCTCACGCCAAGCTTCTCCTCAATGGCTGCAATGTTCTTGCCTTCCTTTCCAATAAGCCTTGCTATCTCCTTCTCAGGAACGTAAACAATGCACTTGCTGTCAGAAACCATTTCAACCTTTGCGTTGCTAACATAATCCTTCATTTTGCCTTCCAAGGTTGCGGCCGCAAGGTGCTGGATTGGGCTCTTGCCAAGGCCCCGCACCGGGATGACAACAGTTTCCTCGCCGTAGCTGTAAAGCTCATACTCCAGCTTTCCGGTTTCAAAATCGTTCACAACAACAACAGGCCGTGCCAGGTCGGCTTCGGTCATGCCTTCAGGAACCTTGACAGTCATGTTAAGGCTCAGCACCTTGCCCACAAAGCCGTTCTTTATGAAAATGACAGTGTCAATTATCTGCGGTATGACTCCAAGCTCAATCCTGCCAACAAAGCGCTGTATGGCGTCAATGGGATTTGTTGCGTGAACAACGCCAGCCAGCCCAATGCCCGCAAGCCTCAAGTCTGCAAAAAGCTGGAAGTCAGCAGTATTCCTCATCTCATCGAAAATAGAGTAATCCGGCCTTGACAAGAGGAGGATATCATGGATTTCCTGAGGAGAACCATGGCTAATGGCGTACTGGGTTATGGTGTCAGGCAGCATCAAGTCCCTGGGCGCCTCAACAGTCTTTACAATCTTGTCCTGGGAGGCATAATACTCTGCCAAAGCCTGGGCAAAAGTAGACTTGCCCATACCCGGAGCACCTGCTATCAAAATGCCCTCAGCCTGCTCTGCAATGCGCTGGGTCAACTTGGCTGAAAGCTTGTAGTCATCAATGGACAGCTTTTTGACAGGCCTGACAGCTGTTATTTCCCACCCGTCAGAAAGGGGAGGCCTCGTAATCACAATTCGGTAAGGCCCAAGCTGGACGATAGTGCTGCTTGCCCGCTCAATTTCGACAAAGCCGTCCTTCCTCACGCCAGCTTCCTCAATTATCTCCCTGGACATTTCCTTGACCTCTTCCCTAGTTAAGGGCTTGCCAGAAATCTCGGTAAATAACCAGTTGCCAGGCACTCCTTTCTTGGCTTTTGGAGTCACGTTCTCCCTGAGGTGAACGCTCATGGTTGACTCGCTAAAGTAAGACTCAAGCCTGATGGCGTGCTGCATCTGCTCAA
>ORMF011766441.1_pt1 | contig 10993 bp, 12 predicted proteins | sample 1779871 | NCBI WGS metagenome assembly ORMF01 (sample SAMEA104232316, study PRJEB22302) | groundwater metagenome | biome: forest; feature: aquifer; material: groundwater | place: USA | collected 2011-08-07 | depth 5.4 m
CACGGCGAACTCGTCCAGCGCTTCCGACATTTTCGAAACCGAGACGTAGCCGATGGACGGGTCCGTGCCGATGACGACGGCCACCGGAGTCGGTTTATTTTGCGCGTTGTTTTTCCGAAGATGCCATGAGGCGTCCTGGTGCTTGCCGATGAGAAAACCGGTCTTGTTCGGACCCTTGACCTCCATGCGATAAGTGCCCACGTTGCGCACGCCGGTTTCCGGATCTTTGGTTATGACGTAGGGAGAGGTAAAGAAAGGGCCGGGGTCCTCGCCCACGGTCCAGATTGGGATCGGCAGCTTGGTGATATCGACGTCTTTTCCGTGGAGAATGTTCTCTTTGCACGGACCTTCCTTGACCATGCGCGGCGGAATTGGATGACCGAGGGCGTGATCCCATTTGCGGTTGATTCCCTCGACCGAATCGGTTTCCAAGCCGATGGCATAAACCTCTCTGGAGGCGCCGAGCACCCCGGCGACCACGGGAATGGAAAAGCCTTTCACGTTTTCAAAAATCAGCGCCGGCCGATCACGCGGCGGAATCTTTTTGAACAGTTGCCGGCACACGGCGGCCAGCTCCCAGTCCTTGTCGACTTCCTTTTTGACTCTCTTGAGCTTGCCCTTCTTTTCAAGCGCCGCGACATATTCACGCAGGTCCGCGTAAGCCATTTAGCCTCCTCATGCACACTCCGGCGAAAGTTTTCGTATCTTAGGCACAATTAGTTTGTATATCAACGATTCACCCGGGTGACTGCCACAGTCCGGGATGGAGGGAGAAGGCCGGAGTTGGTTCTAAGTAAAGGCTGGGGAGGAAAGGTACGGTCGATAACCGTCAAGTTCTAGGCGCGGATCTCGGCGCGCATGAAAATGATGTAGGAGATGCCAAAGCAAACGGCCACCAACCCGAAGAGAGTCGTGATGTGGGGCCAGATCAGAATCAAACTTTGATCCAGCGCGAGCGGCGTGGGCAGAATTCCTTGCGCCTGGCTCTGCAGGGCCAACCCAAACACCCGGGCCGCGGGGTTGAGCAGGATGCTGACGCTTTCGGAAAACAACGTGCTCGGAGAAATACGGTTGATGACGTTTGCAATATCGGTCTGATAGGCAAGCTGCTCAGGCGTCGAAGGGTCGGGGACGACGATTCCGGCGATGGCCTGGCTAAAAATGGAAACGAACAGAGTCATAAACAGCCAGACGGCCATGGAGGCGAGCGCCGCGGTTACGGTTTTTTGAAAAAGCAGGGAGAAAAGCATCGCTAGGGCGAGCCAGAAGCCGACGTAGAAGACGCCCACCGCCGTGAAGATCAACATGCGCCAAAGTTCTTCAGCATTGGGCGGGAAACCGAGCAGCGTGATGCCCAACCCGATCACCAGCAACAAAATCGATCCCCAAAGAACGGCGACCGTGGTCAGGCCGGCGAAAAACTTTCCGTTAATCAAGCCGTCGCGGTAAATCGGCTGGGACAGCACCCGGCTCAAGGTTCCGCGCGCATATTCGCCGCTGATCGAATCGAATCCCAGCGTGATGCCTACCAGAGGCCCAAAGAATCCCAGAAACGTCGCCAGAGAAAACACCATCTCGCTGGAGGTTAACAGAAGCAGAAAAACATAGTGCGCCGGTATCGTGTCGGTATTCTGGCGGATCGCCTGGCCCGAGGCATAAGTGGCCCATAGACCGATGAGGAGGATGAGGAGCAATAAAATCAAGAAGCGCCAACTGCGAAAGTGGTCTGCCAATTCTTTCCAAAATACGACGCTCATCTTTAGGCCTCGCGGAAATATTTAAGATAGATTTCCTCTAGGGTTGGATCTTCGGAACGGAGTTGTAGCAGCGGCAGGTTGCGGCGGGCGACCAGCGAAACGACCTCCGGGCGAACATCTCTGGTGCAGCGGAGAAATAGCCCGTGAGCACGTCTCTCGATCTCATCCACGCCATTGATCGCGCGAAGATCGTTTTCGAGACCGTTGGCGCCGCCGCCGACTTCCAGGAGAAAATTCCATTGGCGCTCTTTCAAAATCGCCCGCCCCAGTTCGTCCATTTGCCCCTGGACGATCAATCGTCCTTTGACGATGATCCCGACGCGGCTGCAGATCTCCTGCACTTGTTGCAGCGCGTGGGAGGAGAGCATCACGGTTAGATTTCTTTCGCGATTCAAGCTTCTGATCAGTTCGAGAATGCGGATGGCGCCGTCGGGATCGATGCCGAGGGTTGGCTCATCGAGGATGACGGCCACTGGTTTTTTGACCAGAACTTCGGCGATGCCGAGGCGCTGCTTCATGCCGCGGGAATATTCCTTTACCAGGCGCCGGCCATCCTCGCCCAAACCGACCTGCTCCAAGACTTCCGCCGTTCGACGCCGCGCCTCGTCCTCAGGAATGCGATTTAAGCGGGCCATGTATAGGAGATTTTCCCTGGCGCTCAAGTCCTCGTAAAAACCTGGGTTCTCCGGCAGATAACCGACACGTCGCTTTACCTCCAGGGGGTCAAGCGTGGGGTCAAATCCGCATACCGATGCTTTCCCTGAAGTAGGCTCAGTGAGACCAAGGAGCATGAGGATCGTCGTAGTCTTCCCAGCGCCGTTTGGACCGAGGAAGCCGAATATTTCACCCTCTTCAATGGTGAGATTGAGCGCGTTAACGGCGAGCTTTTCGTGGTAGCGCTTCGTTAGACTATTGGTTTCGACGACCGCGCTCATCTGCGTCCCAGCCGGAAAAAGACCGCGGCCAATCCGATCACCACCAAACCGACGATAGCGAAACCGACCCAGCCCCAGATCGTCGGCGTGGAAACGGTAATCCTGAACTCCGCCGACTTGGTAATATCCGCGGAGTTGGCGGTTACCGTCAGCGCGTAATCGCCCGCGATGGTTCGATCCGGCGCGAGAATTTCCATCTTGATCTCTTTAGCCTGCCCTGGGTCCAGGGCGTCCAGCTTATCCGGCTTGAACTCAATCGTCCATTTATCGCTTGGCTTTTTGGTAATGAATGAAAGGTTGCGAATGGGCGCGGTGCCGGCGTTCAACACGACGAAGTCAATCGGAGCTTTCTTGCCCGCGGTAACCGAGGTGCTCAACGTCCCGGCGGTGGTGCCCATTCGAAGATCTTGTTGCCCCTTGAGCGTTACTTTCAAGCTGGTGGCGGCTTCGAAGGCGCCGGCGCGGGCGCGAACGGTTATCGGGTGTTCGGCCGCCTCCGCGCGCGCCGGCGAGTCGATCTCGACGCTGAGGGTTTCGGAGGCGTTTTCCTTGAGTTGAATCGATGAAATCTGGGTGTCGCCGTATTGGGGCTTGAAGCGCACCGTCCAACCGGTGGGCGCCTGCGTGCTCAAAGATGTCGTAAGCGGTTTGTTCGTTTCATTCTTAAGATCAATGGTGAATTTAAGGGTCTGGCCGGAAGGCGTGCTCAGCACCGGGTACTGACTGGTGAGTTTCAATCCGCCGGTATCGACTTTTTTCGAGGTCACGCGGAGATTTAGAGTTTCCACGGATTGGGTCGGGCCCGCGGCATCTTTTGCCGTAACTTTAATTTGGTAGTTTCCAGGCTTCGTGTTGTCGGGAACTTTTGCTTTGAACTCAACGGTGGTGGATTTCGTCGTATTTTGGTCGCCCCCCGCCACCGTGACCGAGCGAATCGGGTAGCTCGGATACCGCGAGTTGAAGTTCACATCCCAACCTTGGGGAATTCCCTCGAGGGCCAGGCTGACCTCCACGGGAAATCGCCGTCGATTGACGACCTCGGCATCCATGGTGACTTCCTGTCCCTGTCCGACGGTGAGATCTTTAAACGGCAGAATCAAATTAAACGTCTCTTTGGATTCGGGAGCGGGGGTCGATTCAGCGCCGAGTCCAACGGAAACAGACGCGCTGGAGAACAACAAAAACCAAAGGAACAAATAGGATAAAATCCGTGGCCGAATTCGCAAAACCCCGATCCTCATAGCTACCCCCCTCAGGCGAGAAATTAGGTAGCAGATAAATAACCATTATCGCTGGTAGCGTCAAGGCCTTAACAGTATTAAGTCTTGCCCAACTGGCGAAGCCCCTCGTAGAGGACGATGGATACGGCATTGGAGAGGTTTAGGCTTCTCACACCTTTTCCCATCATTGGGATACAATAGGCGCGGTCCTCGTTTGCCTCGAGCCACGCTTGGGGCAAGCCCCGGGTTTCCGGGCCAAAGACGAGATAGTCACTTTCCTGGAATCGGGCCTGGGTGTAAGAACGGCTCGCCCGTTTGGAAAAATAAAGCAGGTTATTATCCCGGCTCTCGGCCAAAAACGCCTCCCATGATCTATGCACCCGCAGATCGACGAATTCCCAGTAATCGAGCCCCGCGCGCTTGAGGTGCTTGTCGTCGATCTTGAAACCCAGCGGCTCGATCAAATGGAGCGGCGTTAGCGTGGCGGCGCACAGGCGCGCGATGCTGCCGGTGTTGGGCGGGATCTCCGGTTCGAAAAGGACGATGTGCATGGGTCATGCTTCCAGGATGAAAGTGACCGGCCCGTCGTTGGTCAGCGATACCGCCATTTTCGCTTGAAATTGCCCGGTCGAGACGCGCAAGCCCAGAGCCCGTAGGCGATCGACGAAGAAGCCGTAAAGCCGCTCGGCTTGGCTGGCGGGCGCCGCATCGGTAAACGATGGGCGGTTGCCTCTGGTGCAGTCGCCGTAGAGGGTGAACTGCGAGACGACGAGGATTTGCCCGCGCACATCCGTCACCGAGCGGTTCATTTTGCCCTGGTCGTCTTCAAAGATGCGCAAATCCTTGATTTTGTGAACGAGGCGGCCGGCGATCGCTTCGGTGTCGTCTTTGCCTATGCCCAGCAATACGCACAAGCCTGGACCCACCTGACCCGCAACATTCCCGGCGACGACGGCGCGGGCCTCGCTCACTCTTTGAATGACGGCACGCACAATGGCTCAGTTGGACAGTGACGGTCGCTGGTCTGGTCCGAAGATTAGCGGAGCTGGGGCTTGCGTGGATCGGCGTGATCGATAAGAGTTAATTCCCCCATGCAACATGTTATGATTTGTTAACAAAGAAACATGGCACTGACAACCGGGCCGACGATGAGACGAATCCTGATCATTTTGTGGCTGACGACCTTATGCTTGCTGGTTTCCCCTGAACGGTCGCTGGCGGAAATCGCACATGAGCCGCCGTCAATATGGCGGTCGACGGCGAATGGCGGAGCAAGGATTACGGGCAAAATATCGCTCGCTCCTATCCTGCCATCGACGGGGCGCCTCCCGGTTTTTAAAAATCGCGGATTCTGCGGCCCCTCGGTTCCGGATGAAACGCTGCTTACGAGCGAGGATGGGGGACTGCGCAACGCGATTGTGCTGCTTCATTCTCTCGACCGAATTGCGAGAGTTCAGCCTGGACGGGTTGTGCTGGACAATATCAAATGCGCATTCGCGCCCCATGTTCAGGTCGCCTCCGTCGGCAGCGAACTGTTGCTTAAAAACAGCGACCCGATTCTTCACACGGTGCACGCCCGGCTGGGCGAAGAAACCTTGTTCAATGTCGGCTTGCCCCAATGGCGGCAGGTTACCAAAATTCTCGAACGGCCCGGTGTCGTCAGAATCAACTGCGACGTGCTTCATACCTGGATGACCGCGGCTATTGTGGTCACGACAACGCCGCATTTTTCGATTTCTGACGAAAAGGGTCTCTTCGCGGTGGATCAACTGCCTGCGGGCGCCTATGAGGTGGTGGTCTGGCACGAGAAGCTGGGTACGAAAACTAGAAGGATTTCCTTGAACTTGGATACTTCCCTCTCTCTCGACGTGGTCTTCGGTTTAGCCCAAGAGAAGCGGTGAGGAGCGGCGCAAACGGGAAGATCGGTCCTGTGTCTGGGATGACGTCATGTCCGGCGCGGCTGCGGTTGGCTGATGTTATGGTGCGCGGCCAAAACGCGTCGGTTGCATTGACAATCGCCGTAAAAAAAGGGAGCTTGAAGTCGATGAAACGGGCATCGAAAACACTGCTGGCCGGTGTTCTCATCTTGGCCTTCGCCCTCGGATTGACCTGCGTCGCGTTGGCTGCCCCTGGTAGCTCGGTAAATCATTGTTCGCAAATTAACCAACCGAGGGACCTGTCCGAATGCGACCATCCCGCTTACGTTTGCCCCTTTGCGGCGGCTAGTCTGCTCTCTCAAGGCTTGCCTAACCAGCCCCGGTCGATGATTCACCCGAATGGCACCGGGGATTTAAAGCGGTTCGGGGTTGCCTTTACGGCACTCGTCGATTCTCCCGTTGGGCTTGCGAGAGGTCGGCAAGACGCCCATCGGATTGGCCGGCTATCTAGAGTCTCCGTTGGTCTTTTTAACTCCGTATTGAATCTCTGATTCCACGCCCCTCTGGTCTTCCGAGTTTATTTTCGGTTCCGCGAACTACCAGGACTGAGACAATTCATTATCCAACGAGGAGAAACCGCTTTGGCTGTTCTAACGTCGTGATCGAGGAGCGGCCATAGTGCTATGAAGAGTGATCGAAAAAGGAGGAAGGAAAAGATGCCAAACCCGATCGGAACACTTGAGTGCCGTTATCCGCCAAGTGGAGCGGCCATGGAGAATGCCGGTAAATTATCATTAGCGGTGCTGATGGCGATACTTTGGCTGGTGAGTTTGACGGTGGACGCGGTCGCCCAGAAGAAGGCCTCTACGGTTTTTGAGCATGTGCATGCGCTGGCGATCGATCCGGCTGGAGAGACCTTGTTTTTGGGCGCCCACACCGGTCTTTTCCGCAGCGCCGACGGTGGCCGGGCTTGGAAAAAAATGATCGTCTCAAGCAAATACGCGCATGTCGATCTGATGTCGATCGCTATCGATCCGAAAGACGGTAGAGCGATTTACGTCGCGACCCATGAGGCGGGGGTTCTTAAAAGCGGCGACGGCGGGCTGACATGGAAAGAGCTGAACAAGGGGCTTTTAGGGGTGGATGTCCACGGCCTCACTCTCGATGCCAATACCCCGTCGAAGTTATATGCAGCCTTGCGGGAGAAGGGAGAAGGAATATACCGGACAACCGATGGCGGGGCGAAATGGACCCGGGCGGCTGACGGCCCCGAGGGAGAGGTCAAGACGCTCGCCTCCGTCAATATTTTCTCCGGGGCGGGAGGCATCTTTCTCTATGCGGCCACTTCGTTAGGTCTCCAGCGTAGCCCAGACTGTTTTTGAGGATGGGAATCAGTGGGCGGTCTGCCCACTAATCGGACGGTCAATGGCTTCGCGGCGGATCCGAAAAACTCCAAGGTTATGTATGTTGCCATGCGCGACGGGTTCTTCAGGAGCGCCGATGCCGGAGCGACCTGGAAACAAGCCGGAAGCGATCTCAAGAATCTCGCGGCCGTAGCGGTCAACCCGAAGAAACCAAATGAAATCTTTGCCGCCAGGGCGGATGGAGCGATTTTTGTGAGTGCGGATGGCGGCGTGAAATGGAAGAAGCAGTCTAAATAGGAGGAAGAATCACCTTAGATTTCGTCGGCGTCGAATTCTTCGGGCGTGATGCGTGTACTGACCGCGACGGTAAAGCAGGCAGACTCTATTTTGTCGCGATCTCTCACGCCGGCGACATCGAGAAAACGCTCGCGGCTCTGGGGCATCAGCCGGCATTGGGATCGGCAAACGCATGGGTGAGATTCGTTGAATTCTCCGACTTTCAATTGAAGTATTTCGGACGGTTGTGGAGGAAGGGTTAAAGGCAAAGACGGTTAGAGGGGAAGCGAGGTAAACGGTTAATTGCCGGACCAACCTGCGGTTTCCCAGAGGTGAATTCCCCGGTGGCTTCTGTTACCCTTCTTGATATGGATTGTTAGTCTTACCCTAATGTATCCAATTCTATTCCAAATAGGTCCGATTACCATTTATAGCTTCGGGGCATTCATGGCCCTGGCGGCGCTGGCGGGGGTCTGGGTCGTTCATGCGGAACTGAAGCGCAACGGTTACAATCCCGAGTTGGCTTCGTCGATCGTCTTCACCGCCGTGGTGGCCGGACTGGTCGGCGCCCGCCTGCTCTTTATCGTCGAGGAGTGGTCGAATTTCTTGCAGTCGCCGTGGGACTATATTTTCACCGGCGCCGGTTTCACCTGGTACGGCGGCTTCTTCGGCGGCGCCCTGGGGGGCAGTTGGGTGGTCTTCAAGAACAAGATTCCGTGGCACAGAGCGGTGGATATTTCGGCGCCGGCGCTCGCGATTGCCTACGGAGTCGGACGGATCGGCTGCCATGTGGCGGGCGACGGCGACTGGGGCAGAGTGACGAACGTGCCTTGGGGCGTGGCTTACACCAACGCGATCATCGGCTGGGTCGACCCGACGACCGGTATCCCGTATCCGCCCGGAGTACGTGTCCATCCAACGCCGATCTATGAGTTCATCGAGTCGCTAATTATTTTCGCTATTCTTTGGTCGCTCAGGAGAAAAGATTATCCCGCCGGCACGATGTTTTGGCTCTGTTTGATTCTTACCGGGCTGGCGCGCTTCGTCGTCGAATTCTGGCGCATCAATCCAGCGATCGGGCTCGGTTTCACCGAAGCCCAGTGGTTCGGTTTGGCCTTCGCCGCCGTGGGGTTGATTCAATTGGCGCGAAGCGGCATCAGGAGTCCCAAGCGAGTAATTTGAACCGTCAGGGGATGTGTTGTTAAGCATCACCTGGACTTGGGCCGCACAGTGGTAGTGTCGGAAGGAATTGGAACGGCGTTCATAAACCAACACCTTTCATGCCTTCGCCGAAAGCGTTCGTTCCCCGTTTTCTGTCCGCTTACTTCCCTTCTCCGGTAGGACAGCGCCAAGTAGTGGGATGCAACCCGCAAGGGGTGAAGGCCGGTGTGAACTTTGACGACATCCGCTCATTCGTCGTTCCACTTCCCCCCATCGACCTGCAGCCGAATTCGCCCGTCGAATTCGAGCGGTGGAGAAGCTGAAGACGGCGCAGCGTGCCTCGCTGGCAGAGCTGGACGCGCTCTTCGCCTCGCTCCAGAACCGCGCCTTTCGAGGGGAACTATAGGAGCTTTCGTTTGCCACAGAGGTTGCTATTATGTAAGAAAAATAGACCAGTTTTTCTTACAAAGCAGCCATGAAAAAGAACACACAAAGCATTGATAATACTATTCTTAGCCGCATTTACGGATCAAGGGGGGGTGCGGCCTTCAGTCCCAGCAATTTTCTCGATCTCGGCAGCCGTCGGGCCGTGGACCTTGCGTTGCACCGGTTGGTGAAGCGCAAAATTCTGCGGCGTCTCGCCCGCGGACTTTACGAATATCCCCGCGAACATCCGGAACTGGGAACCCTGTCGCCCGATCTCGAGAAAGTGGCGCGGGCGTTGGCGGGGAAGCATCGAATTCGGCTGCAACCGGCGGGAGCATACGCGACGAACCTTCTTGGGTTGTCCGAGCAAGTGCCAGCCAAGGTGGTGTTTCTGACCGATGGCTCGTCGCGCACAGTGAAAATCGGACGGCAGGAAATCCAGTTGCGCCGCACGACGCCACGAAACATGGCGGTGGCGGGGCGATTGAGCGGATTACTGATGCAGGCGTTCCGGCATCTGGGCAAGGCGCACATCACGCGTGAGCGGATAGAGCACTTGAAACGCACGCTGCCGGCGAAGGAGCGACAGCAGTTGCTAAAGGATCTGCCGCTTGCGCCCGCATGGATGCATCCGCTATTCCGCGAACTTGCCGAGAGTTGATTGGTGAAACTGGAATTCTTCAAACACTCTGCGTCGGAGCAGGCCCTAATCATCAGGGAAACGGCGGCGCGGCGCGGTGTGCTGCCGGTGATGGCGGAGAAGGATTTCTGGGTGTCGTGGACGTTGGCCGTGCTGTTTGCTCATTCGGAATTCGGCGGCCAACTGGTCTTCAAGGGCGGCACGTCGTTGTCGAAAGTGTTCGGCGCGATCGAACGCTTCTCCGAGGATATTGACTTGTCGGTCAGCCCCGAGTTCGTAGGGATCAGCGAGAAATGGGTGGAACAGGCTGAAAGCCGGAACCAGCGCACGGAGCGGATGCAAGAACTGGAAGCGGCGTGCATCGAACGCGTGCGTGATCGGTTTATGCCGGAGTTGGAGAGGATCGCCCGTGAAGCGCTTGGCGAACGTCCAGGCGGCGTGGCATGGATGGAGTTCCAAATAGATGCCAACACTGATTCGCCGGTGGTGCTGTTTCATTATCCCTCCAACGAACCCACCGGATTCGAATATCTGGGGCGCCTCGTGAAGATGGAGTTCGGATCGTTGACGGACCAAAGACCGGTGGGAACTCACGCGCTGCGGCCGTGGGTGGCGGACGAATTCCCGAAGCAGCTCGAAGATTTCCACTGCGAAGTAGTGGCCTTGGATCTGGAGCGCACCTTCTGGGAAAAGGCCACTATTCTGCACGCGGAGTATTATCGCGATCCGACGCAAGCCATGCGCGAACGTTTCTCGCGGCATTACTCCGACGTGGCCGCGCTGGCCCGACCTGAAATTGCTGACGGCGCTCTAGCTTGCGAGGAACTGCGACAACGCGTTACGGATTGGAAGAGCCGCTTCTTCGCGGCAAATTGGGCGCGTTATGACCTGGCCAAACCGGGAACCTTCCATCTCGTGCCGCCTGAGTCTCGCCGGGCCGAATTGGCGAGAGACTACCGCGCGATGCGAGACATGTTTCTGATCGAGCCACCGCCGTTTGAACGATTACTGGAGTCTCTGCGCGGTCTAGAAAACCGCATCAATCGAAGTGCATGAGCAACTTCGCCCTCCTCAAAGCCGAATGGCCCGACTTGCACGACGCGGCAACGAAGGCGGAGGCGCTGGTTTATCCGGATTCGCGGAGCGTTTGCTTCCACGCCCGCCGGGCGTTGGAGCTAGCGGTTCACTGGCTTTACAAACATGACGCTGCTCTAAAGCTTCCCTATCAAGACCACCTGAGCGCTCTGATTCACGCGCCGTCCTTTCGGAACGCCGTTGGCCCGGCCACCTTCGACGAGTCCTTTCGAGCCCTCGCCCGCGAGGGGATGCTCCTGACC
>ORMF011054551.1_pt1 | contig 10989 bp, 10 predicted proteins | sample 1779871 | NCBI WGS metagenome assembly ORMF01 (sample SAMEA104232316, study PRJEB22302) | groundwater metagenome | biome: forest; feature: aquifer; material: groundwater | place: USA | collected 2011-08-07 | depth 5.4 m
CCCGGCGTGTCCCTGGACGTGGAGGCCGTCTCCGTGGTCCACCGGCTGTCGTCCTGGGCGCCCGACGGGAGCGGCATGGCGTACATCTGGGACCGGCAGGGCTGCCGGCCCGCACTCCACCTGGCCGTCAACCTCGGCAGGGTCCCCCGCGGGCGACGCCATCGCCGTCGGCGACGACCAGGACCCCTCCATGCCGTACTAAGCGCGGGTGCGCGTCGTGCAGCTGGACGGCTCGGAGCGCCAGGTCCCGCTGGAGCGCGTGCTGGCCTTCTTCTGGTCCCCGGACAGCGCGCGGCTGGCGTGCCTGACTCTCGGCGCCACGGAGGGCACGGTCGCGCTGGTGGTGATGGACACCCGCGCCGCGTCGCTGCGCGAGGCCGCGCGGGTGGAGCTGACGCCCTCCTGGGGCCTGCTGGCGCTGCTGCCGTTCTACGACCAGTACGCGCTGTCGCACCGCATCTGGGCGCCCGACAGCCGGTACCTCACGCTCTCAGGGTTCATCGCCGACGCCGGCCAGAGCGCCCCGCGCGGCGAGGACGACACCCATGTCTACGTGATAGACGCCGAAGGCCGCGACGCGCCGAAAGCGGTCGGCCAAGGCGTCATGGCCTTCTGGTCGCCGAAGTAGGCCGGCGCTCATCGCCCCCGAGGAAAAATTGACCGCACAAAGTCTCTCAAAGTATCCAGTCTTACATGCACGGAGGGTGCATGCGTACGCGGCCAGTTTCCACAACGGCCTCGCTCGCGAGCTAATGCTCGCGCATACAAAGTTGGGCGATACTTGCCTGGATCCCTTCATGGGGGCGGCTACGACCCTTTTGGAAGCTCGCTTTCTTGGCAGAAGCTGCATCGGCATAGACGTAGACCCCATTGCGTGCCTGATTGCCAGAGTGGTAACAACTCGCTATTCATCGCGTGAACTTGATGATCTTGAGCAGACCGTGACTAGCGAGCTAGTAACAATAGAAAAAGAATTGTCCCACGCACGAGTCGATGAAATTACTTCGAGACCAGGAGCCATGTTCTCCATTGGAAGCATTAGTGGTGTTATCCCATCCAACGCCCAAATTGCTTACTGGTTTGCGCCCATTCATAGGGCTGTGTTGGCCTCCCTCATTTCACTCAGCACTTCCTATCAAGTTCTCCGGCATCGGGATTTGATTCACTTAGCGATTTCCTCAAGCATAGTTCATAAATGGCCGAACACATTGAGCCATGCGAGGGATATCGACCATTCAAGACCCCATCGGGTGTTGAGGAAAGATTTGCCTCTGACCTCGCAAGTGGAAATCTTTAGGAGGTCATTCAAAAGCATCATTCATGTGGTCAGAATGCTAGACGAACTGAGTGCTACTAATAAGGCCTCTGCACGTGTCATAGAAGGTGACGTGGCAATTTGCATTCCTAAGTTAGGAACGCAGGTGGATTACATACTCACTTCGCCGCCATACTTCAACGCGATTGATTATCCGCGTGCGCACCAATTCTCGCATTGGTGGTTATGGCCCGATCGCGACCGCCTGTCCAGGAGTCAATATATCGGCTTGAAGGGAGTTGAAAGAGGAGTGGACTTTGTGGACCGATGCGCGGTGCTGATACCCCAATATATGCCCCAAATTGCCCCATTAAAGTCCGTGTCAGGTGGCAGACACGCGGCTTTTTGCAGGTATGTCGTGGAGATGAATCAAGTGGTTGAGAGAATGATACGTGTCCTGAAACCAGGGAAATCTGCCACATTTGTCTTGGCTAACAACACGATCAAGGGAGTACAGATTCCTGTTGCCAATATCGTCGCGACGCTATTCGAGCGAAGTGGTCTGACATCTGTTGCGACGGAAGAGCGAAAGATCAATTCAGACCGAAGACGGTATCCCTACGGGATCACCGGGTTCCGCGGTCTGATGGAATGCGAGTTCTTGTTAGAAGGCAAGAAACCTCGAAAGTGATGAAGGAATTGGGACCAATCGCAGTCTTTACTGCATCAGGGTTCATTGGAAGTCCGGGGAGAAAAGAGGCTGTAGTTAAGTCAGCTTCAGGTCTTCCTTCAGCACACGTTGGACCTCAGCTACAATTTGCTCCGGAGATTGGTCAAGATATACGCTGCCATCGGACTTTACATCGATCCAACCCCTTCCAACTATCGTCTGCATTGCGTGCAATGCTGCGGTAAGCTCAGTAGCTTTGAACCGCCGCAAGTCTTCGGCCCTTTCACGGGCAGCATAAACCGTTGGCGACGCCCCAGGGTCGTCTTTGAGGAGGTCGAGCGCTTTGAGAAGTTGTAGCAATGGTACTTGAGCAGCAGGTTTACTGACTTCGCTTTCCAGCTTTTCAATCCAAGCACGAGTTTGCGGAACTGTAAACTGCCCATCGAACAGCTCCCGCAGCTTTACCAGTGTGACTCCATACTTCAAATGAAGTTCGAGAAGTTTCCGGACATCGTCTGTCTTCAATAAGGAGACCTTAAGCTTGAGAGCGCTCCTGTTCACTGAGGATTGTGGGTTCTCTTCACCCTGAAACGCCTTACCAACGACAAAAGAAAAATCAGCGTGTTCATCTGTTTGGAAATCCTTGATACGACTAAACGGAATATCGTTTGCAGCTACCTTTGGTGAATCCGTAGTCTTCGCATCGAAGACGGCGCGATAATTTGCGCTTTCATCGCCGCGGAGTCCTAGCCTTCCGTCTATGATTCCGTCCTGCCCACCGACGCGGGATCGCTTGGCATAACGAAAGCCTATCGCTTCGAATGCATACCCGACTGCTCTCTCCATAGCGGTCTCGTCTTCGTTGCCAACACTCAAGAGGCGTATTGCCTCTGCGGCAACTACAGGTCCTTGGCCAGTTAACGCACGAAGTATTCGGTCACGCGCAAGCAACAGTTCAAGTGCAGTTGTCGAATTGATTCCTAGGTCGCGCAGCAGCGGATCCATCAGGATTTCGGCTTGAGCGAAAAGGGTGGCGGGACCGCGGTCTTTGTTGCCGCTTGTCATGCGTTGAATTAGTGGATGCTCCGAATTGACAGTCAATAAGCGAGATTGGACGTCGTATTGGGCAAGCTCGCCATAGGGGCCCAACGGCGCGTAATCCACACGAGCAAAAATGCCCGCATCGAGGCTCTGATCAAGCTCACCCAACCACTTGGTCTTGGACGCTTCGTCTGAGAAAACTGGTTTTCTAATGTAATACGATTTTTCGTCTGGATCCAAAGCCTGAGACCTGACCGCATCCAACAACGGCTGCCTAATGAGGCTTGGTGGTGAATCCTGAAGCAAGCGCTCGAGGTCGATGCCAACCAAATCCTTGAACAACTGCCGCTGGTAAATCGCCCGGCAATCATTGAACTTTTGGTGGAGGTAATCGCGAAACAAGGTCACTGCAGTCGAATCCCTGACACCCTCGCGCGAAGATTGCAAATAGTCGCGTAAGCCGTCCGCGTCTACGGTCATTGTGAATCTTGACCACGCAGCGTGGTTTAGGGCATCTAAACCAAAGAGTTCATCGCCAAGGTTTATGACTCGGCCACGCACACGAATGAAAAATCCGTGGCTCCGCCCCACTTGAGACGCCTTGCCCGTGGTAAGTTGTTGCTTATAGATTCGCGCTTCACCTGTGACCGCACCAATACCGGGTATCTCGATCCCGTTGGCCTTCACATCAAGGGACTTGCCGTCTTTGACCACCCTTTGAGCCGCTGCATCGGTAGAGCCGCCAACTTTGAGTATTTCCAACGGCTTCCAAGAAGTCCTTGGCGAAGTAAGGCGGGTGCCGTTTAGGTAGACCGCAAACTCAGGTGCCAGAGGCAGGCCCGTACGCAAGACCCATCCAAGGGTCCCGGATCGCAACTTGGAAGCTAGGTCTCGAAAATCACTTAGAGCGGCCGCGGTCCAAGATGCGGAACTCTTTGGGCCAAACATCATATTCCAAGCGGCGGAATCCCTGCCTTCAATTTCACTGAGAAGGCTTCGGGCGTCGTTCTCGACAACCTCATGCAGATCCAGATCGAGAGGCTTCTGCGGCTCCCACTGGCGGCCCGTCACGTCGTGGAAATTCATAGAAACGTAATAGAATTTGCCGCTAATCTTACTGATGTGTGTCAGCCGCCAGGCGAGTACGTAGGCAGCTAGCTTGCCTATTCCGAATTGACCAATTGGCTTGCGATTCCGGTGCTCCTCCGCCTTTTCTCCCGATTTTGGAGACCTCGCCACTTGCCAAAGAGTTTGTAATCCTTTCGCATCCATGCCCACCCCATTGTCTATTACCCAAAGCGATCCCTTGCTATCCGCTGGTTCGGGGACAAGTACATGTACCTGAGATGCACCAGCGTCGTAGGAATTTGATACTAGCTCTTCGAGTGCTTTGTGAGGACTCTGGTAGAGACCCTCAGAAAAGAGGGCGATGATGTCCATGCTAATGAGGACGTTGATTTTGCCCGTAACCGGGCCGACCTTTCCAACAACGTCAAGTAGGTGAGATTTGACCGGCTGAGAGATTCGTGGGTACGTTTTTTGCGCCATCTAGTGCCTTCTCGGTTATCATGTGGCTAGAGAACAAGCGGTCAGCTTTGAAAGCGCTTCAAATAAAAGTTGTAGTTGGCCGAAGCGGAGTAAAGCTGTTTGGAGTGATAGCCAGCTTCGATTTTAACGCTACCACTGCACAAACATCGGCGTGACTACCTGAGTGTAAACCACTCCACGGCTTTTTGCCCATCGCCCGCACGTGGACAGAACAAGTCGCCCTAAATCCCCCTCATCTCCGCGATCGTCCCGTCCACGTACAGCACGTGCAGCGCCGCCATGGCGCGCAGCTATAGCTGCGCGCCATGCACCTCGTTGAGGCCCTGGCGCAGGCCGGAACACGCCGGGGCTGGAAAGGCGTCGTCACGTCCAAATGCATCTCGTCCGCCCCAGCAACACTTTGCTTGGAAGGCTAAGAGTTGTGCGGTGACATCGCCCATGATATCATGATGACATGGAGCGCACCACAATCTCTCTTCCAGAAGACCTGCTCAAGCGCCTCCGCCTGCTAGCGGCTGAGCGGCGCACCTCTATGGCTGCTCTCATCCGAGAGGCTCTACAGGAGAAAGCTGGCAGCCTTCGCCCCAAACCAAAAAGCCTAGGGATTGGCGACTCTGGATACACTGATACGTCCATGCGCACGACGACCGAACGCCCGGAGCCTCGAAGTTGGCGCTAGTAATTGATACCGGCCCTCTCTATGCTTCCCTTGACCGGCGCGATGCCAAATATACAGCCTGTCGCCGCCTCTTTGAAGAAACGACCGAGCTACTCATCATTCCAGCGCCCGTGCTCGTTGAGGTGGACTATTGGATCCACGCTCGCCTTCATCCAGGTGTCCTGGTGGCTCTCCTGGACGACATTGGCAGCGGTGCTTACCGCGTTGAGGATCTCCTCCCAGCCGATTACGAGCGTGTGCGAGAGATTTGCGACCGCTACGCCGACGCCGATGTGGGGTTTGTGGACGCCGCAGTTCTGGCGATTGTTGAACGGCTCAATGAACCCAAGTTGGCCACTCTCGACCACCGCCACTTCCACATTTTACGGCCGCGTCACATGAGTACCCTACGACTGGTCCCTGATTAGCCGCCGTAAAAATGAGAGGCTGACGCCTCAACGGTTCGCTACCTCTGTACCAACGTCGGCATGACCACGTGCGCGTAATCCACCTCCACGGCTATTGCCATCACCCGGAGTGGACAGAACAAGTCGCCCTAAATCCCCCTTAGCTCCGCGATCGTGCCGTCCACGTACAGCACGTGCAGCGCCGCGATGGCGCTCAGCTCCAGCTGCGCGCCTTGCACCTCGCTGAGGCCCTGGCGCAGGCCGCTCATGAGCTTGCTCACCGGCGTCTCGCCGTCAATGCGGCCCACCAGCTCGGCCACCAGCGGGCTGCACGGCATGCCCTCCGGGTGGCCCGGCGTGGTCAGGACGTGGCCCCAGACGAACTCGCCCTCCCCGATGACGGGCTTGCGCTCCGCCTGGATGCCGGGCGCCAAGCGCGGCACGGCGTTGTAGAGCGGCAAGCGGGTCACGTCGGGGTGGGCGCGGAGCGCGGCGAGCTGCGCGGTGCGCCGCGTCTGCTCGGCCTCCAGCGTGCGCACGGCCTGCACGAACTCCTGCGGCGCGTGGCCCTGGTCCAGCACCACGCGCTCGTAGCCGCGCGGCGGCTGTCCCGCCACGGCGCGGATGAACGCCTCGCGCGGCGTCATGGAAGGGTCGTCGCCCAGGATGCGGCGCGCCTCCCAGAAATAGCCCTCCATCGTGCTGTTGCTGGCGTAAAACAGCTTGGCCATCTCGCGGAAGTGGCTGTACTCGCGGTAGTACAGGTCCTTGTACACCTTGGCGGCGGGCGCCCGCATGCCCGGGTCCTTGAGCGCCGTGACCACGTAGGCGGCGGCCATCACCCCCGCGCTCATCGCCAGGTGGACGCCCGACGAGAAGAGCGGGTCAATGAAGCACGCCGCATCGCCGACCAGGATGTACCCGTCGCCGACCACCTCGTCCGAGACGTACGACCAGTCGCGGAGGACGACCGGGCCGTGGGCCACCGTGGCGTTCCGCAGCAGCTTGGCCGAGTGCGGCGCCTCCGCGATCTGCCGCATCAGGAACTCCATCGGCCCCCACTGGCGCACGCCCTCGGAGCCGACCTGCTTGTCCACCACCGCGCCCACGCTCATCCAGCCGTTGTGCAGCGGGATGTTCCAGAACCAGCCCTGCGGGTACGCCTCAATCAGGATGTTGCCCTCGTTGGGCGACGCCAGCTTCTCCGCGCCCGCGAAGTAGGCGTACACGGCCAGGTTCTGGAACCACGAGTCCCACTTGCGCAGGTCAAACTTGCGCCCGATCAGGCCCGTCTGCCCGCTGGCGTCCACGATCCAACGCGCGCGCGCGACGCGCTCCCCCGAGCCGTTCTCGCCGAAGCGCACGCCGACCGCCTTGCCACCCTCAAACAGTACCTCGCTCACGTGGTGGCCCTCGCGCACGTCCGCGCCGTTGGCCCGCGAGTTGTCCAGCAGCAGCTTGTCAAACTGCGGGCGCCAGACCTGGTACGAGTGCGGGTGGCGCTTGTTCGTCTCGCGGAAGTACCAGCTCCACGGCTCGGTCTGCTTCCCCCAGACCATCGTCGCGCCCCACTTCTTGATGAAGCCCGCCTTTTCCACCGCGGGCATGACGCCCAGCTCCTCCAGCACCGGCATGCTGGCGGGCAGCAGCGACTCGCCGATGTGGTCGCGGGGGAACTTCTCGCGCTCTAGCACGAGCACCTTCAGCCCCTTGCGCGCGAGCATAGTTGCCGCGGTGCTGCCGCCTGGGCCGCCTCCAATGACGATGACGTCGGTGCTGATCTCAGGGCCGCTGGGTGTCGTCATACGCTATTCCTTGATCTCCACCAGGCGTTCCTGGGCCAGTTGCTTGATGTGCTGCACCGCCACGTCCGCCGACGCGCCGCCTCTGGGCGCGTACGCCGACAGCAACTCTTCAACGGCGCACTCCTGGTTGAGGGAGTCCTCAAGCTTTCTCCACAGGGTGCTGGCCACGTCGTCAAGCACGGTCGTGCGCATGTTCTGCATGCTCAGCACAACGACCGTCCGCGCGCCGCTGCGGCTGTACACATGGCTGGGGATCGAAATGCGCATACGCTCATGCTCCGATGTGCCGAGTTTACGACGCGGCAGTCTGGTCTCCCAGTCTATCCACGGGCTTTGCGCGGTGTCAACGAGGACGCCAACAACAGGGTCTTTCGGTTGTCCGAAATGTGTGCCCGGGAGTGCAAGGATTGTCATTCTGAGAGAGTCCTTCCGCAGAAGGATGACCCTTCGCGTTGCTCGAGGGCAGGCCGAAGAATCCGCACTCCCAGGGTACGGATTCTTCGCCTGCGCTGCCCCTTCGCTCCCCTCAGGGCTGCGGCACACCCGGCCCAGAATGACAGAGAACTGAAGACGAGGACGCCCACAAACCACGATGCCCTGCCTGGCGTAGCGCTGCGCCGGGCAGAGCATCATGTCAGGACCGTGCCTGGTGTTCGGCCTACATCTCCATTTCCACAGGCCCGTACACGCCGACGTGCACCGTCCGCACCTCTTTCGCTTTTGGCCTTGCCATTGGCTTGCCCGCAGGCGGTGTCTCGGTGGGGACTGGAACGACCGCGCCGGGTTTTTTCGGCTGCTCAGGCTGCTTCTTGGCCCTTGATCCCTTTACCGCAGTCATGGCGTCGTCTCCTTAGCGCTCCGGCCCCATTCATGCTCCTCGCCCTCATCTTGCTCCAGGCCGGCCACGAGTACCTGAAGACGCCCTGAAACAGGCCTGAACATCGCCTGAACGCCGGTGCGGGCACAAACAACGTGCCTCCGTCCTTCCGAGGAGGGACGGAGGCACGTTGTTTGCCCCATAGGGAGCTGCGAGAGGCTAAACCTTCGCTGCCTGCTTTGCCTGGCTGGCCTTCCACGCCGCCTGGTCGTAGCCGGTCCCGTCGGTCACTTCAAACGAGCTCTTCAGGCCCAGCTCCTTGCCGATTTCCCTGGCGGCCGGGATGACTTCCTGGCCCATGAGCCGCATGGAGCGCATCTGGTCGTCGTGCGTCATGCTGCCGTCGCCGTCCCAGAAGAAGATGCTCCCGGGCCGCAGAAACTCCAGCACGTGGCGGACCTTGGGGATGACCGTCTTGGGCGTGCCGGAGATGATGGTGAGGTCCTGGGCCTGGGCCTCGTAGCTGCGGCGGTTGGCGCCGAAGCGGCCCGCAGGCCCGAAGGCGGTGGCGGCCAGCTTTTGAGACGTCCTGGACGTGTGGCCCGGCAGCTGGAGCAACGCCTGGTTGATGGTGCCCTCGTTGCCCTCCAGGAAGGGGTTGCTCACGCCGGAGAGGTAGCGCCGCCCGGCCTGCTCGCCAAGCTCCTCGGTCTCGTCCGCGTGCACCTTGAACAAGTACGCGATGTTCTGCGTGCCGGAGGTGTAGCCTTCCTCGGCCGCCGTGTCATGGTAGAGCTGGAAGGAATCCTTCGTCGGTTCCAGCTTGGTGGCCAGCAGAACGACGGGCAGGTGGTTTCTGGCGCACCACTTTACCGTCTCCACGCTCACCGTGCTCGGGATCCAGATCTGCGGGTGCGGCTGCTGAAGCGGCCTGGCCCAGGGGTTCACGTAGCGGTACTGGAAGTGCTTGCCCTCCCATCGCCACGGCCCGGGCGTCGTCCACGCCTTGACGATGAACTGGTGCGCCTCCTCAAACCGCTCGCGGTTGATGGTGGGCGGCGCGTTGTGGGAGACGCTCTCGCGCCCGCCGCCGCGCACCCAGCCCGTCACCATCCGCCCGCCGGAGATCATGTCCGCCATCGCCAGCGCCTCGGCCAGCCACAGCGGGTCCTCCCACAGCGGCAGCACGTTCCCCAGGAGGATGATCTTGGCCTTCTTAAGGATGCGGGTCAGAATAAACGCCTCGGTGTTCACCACGCCGCCCATGCAGAACGGCGTGCTGTGGTGCTCGTTCATCATCAGCGCGTCGAAGCCCACCTCTTCGCCGTACACCTTCTCGTCCAGGTACCGGTTGTACAGCTGCGCGCCGACCTCCGGGTCGTACAGCGAGTTGCTGGTCTTCAGGTCCACCTGGTTGCTGCCCATAAGCCCGGTCTTGGGGTCCTGCCAGGGCCGCTCCGTGAAGTGTCCAACAAGCATGAAGCACTCCTCCTCTTGTCTGGCTCGTCTGGGCAAACCGATAGCCCACCCATTCCGCCCTGGTATAGCACCGTCTCGGAAAGGTGTCAATACGCACCGCCGCGTCGCCTCCACTGCCAGGGGCATGGCGGTGCTGTTTTTCCACTCTCGGACGTTTGACATCGCCGGCCTTCTATGCTTGCCGGGAGTCGCATCGCGGCGTTCACACGCGGTAATGTGGAGGCGGCCATGCCTCCGTCGATTCCAACTAAATCCGAATTGGTGCATGTCGTCAGGGACCAGTATGGATAAACCGTCATGGTTTCTGGAGCGTGTGATGCTGCTGCCGCCGCAAGAAGTCATTGCCTCGTAGTGAAGCTGGTTCAGAGATGCCTCCCCTTCCCATTTAGGGAAGGGGCTGGGGGTTAGGTCGGCGCCGCCTTGAGCCGACATTACTTTCTTGTCCTCCACGAGTGGAACGCTCCGTCAGGGTATTTCGGTTGTCTGTCATTCTGAGCCGGAGCGCAGCGCAGGCGAAGAATCCGTACCCTGGGAGTGCGGATTCTTCGGCCTGCCCTCGAGCAACGCGAAGGGTCATCCTTCTGCGGAAGGACTCCCTCAGAATGACAATCCTTGCACTCCCGCGCGCAGATTTCGGAGAACCGAAAGACCCCGAACGCTCCGTGGTTCAGGTCGGCTTCAACGTTCAGAGCTGCTACGATGGGAGGCTCAGTGGAGAGCCTGCAATGACCTGCCTTTCTGTCGTCAAACAACCCGCTTACGAGGGCGCGCTCGTGACCCCTCGCGAACAAGCCATGACGGCGCGCGAAACGCAATGTTGACTCGTCTGGTCAACAATTGACACGCCGCATGGCTACGGCCTATACTGACCCTGGAAACAGGCGGAGGTGAATCGCCATGGCGGAAGCCGCAATCTCCAAGGATCAGGTCATTGAAGCCCTCCGGGAGGTGTACGACCCGGAGATCCCCGTCAACGTCTACGACCTCGGCCTCGTGTACGAGATCACCGTCTCCGAGGACAGCAAGGTGTACGTGCAGATGACGCTCACCGCGCCCGGCTGCGGCATGGGCCCGTACATCGCGCAGCAGGCCGAGTGGCGCATCGCCGAGCTTGACGGCGTTGAGGACGTTGAGGTTGAGATGGTGACGGAGCCTCCCTGGACTCCGGACAACATCACCCCGGCGGGTAAGGAGCTCCTCGGCATCTCGTAGCCCAACGTTCGCCGGTCATCACTGCTTCGTCATTCATGCACACGGTAGGGGCGGGCCCCCCGGGCGCCCCCCCCTACCGGGACCGGGGGGGGGGCGC
>ORMF012032005.1_pt1 | contig 10988 bp, 12 predicted proteins | sample 1779871 | NCBI WGS metagenome assembly ORMF01 (sample SAMEA104232316, study PRJEB22302) | groundwater metagenome | biome: forest; feature: aquifer; material: groundwater | place: USA | collected 2011-08-07 | depth 5.4 m
AGCACGAGGAGCGCGTCACCCGCCACGCCGGCGGGGACGTGCTCGACGACCGCCGCGGTGGAGCCGCGCGCGAGCGCGTCGGCCACGAAATCGTGGCCGTCGCGCGCGCCCCGCAGCGCGAAGAAGACCGTGTCCGGCCGAGCCACCCGCGAGTCGGTGGAGCCGCCGGCGAACCGCTCGGCCCCGCTCGGATGGCCGCGGACCACCCGTCCGGCGCCGGCCTCGAGCAGCTGCTCCAGCGTGAACACCGGAGACGATGCTAGTGATGCCGACGGATCCGGTCTCACCGGACCCGACCACTCACGGTTGCCGGTCCGGCTGGACGCGCGCGTTCCGGAGCATGTCGATCGCCATCCCACGGAACGCGCTCGTCGCCGTGACGGTGCCGAGCAGACGCGACTGCGGCTCGTCGAGGACGATGACGACGACGAGCCTCGGGCTCTCGGCCGGCACGAAGCCGGCGAACGACGAGATGTACACGTCGTCGATGTAGCGCCCGTCCTCGCTGGGCACCTGCGCCGTACCGGTCTTGCCCGCCACGCTGTACGCGGCGAGCGACGCGTTCTTCGCCAGCCCGTTGTCCACCGCCGACGTGAGCATCGCGCGCAGCGTGGCGGCCGTCTCCGGCGCGATGACCCGGCGGACGACGACCGGCGCGGTGCGGTGCTCTCCGTCCGCATCGCGCCGGCTCGCCACCACGTAGGGGCGGTAGAGCGTCCCTCCGTTCGCGATCGCCGCGTACGCCGCGGCGACCTGGAGTGGGGTCGCGGAGAGCCCCTGGCCGAAGGAAGCCGTGCCGAGGTCGACCGGGTACCACTCCGCGAGCGGCCGCACCGTGCCGCTCTGCTCGCCGGCGAGGTCCACGCCGGTCGGGACGCCGAAGCCGAAGCGGCCGAGGTACTCGTGGAGCTTCTCGGCGCCGAGCCTCGAGGCGATGAAGGCGGCACCGGCGTTCAGCGACCGCTCGAGCACCTGCTGGACGGTGGTCGGCCCCCAGGCCTTGCCGAGCGCGTTGTTGAGGCGCCGGCCGCCGATGACCGCGTAGCCCACGTCGTTGTAGGTCGTGCTCGGCGTGACGACGCGCTGGTCGATCGCGCCGGACACCGTGACGGCCTTCATCGTGGACCCCGGCTCGTAGGTCCAGGCGATCGAGCGATCGCGGAGCGCCTCCGGGTCCGCCTGGGCGACCCTCGCCGGGTCGAACGTCGGATACGAGACGAGGGCGAGCACGGCACCATCCCTCGGGTCGAGGACGACGACGGAGCCTCCCTTCGCGCCCTCCTTCTCGATCGCCGCGCGCAGCTCGCGCTCGGCCGCGGCCTGGAAGACGAGGTCGATCGTGAGCGTGAGGTCCGCCCCGTTCCGCGCGGGGACCTCGGTGCGCAGCCCGGTCGCGAGCGCGCGGCTCGAAGGGTCGCGCTCGACCAGGAGACGGCCGTCGGCGCCCTTGAGGGCGGCGTCGTAGCGCCCCTCGACACCGTACTGCCCGATGCCCTCGTCGTTGACGAAGCCCAGGACGTGCGCGCCCACCGTCCCGTTCGGGTAGAGGCGCTTCGGCTCGGTCTCGAAGCCGAGGCCCGGAATGTCGAGCGCGGCGACCTGCCTCGCGACCTCCTCGGGAAGCCTGCGCTTGAGGAAGAGCCACTCGGCGCCCGAGCCGAGCGTCTTCTCGATCGCCGCCGGGGCCTGGCCGAGGAGCGGCCCGAGCCGCGCGGCGGCCCCGGCGTGGTCCGGGATGCGGCCGGGGATGGCGTAGAGCGAACGGAGGTCGACGGTCGTCGCGAGGATCGCGCCGTTCCGATCGCGGATGACGCCGCGGTGCGCCGGGATCGCGAGGTCCGAGCGGAGCTGGCCGGTCGCCAGACCCAGGAGCGCGCTCCGGCCGACGGTCTGCCAGTACGTGATCCGCGCGGCGAGCACCACCGTCGAGAGGGCGAGCAGCCAGAACACGACGCGGAGGCGGCGCGCTGAGACGGCATCCATGCCCTGCCCCTCCCGTTCCCGTGTTCGGCGCGGTCGCCCGCTCCCCAGCGGCGACCACGCGTGAGCGCGCGGTCTAGCGGAGCGCGGCGAGCGTCTCCGCGGAGATGATCGGCACGGTCCTCGCGCGGACCAGCCCGAGCCTCGTCGCCTCGTTCTCGACGCGGGTGGGCGAGTCGAGCTGGGCGATGCGCACCTCGGGGCGCGCGTTCTGGCGGCGCAGCTCGTCGGGTGCGTCGGTGAGCCGCTGCACCTCGTACCCGCCCGCGCTCACCGCGGTCGTCTGTCCGAGGTAGAGCACCGCGACGACGAAGAGCCCCACGATGAAGGCGAGGACCGCGGCGAACGAGCGGACCTCCCAGCTCGCGCTCGCGCGCCGAGCCGGCACGGTCCGCGGCGCCGAGTGCCGGCGCGCCGGAGCCCTGGTCACCCTCCGTGCGGGCCGCACGGACGCGCGACCGGCGAGCGCGACGGTCACGCGGGGAGCTTCTCGGCGATGCGGAGGGCTGCGCTGCGGGCGCGCGGGTTGCGAGCGATCTCCCGGTCGTCCGCTCGGAGGGGACGACGAGAGATCACCCGCAGACCCGCGCGGTGCCCGCAGACGCAGGTGGGGAGGTGGGGAGGACAGATGCAGTCGCGCGACTCCCGGGCGAAGAGCTCCTTCACCGCCCGTTCCTCGAGCGAATGGAAGGCGATGACCGCGAGCCGGCCGCCCGGCCGGAGGAGCGAGAGCGCGCCGGCGAGCCCATGACGGAGGTTGGCGAGCTCGTCGTTCACGGCGATGCGGAGGGCCTGGAATACCCGCGTCGCCGGGTCGGTCGAGGCCGGGCGGCGCGTCTTCACCCCGGCGACGAAGCGGCCGAGCTCGTCGGCGGCGGTGAACGGCGTCCGGGCACGGCGGCGGACGATCGCCGCGGCCACGCGCCCCGCCTCCGGCTCTTCGCCGTACTCGATGAAGATCCGCCGCAGCTCGTGCTGCGCCCAGGTATTCACGATGTCCGCCGCCCCGACGCGGAGGTCCGGGTCGGCGCGCATATCCAGTGGGCCCGCCGAACGAAAGCTGAAGCCCCGCTCGTCGTCGGCGAGCTGGAGCGAGGAGAGCCCGAGGTCGAGGAGGACGCCGTCGAGCGCATCGAAGCCGTGCTCGCGGGCCACGACGTCACAAACCGCGAAGTTCGCGCGGACGAGGACGGCGCGGTCGCCGAAGCGAGCGAGCGCCCGGGCGGCGTGACCGAGCGCGGCGGGATCGCGGTCGAGCCCGAGGAGGCGCCCGTCGGGCGCGCTGCGCTCGAGGATCGCCGCGGCGTGCCCGCCGGCGCCGACCGTGCCATCGAGGAACCGGCCACCCGGCGCGGGAGCAAGTTCGGCGAGTACTTCGGCCACGAGAACCGGCTCGTGGACGCGGGCTTCCGAAGCACCGTCAGATCCCAAGGCCCTGGAGCTTGTCGCCGATCGAGCGCTCGACCTCGGCGAGGCGGGCGTGCCAGCGAGCCGGCTCCCAGACCTCGAGGTTCCGCGACGCGCCGATGACGAGGGCGTCGGAGGTGAGCCCGGCGTACTGCCGGAGGTGGGCGGGGACGACGAGCCGGCCCTGAGCGTCGGGGTCCGCCTCGTGGGCGCCCGCGACGATGAAGTGCACGAACTGGTTCACCGTTGGGTCGGTCCGCGGCCGCTGGAGGATCGCGGCGTTGATCGCCGCCCACTCGGCGGTCGGGAAGATCGCGAGACACTCACCCAGCCACCTCGTCACGACCGCTCCTTCTTTGAAGCGGGCGCGGAACTTGACCGGGATGGCGAGCCGACCCTTCTCGTCCAGGCTGTGGGCGAACTCGCCGGCGAAGAAGCTTTCCAAGTACCCTTCTTCTGTCTGAGGGAGGTTCCCCACCTTCCCCCACTAGTCACCACGTTTCGGCACTGTACCCCACCAGGCCGGCCTGTCAAGTGGGTGGAGGTGGCGAAATCAGGGATGCCGCCCGGCGCCCCCGTCCACTGGCGGGGCGGCGGGGTCGAGGGGAGGCCGGCTTCGAGCGAGGGAGGCGGGCCGCGGGCTGCTAGAGCGGCCGGACCCGATCCACGAGGTCTTCGAGCTTCCGGGCGGCCACGTCGAGCGGGCTCTTGGGCACCGGGTCCCAATCGTGCTCCCCGTACCACTCGAGGACCGAGGCGCCCCAGGTGAAACCGCCGCCGAAGGCGACGAGGAGGACCTTGTCGCCGCGCTTCAGGCGACCCTGCTCGACCGCCTCGCAGAGCGCGATGGGGATCGAGGCCGCGCTCGTGTTGCCGTAGCGCTGGATGTTGACGAAGGCCCTCTCCGCCGGGAACCGCAAGCGCTTCGCTACGGCGTCGATGATCCGGACGTTGGCCTGGTGCGGGATCATGAGCGCGATGTCGTCGAGGGTGACGTTCGCCTGCGCGAGCGCCTCTTCGGCGGCGTCGGTCATCGACTTCACCGCGAGCTTGAAGGTCTCGTTCCCGGCCATCCGGATGAAGTGCTGGCGCGTGTCAAGGGTCTTCTGGTCGGCAGGATGCATCGTGCCGCCCGCCGGGATGTAGAGGAGCTCCCCCTTCGAGCCATCCGAGTGGAGGATGGCGGACTCGATCCCGACCGAGGCGTTGGACCCCTCCAGGACGACGGCTCCGGCGCCGTCGCCGAAGAGGATGCACGTGGAGCGATCGGTCATGTCGAGGAAGCGAGACAGCGTCTCGGCGCCGATGATGAGCGCGTTCCGGACCGTCCCGGCGACGATCATCGCGTTCGCCACGGCGAGGGCCGAAACGAATGAGGTGCACGCGGCTTCGATGTCGAACGCTCCCGCTCGATCGGCTCCGATCGCGGTCTGGACCAGGCAGGCCGTGGCGGGGAAGATGTAGTCCGGCGAGCAGGTGCCCACGATGATGAGGTCGAGGTCGGTCGCCTTCAGCTTGGCCTTCGCGAGAGCCTGGCGGGCGGCCAGGGTCGACATCGTCGAGGTGGTCTCGCCCTCGGCGGCGAAGCGCCGCTCCTTGATCCCGGTCCGCTCGACGATCCACTGGTCGCTGGTGTCCACGAGCTTCGCGAGGTCGGCATTCGTCATGACGCGCGAGGGCGCGTAGAAACCCCACCCCGTGATGACCGCGTTCTGCTTCGCCACTACGAAGGGGTCGGCGAGTCCTCTGCCGCTCCGGCGACCCGCTCGCGGCGCGGCTTGAAGAGCGCCTTCACGTCGCCGTCATACGTCCGGAGGTACTCGTGTGCGTCGAGCACCTCGTCGAGACTCACCGCCGGACGCCGGCGCCGCGACTCCCGCTGCGCCGCCGGCTCGGCCGGCTCCTCGCGGACGGGGGTCACGGCGCTGTGCTCGTCGTCGAGGACGACCAGGAGCTTGAACGCGGTCTCGCACTTCGTGCAGGTCACCCGCACGATCCACGCCGACTCGAGCCGTCCGAGCACCCGGATCTCCGAGCGCGAGTGGTTCTGGCTGCAGACGTTGCAGTCGTAGCCCTTCGCCTGCTCGCGGAGGAATCGCAGGATGTTCATCCTCTCCCGAGGATAGCGCCCGGCGGGAATGCGCCGACGAGCGCACCTGCGACGCTCGCCCGCGCGGAGCGTCACCCGCCCGTCGGCGGCGAGGCGCTCGGCGCGGGCGAGGATCCGAGTCGCGATGACGAGCTCCGTCGCGGGCTCTTCGCGGATCAGCATGTCTCGCCTGTCGCGGGAGAGGCTAGCCCTTGGTCAGCTGGCCGCGGATGACGCCGCCCGGGTTCACGGTGGAGTGCATGTTGAAGTAGAAGCCCGCGGGGTTCGCGGCGATCGCCGCCGCCTGCGCGAGGTCGATCGGCACGGTACGCGAGAGCGTGGCGCCGCCGCCGGTCAGCGTGAGCTGTCCCGCCGCGAGCGTCGTGTTCACCTTCACCCCGCCGTTGACCCCGGTGGCGCCCTCGTGGATGTGGGCGATGGTGATCGCCGTCGTCGCCGGGCAGCCGGTCACCGTCGCGTCGAACTTCGCCTGGGCACCGGTGACCGTGATGGTCGCGCTGCCGGCGCAGGTCGCCTCGGCGCCCTGGATCGGCGGGTTCTGGTTCGAGGCCTTGAGGTCGGCCTTGTAGACGACGGCCGCGGGAGCGGCCGCGGTCGGAGCCGGGGTCGCCGGGGCGGGCGTCGGCGCGGTTGTCGGTGCCGCGGTCGCCGGAGCGGCGGAGCGGGTCGCGGCCGCGGCGGGGGCGGCGGTCGCCGCGGGGGCGCTCGAGCACGCCGCGAGCGCGAGCGCGAGGGCCGCGAGGGTGGCGATGGTCCTGGAAGCCTGCAAGTCTTTCTCCTTTTCGTTCACACGGGTCGGGCGCCGGCGGCGCCACTCCCCGTATACGAAGCGGGCGCCCCGGCGGATGAGCCATGGCGACGGCGCCGGCGATCGAGTGAGGTCTTCATCCCGGTGTCGACGCCGGCCCGGCTCAGGTCGGGACTCCCGCGCGGAACTCGTCCCGCAGATCGGCCCAGATGCCCGTTTCGAGGCGCCCGAACTCGGGAGATGCGCGGAGCTCGAACGGATCACGCGGCGACGGCAGTGGGATGTCGTACGCGCGCTTCACGCGACCCGGCCGCTTCGACATGACGACGACGCGCTGGCCCAGCACGATCGCCTCCGCGAGGTCGTGCGTGACGAAGAGGATGGTCACGTGACGTCGCTCCCAGATCCGCAGCAGCTCCGCTTGGAGCAGCATCCGGTTCTGCGCGTCGAGCGCGCCGAACGGCTCGTCCATGAGGATCACGTCGGGCTCGTAGGCCAGCGTTCGAATGAGCTGCGCCCGCTGGCGCATCCCGCCCGAGACCTGATGGGGGAAATAGTGCTCGAAGCCCTCGAGGCCGACGATGCCCATGAGCTCGCGCGCGCGGCGCGCGCGTTCCGGCCGCGGCACGCCGCGGATCTCCAGGCCGACCTGCACGTTCTCGAAGATCGTGCGCCAAGGAAGGAGCGTGTCGCGCTGGAAGACATACCCCAGGCGGCTGGACCGCGTGCCGGCGGGCGCGCCGTCCAGGGTGATGCGGCCGGTGACCTCGCACTCCGCAGGATCGAGAAGCCCGGCGATCGCGTTCAGCAGGGTGGACTTCCCGCAGCCCGACGGCCCCACGACGGTGACGAAGTCACCGCTCGGTACATCGAGGCTGATGTCGGCGGCGACCTCGACTCCACGGAGATAGCGAATGCCCACGTGCTCGACGGCGATCCGCATCAAGCGAACTCTATAGACGTTCCTCGCGCTATGGGCACGCTCCAGCCCAGGTCGTGTCGCCGAACTCCTCGAAGGTGATCGGCTGCTTCGCGAGCTGATAGGCGACCGCGAGGTCCATCTCGACCTTGAAGCCGGATCGGCTGAGGCACCCGGTGCCGTACCCGCCCCTGATGCGGTCGATGAGCTTCACGACCAACGGACGATCGAGCCCGGCGAACTGCTCGGCGGTCTTCGCGTTCTTGAGGATCGTGTCCGCGATGACCTCCGCCGAGCTCGCCCGGATGAAGTCGAGCGCCTTCTTGTGGGCGCCGACCATCCGCTTCACGAGGTCCGGCTTGCTCTGGATGACATCCTCACGGGTCATGACGGCGAAGCCGAGCGCGTGGTCGGACCCGACCCACTCCTGGTGTGCCTTGGGGTCCCAGATCGGGACCAGTGGGAAGCCCACCCCGCTCTCGAGCACCCGGCTCGTGATCGGCTCCCACGAGCTGATCGCGTCCACCTTGCCGCTCTGGAGCGCGGTGTAGATGACGCTCGTGTCCCCGCCGAGGTTCACGAGGTTCACGTCCTTGTCCGGCGTGAGTCCGGCCTTCTTGAGGAACACGTTGGCCATCGCCCATGACCCCGATCCGGGAGCGGTGATGCCAACGTTCATGCCCTTGAGGTCGGCGACGGTCTTGACCTTGTCCTTCAGCGGGCTGCGGACGAGGAGGCTGAAGATCTCGCGGTCATAGGTCGCGATCACCGCCTTGAACGGCGCGCCGGCGATGCGTGCGATCGGATTGTGCACGAAGGCGAAGAGCCCGAAGTCGAACTGCTTCGCGATGAGGGCGGTCCGGAACGTCGCGCTCGAGCCGAGGACGAAGTCGGTGATCTCGATATTCTCTTCGCCGAAGTAGTCCTTGGCGTACGCGACGAGGCTGGCGAGATTGAGCTCGGTCGAGACCACGCTCGGCAGCTGCATCTTGTCCTTCGGCGGCTTCGGCGTGGCGGTGGGCGCCGGGGTGGCCGCGGCGACCGTCGTGGCGGCCACGGTCGCGCGCGCGGTCGGCGCGGTCGCAGCCCACGGGCCGCAGGCCGAAATGCTCAACGCGAGCGCGAGACCGATACCTGCAGCCCGCACGATCGTCTCACCCAACATGGAGAGCCCCCCGTCACGCGGTCAGCGCTGCGGCGGGTCGCCATCTCAGCACACGGTCCTCGACCCGCTTCGCTGCCTCGACGACGGTAACAGCGATGACCATGAGGAGCAACAGGATCGCGTAGGTGCGATCTGTATCGAGAAGGCCGGCCGAGATGACCATGCGGTAGCCGAGACCCGCGGTCGACCCGACGAACTCGCCGACGACCGCCCCCGAGAGCGCGAAGCTCACGCTCGTCCGCAGCGCGGCGAAGATCCAGCCGAAGACCGACGGCAGAATGACCAGCCGCGCGAGCGCGAGACGGCCGCCGCCCATGACCCGGACCGCCTTGACCAGCTCGGGATCCACCGACCGGATCCCGAGGTAGGTGTTGAAGAAGATCACGAAGAACACGGTGAAGAACGCCAGGAAGATCTTCGAGGTGATGCCGAGTCCGAAGGCGATGACCAGGACCGGGGCGAGGGCGATGCGCGGCAAGGAGTTGAGCGCCACGAGGACCGGTTCGACCGTCTCGGCCACCCGACGGGCATAGCCGAGCAGCAGGCCGAAGGCCCCCCCGCCGACGATCCCGAGCAGCAGACCGACGGCCGCGGCCTGGAGGGTGACGGCGACGTCCTTCACGAGCAGACCGGAGGCGGCATAGGCACCGATCTCGACGAACGCGCGCGACGGCCGCGCCACGATGATGGGATCGAGGAGCGCGCTCCCGCCGAAGCCACCGGTCGCCGCCTCCCAGGCGACGAGGAGCAGCACGACGAACGCGGTGCGCTGGAGGGGTACCCGGATCCGCACGGCCATGCGCACGCATCATGCGCTGGGCCGGCGAGCGGTGTCCAGGAACGGGGGCGGCCGAGCAGGCCTATAAGCCGGGTCCTGTGCCGGCCCCCTCGCGAGGGCCGCGACGGTCATCCCTCTCGGGATCGGAGGTCGCCCTCCGCCTCTAGCGGCCGACCCGGGGACGGTGCGGGCCGCACCATGGTCCCCTGCTTGGCCTTGCTCCGGGTAGAGCTTGCCGCGTTTCACCCGGCTCACGCCGGTTCGTCACTGTGGCGCTGGTCCTCGCCTCACGGCGGACGGGAGCTACCCGCTACCCTGCCCTGCGGAGCCCGGACTTTCCTCGACGGCGTCGCCGCCGTCGCGACCGTCCGGCCTGCTCGGCCCCCTCAGTATGACTGACGGTCAGGCCACGCGTTCGTCGATGGCGCGGTTCGAGAGCGCGTCGGCGATCGCGTTCCGCTCGCGCGGGATGTGACGGATGTCCACGTGCTGGAACTCCGAGAGGAGCCGGATCGCGCGCGCCGCCAGCGGCACGAGGTTCGGGTGCTTGATCTTCCACTTCCCGCGCATCTGCTCGACGACCAGGAGCGAATCCATCCGCACGTCCAGCTCCAGGACGCCCCGCCGGCGCGCCTCCTCCAGGCCGATGATGAGGGCCGTGTACTCGGCGACGTTGTTCGTCGTGTGCCCGAGGAAACGCATGACCTCCGCGACGACGTCACCGTGCTCGTCCACGAGCGCGGCCCCCGAGCCGGCCTGCCCGGGATTCCCGCGAGCCGCGCCGTCGGCGTAGAGCGTCAGCCGGCTCACCCTGCGAGGAGCTCGGCCGCGCGCGCGAGGTCCAGGTTGCCGCCGGAGAGGACCGCGACGACCCGCTCGCCCGCGCGGACGCGGATCCTCCCGGCGAGCAGCGCGCCCACCGAGGCCGCGCCGGCCGGCTCCACGAGCAGGCGCGCGCGCGCGGCGAGGAAGCGCGTGCCCTCGGCGATCTCGGCGTCGGTCAGGACGACGATCTCCTCGACGAGCGCCCGGACGATCGGGAGCGTCCGGTCGCCGGCGTACGGCGCACCGAGACCGCTCGCGATCGTTCGTACCGCCTCGAGCGCGACCGGACGCCCGGCCGCGAGCGCCCGCGTCATCCCGGCGGCGCCCTCCGGCTCGACGCCGACGATCCGGATCCCGGGACGGAGCGCGGTCGCAGCGACCGCGATGCCGCTGATGAGACCACCGCCGCCCACCCCGACGACGATGAGATCGACGTCGGGGAGATCCTCGAGGATCTCGAGCGCGAGCGTGCCGCTCCCCGCGTTGAACGTGTCGTCGTCGAACGGGTGCACGAAGTGGAGGCCGGCCGCCTCCAGCTCCTTGACGATCGGCATGAGCATCGTGATGTCCGGCGCCGACCGGATCGCGGCACCGTACGCCCGGGTGGCTTCGACGTGCACGCGCGCCGCGCTCTCCGGCATCACGACCGTCACCGGAGCGCCGAGCCGCCGGCCCGCCCAGGCGACCGCCTGTGCGGCGTTGCCGGCGCTCATCGTCACGACCCCCCGCGCGCGGGTCGCCGGCGCCAGCGCCGCGATCGCGCTCGCCGCGCCGCGGACCTTGAACGAGCCGGTGCGCTGGAGGCTCTCGGCCTTGAGGAACGCGCTCGTGCCGGTGCGCTCGCCGAGCGCGCGGCTCGTGAGGAGCGGCGTGCGCTGGACGTGGGCCGCGATGACCGCGCGCGCCCGCTCGATGTCCGCGAGGGTCAGCGGCATGGGGTTCCTTCCAGTGGGCCCGCCAGGACTCGAACCTGGGTCCAACGGATTATGAGTCCGTGGCTCTGACCACTGAGCTACGGGCCCGACCGGCTGGGCAAAGCCTAGCCCGGTCGGGCTC
>ORMF011469113.1_pt1 | contig 10982 bp, 10 predicted proteins | sample 1779871 | NCBI WGS metagenome assembly ORMF01 (sample SAMEA104232316, study PRJEB22302) | groundwater metagenome | biome: forest; feature: aquifer; material: groundwater | place: USA | collected 2011-08-07 | depth 5.4 m
ATGGAAACCACATCGACGCGGTGCGCGCCGGCAAGGGACTCGGTAAGAATCCTCGTTCGCAGTTGCACGTGGCCCTGTCGAGCCGGTTCGACTTTTAAAAACGGGTATCGCTGCTCGAATGCGCCGGCGAGTCTTTGCACCGCATTGAGATTGAGACCGGTATAGTAGGCGACGGTCCGCTCTTTCTTGGCGGCTTCGATCGTCCTGGGGTCGGGCGCCGGCCAGACCATCTTGGGGAGACACAAAGCGGAAAAAATGAACAGCCCGATGAAGCGAGAGACGATCATGGTGTACCTCCTGGCTGGAATTATTTATCGAGTAGCAACCGAGGAGCAAGCCCCTCCGGTCGCGGGCAGGGTTACTGCCCCAAGAAAATCCTCCTAAAGTCTTCTTTTAGTTTTTTGAATTGTTCGTCGCTGGGATTGTCCATGAAAATCGCGTTGGCGACCACCTTCTCCGCGTCTTTGACATTTGGATAGATACCAGGCGCGAGGGGAAAATCGCCGGTCTCGGCGATAATTTTTTGCGCCTCGGGACTGCAGAGATAATCGATATAAAGCCGCGCGGCGTTGGGACTTGAGGATTTCGCGCCGACGGCGAGATCGGTGGAGTCGGTGAAGACTTTGTCGAAGACGACGTGGCTCAAGGGACCCTTCACCTGCGTTACATACTGGGCGTAGGTAATGCCGATGTGGCCCTCGCCTTTCGCGAGGGCCATGGGGACCGGCGCGAACGATTCCATCAAAAACGGCTTCTGCCGGGCCAAGGCGCGCGCGTAGTCCAACCATTTGTCTCCTTTGATCTTCTGCATGTTCCAGAGAAACTGTGCCGTGCTGGTGTGGCGCGAAGGATCGGGCATGACGATTTTATTTTGCCATTTGGTATCCAACAGGTCGTCGTAGCTCCTGGGCAGATCGGCCGCTTTCACCAGCTCCGTATTATAGAGCGTGCTGATCGGCGTGTGGCGGAACGCGGTGAGCATGCCGTCCTTGTCTTTGAACTGGGCGGGAAACTTCGCCGCCGCGGGCGCCGTGAACTTCGCCAGGGCGTTCTCATACTTCAGCAGTGCCACCGTGCCGTTGATGGCGAAGACCACGTCGAAGCCCGGTTTGCCGGCGCGCCATTCCGTGGTGGCGCGGTCCGTCACGGCCGTGGCCGAGGCGCGCCAGTATTCGACTTTTACGCCGTAACGTTTCTCGAAGTTCGTGTGGATCGGCACCATGATGTTCGGAATCGTCGTGCCGTAGACGATGATCTTGCCCTCTTTTTTCGCCGCATCCGGGTCCGGCGCCTGGGCGGAAAGCTCACTGGCCGCCAGCCAGGGCAAAATCAGTGTAGTCGCAAGCACTATCCAAAGCCTGACGTGAAGTGATCTAAACATTTTTGCGTCTCCTAAGGTCACTCTGCGCGTTTTTTGCCCGCCGATCAACGTCTCTGACCTCTCGCAGCTATCTCATGCGCGAATAGGAGATCTTGTGCAGGTTTACGAGAGATCGCGAATAAACGCGTCGCAAGCTTCGACCAACTTAGGAAGGCCAGCGAATAACTCCTTGGCTCTGCGTGCCGATGAATCCGCCTTTTGCTTTAAACTGGTGATACGATAAAGGTTTGCTAGCGAAAGTAGCGTTGTGCCCTGGCTGTACTTGTCGTTGATGGTGGCGTAAATGCCCATGGCCTTTAATAGAAGGGCCTCGGCTTCCGCATAGTCTTTTTCGATTGTCTTTAAATTGCCGAGACTCTGAAGGGTGTTGGCCTCGCCTAAACGGTTTCCAATCTCGCGGAAAATCAGCAGAGCCTGCTGATAGAGCTTCTCCGCTTGGGCGTTTTCTGATTGCGTCCGTTTCACGTCGCCGAGGCTTTGAAGGGCGTTGGCCTCGCCCAAGCGGTTGCCGATCTCGCGGTGAATCGGCAGCGCCTGCTGATAGAGCTTCTCCGCTTGGGCGTTTTCTGATTGCGTCCGTTTCACGTCGCCGAGGCTTTGAAGGGCGTCGGCCTCGCCCAAGCGGTTGCCGATCTCGCGGTGAATCGGAAGCGCCTGCTGATAGAGCTTTTCCGCTTGGGCGTTTTCCGACTGCGCCCTCTTCACATCCCCGAGCCTCTGAAGAGCAGTGGCCTCGCCAAGACGAGCTCCAACCTTGCGGTAAATCGCGAGCGCCTGCTGATAGAACTTCTCCGCGTCCCAATACTCAGACTGCGCCCATTTCACGTCGCCGAGCTTCAGAACGCCGTTGGCTTCTCCTAGGCGATCGCCTATCCCACGATGAATCGCCAGTGACTCCTGAAAGCACTTCTCCGCTTGCGCGTACTCCCCCTGTTGTCCCTTGACGTCCCCAACACCCAGAATGGCATTGGCCTCCCCCAGACGGTCCCCGACCTCGCGGTGAATCGACAGCGCTTGGCCATAAAGCTTCTCCGCGTTCCCATAGTCGCTCTGCATCTTCTTCACGTCCCCGAGACTCTGAAGGGCGTTGGCTTCCCCCAAACGAATCCTGATCTTGCGGTAAATCACCAGCGCCTGTTGATACAGGTTGTCTGCTTGCTCATAGTCGGCTTGCTCACCCTTCACGTCTCCCAGGCTCCGAAGGGCGTTGGCCTCGCCCAAGCGGTTGCCGATCTCGCGGTGAATCAGCAGCGCCTGCTGATAGAGTTTCTCCGCTTCAGCATTTTCCGACTGCGCCCCCTTCACGTCGCCGAGGCTCTTAAGGGCGTTGGCTTCCCCTAGACGATCCCCAATCTTGCGGAAAAGCTGAAACGCCCGGCCGAAGTTCTCAGCGGCTTTGGATTGATTGTCAGCAGAGTAGTATGTCTCACCAAGGGCGTGCAGAACAGAGGCTTGTCTCGTCTTCGCCTGGACGCCAACGTAGATATCGAGGGCCTTTTGGAGATACGGGAGCGCTTCCGTCCGGTGCCGTTCGCTTTGGTAGGAGCGAGCTACTTCTTCCAGCAACTCAGCGTAAGCGAGTTTTTCCCGGTATCCCAGACTTTGTTCATCCCTCTGGTATTTGTCTAACTGGTTAAGCAGATAATTCGTTCGCTCTGCCGACCCCTTGGCGGGGGCTTCAAACGGAAGTGCAACCTGTGTCGAAGACTCGGTGGGGCGGAAGGTTTCGCTGGGTTGCGCCACCGGGAAATTGAATACCGTTTGGCGAAAGTCGTAGAAGTCCGGCGCTTCCCTGGCAAAGAGGTTAAGGGCAAAGGTTGAAACCCAGAACAGGAGGGGGCATTTAATTTGCTGTGAGATCAGGTCGCGCTGGACGTTGAGCGACGCGAGAAAGTTGTGGTCAAGGGACGCTTCGATCCCGGTGACAACGATGGCAGCGCGATCGGTTTGTTTGCATTCCGCTTTCAGCGTTCCGAGAAGATCGGTTGCCGCTCGGAAAGTTAGGTCAACGCGAGTTAGGTTAACTTCCTTTTCCTTCAGTAGATCCGTCAGGGAAGCCAGGACGCCGTCCCGCTGCTTCCGATCTTCGCCGCAAATGAAGGCGAGTGCAAAACGGCCCCGGAAGTTGACGATAAACCGCAGAAGTTTGTCGAACTCCGATGCGGCCGGCTGCTCTGGCTTTTCCTCAGCGGCCTTTGGGTTTTTTCTTCTTTGGCTTTTTGCCACCAGTGAGACCCTTTAAGGCGGTTTGAAAATCAGGAACGTCGTAAATTAGCGGATGAACGTCCACCCATCTGTTTCCATCACTGTCCAAATATTCTAGGGCGTAGCGATAAAAGAGGATGTTTCTTTGATCCGGCGTGTTGTCTGTGTTTTTGTTCGTGTGAATCTTGGCCAGCTCCGCAAAACATGACTGCGGCATCTGGCGAATGAATTCCGAGCGGACATTGATAATCGCTTTCTCCACGGCGGCCTGGTCGATTTTGTCTGCCGTCGCTTCGATGCAGGCCTCCTGGACCAAACGCATCAATTCTCGCAAAGAGCCGCCGCTTTTTAGCGCCAGCGCCGTAACCAACTCCGGTTTAGAGAAAACTTTGGCGACTTCAACCCGCCGCTCGATGACTTCGGCCAGTTTCTTGACGCCCGGCGCATAGGTCTGATTCCAACTTTGGTCCCGCTCGCGAATCTTAATCATCGGCAGGACGACGTTCTTGAAGACGTCGGGCAGCGCCGTTCCCCTTGGGTCATAGATCAAGGAAATAGGAACCGTGTAAATGATATTGCAGCGCAGGCGCTTGAGATTGTCGGCTTGTTCGACCAGAATCTTCTGGACCGTGTCCGGCGCATAGCGATCTATATTATCGAAGACCAACACGATCTCTTCATAGCTGCCATTCTCTTTAACGGCGCGATAACAGTCATCGAGTATCTGGTTGACGCTGAAGATAAGCTGGTCGGGGCTCTTGAGAATCCGCTTCCGTATCTCTTCCCTATGTTCCTTCGTGCCCTTGATGAGAGCCGTGAGCTTGGCGAGAAAACTCGCAAAGAAAGGAACTCCTGTTTCGGCTTTTGCCTCGGTTTGAAGCGCGATCTCCTTTTTTACGGTTTCGGTATCAACCTCCGTAACTTCGGCGAACCATTTCGTGAGTTGTTCCAGAAGTTCTTGGTTTAGGTGGAACTCCTTGCCCACTCTTTCCACCAGCACTTTGGAAGCGGCGAGCAGAAGGTCGGAGTACTCGATGTCGGAAGTATCCAGCTCTTCGTTCGCCTGGCAGTTGATGACGAGAAACTTGCCTGGCTTCAGGGTTTCACTCAGTTGGAGGAGTTCGGTGGATTTGCCGCAGCCACGGTGACCGGCGAATGTGATGTGAGAGAAGGCGTCCTTGGCGCTTTCAGGTTTCACGAGTAACTTGAAGAGCCGTTTTTGGACGTCGGTTCCGCGGATTTGCGTCAGGTTCACCCACCTGGAATCGCCTTCCGGCAACGGGACCAATTCGCACGCCCACTGGGCCTCTTGGATCGTCGTGGCTCTTTTCACTGACTCCGCCATAGGTTGCTCAAAAAGTAACAGGTTCCCCCCAGGGCTGCAATTGAATTCGAACGTGGCGACGGGGAGCGGAACGACTAGCGTTTACGCCGGACAAGGACCAGGGCTAAAGGTGTCGGATCGCCTGTCATTCTCTCATCCGCGAGTAGTTGATCTCCCGGCTGGTGATGAATTCCAAGAGAGCGGCTTTGCCTTCTTCGATGCTGTTCTTCGCGCGCCGCAGGGCAGGCACGATCTGATTCAGCTCTGCGCCCCGCTCTCATCAACCGCCGCTCTTCAGAGCGAGCGCGGTGACTAAATCGCGCGCCGAAAAAGCCTTCTCGACATCGACTCTACGCTCGATAACCTCAGGAAGGTTTATTTAAGGGCTAACGATCACCGTGAGGGGCGGGCCGCTTTCGGCCCGTCCCTCACGACGGTGCTGTTAGGCGTGCTCATAGCCTTGCGCTACACAACTACAAAATCCCGGAACTGCTTCAGTAGCGCGTCCTTCTCCGGGGCCAGTCCTGGAATTGTCCACGCCAGCGATGATGTTGCGTTGTTGAATTGCACTTTCCATTCGAGCACGTGGACAATGACGCTTACCGAGACGAGGGCTGAGACGAGTCGGCCTGATGAAAGGTACTTGCGAAAATGCCGCTCGTGACGCGCGACAAATTCATCGGTGTGTTTATGAAGAAGGCGGTCCATCTCCGTTTTGTTTCTGACACGAAGAATGGTTTCCGGAGGAATCAGCTCGTCTAGGCTGAGGGCAACAACACCCACGTTGAAGTCGGCTTCCACTTGGCCAACCGCTCCCGATAGGACCTTCTCGACATTGTTCTCGGAATAAATCTTCTTGCACGCAATGCCGAGCGTGCCACCAGCAAGTGGCAGTACGATATCAGGCGGATCTTGGAGGGAGGCGGAAGGACAACGTCTGCGCAGAATTGCCCACAGTTCCAGTTCCCAGAAGATGTTCTTCGCATAGGAGCCTTGGCGACTGAAGCAGTCTAGCTCGCCAGACGTCAACGCGTTCAGATACTTCTCCCTGCCGGGAACATCCCGCAACGGAAGGATCGCGTCAGCAAGTCGGTCGAGATGGAGCGCGTAGAACACGTCGATCATCGAGGAGTCCGCCGTCTTGTTGCTCAACCACTGATCCGCAAGGGTCTTGGCGTTCTCAATCAGTTGAGCAAGGCCGCAAGTGGGCGACATGGCCAAGCCGGCACTTGCGTACAAGTCTTCAATCTCCTTCGCTCTCGACTTTATGTGGAGGAAGTTGGTCTTCGTTCTATTCGAGCCCTCCAATACACTGCCATTTGGCATCAATACGCCCCTCTCGGTAGGGCGCCACAGTCGTTTAGTGAATGAGGTCACGCCCGTTCTCCTTGGGCACGCCTAACGCTCTGAATCACCGGTTTTCAACCCGCCGCGGGTTGAAAATACGGTGGATTCAGTTGTTCGGACCGTCTTTCTTTTCGGTACGATCTCCCGATGTTTTGATAAAGCCGATGAGAACGACAATGCCGCCGATCAGTAGCCCACCAAGGACGATAAGGATGGGCACGGTTTGATGTGTGGTCTGCTCTGCGATGATGCGATCGAAGATGTCCCCGCGCCAGTTCTTTGTTATCTTCCAGTATGCGGCCGCAACGACAAGCGCGATTACAATTAGAATTCCTCCGGCGTATGAGTAGGTGATTCGGGTCAATTGATATCGTTTCATCTCTTCAATTCCTTTTGTCCGAACCAGCGAGTATACTGACCAGGGTATTAAGGTAACGAAAGATCACAATCTCGCAAAATCTACTTGATATAAACACAACTTGTCAAACCCAAGGAGCCGTTCACACCTCAATACACTGGTCAGCGTATCAGCAATATACCTGTAACGCGCCGAGGACGGTCGACTCTTATGCGGGACGATCTCGCCTTGGCCCAATCAGCCAAATCGCGTACCCGGCAAACGTTTTCTTCAGTCTCTCATCCGTGAATAATTTATCTCCCGCCTGGCGAGGAATTCCAGCAGCGCGGCTTTGCCTTCGCCGGTGACTTTGTGCGCGCGCTTGAGCGCGGGGACGATCTCGCCGGGTTCATCGGCTGGTTAGCTGGCGTTTTGAAGCGCGAGAATCTTCTTTCTTACAGCCAAAGGAAAGTCGACAAAAACGAACTGATCTTTGTGGAAAAGGTAGTCCTCCCCGCTCTCGTCTACGATCCGTACAAGATCGTCCTTGGCTGCCCGCGGATCCGGCAAAATTCGATAGACCTTTCCGAGGATCAGTGAGGCTTCGTTCCCAGCATTCTCGATACACAGTGCAAACGGTTTCGTCGGTTGCTTCATTGTTCGTCCAGGTACTCCTTGATTTTTAAGTCCCTTTTGCCGATGCCGTGAGCTTCATACCAATGCAGCTCCACCCGGCGCAATTTGCCGTTGGGAAGGCGTACCGTCGCAATACCCTTCAGCTTGCGCCAACGGCCACGACCGTAGGTCTTGCGAAGAAATGAACGGACTCTGACACTCAAACCCGCCGCAATGGTCTCAACCTGCGTGATCGTGCCAACGACATCGAATTTCACTCACTGATTCTGTCCCAGAACCGATGCCCTAGCAAGACCACTGAGTATACTGACCAGCGTATTAAGGTAACGAAAGATCACGTGTCGCAAAATCTACTTGCTATAAACACAATCTGTCAAACCCAAGGAGCCGTTCACACCTTAATACACTGGTCAGGGTATCAGAAATATACCTACAATGCGCCGAATACGGTCGACTCTTATGCGGGACGTTCTCGACCCTTCGACTCGATCCCCTGCGTTGGCGGGGGCTCTTGCTCAGGATTCCGCCCCGCGGGCGTGCTGCAAGATGCCACGGGCTTGTCCTTGGGGCTCCACTTGCCCAATCAGCCCAATCGCATACCCGGCAAACGTTGTCTTCAGTCTCTCATCCGAGAATAATTTATCTCCCGGCCGGTGAGAAATTCGAGCAGCGCGGCTTCAGCCTGAACCGCGAGCGGGCGGCAATACGGTGCAACACGTGTTAGCTAGTGTTACTTGAGTAATGGTTCCCAAGTTGAGATAGCCTTGCCCTATGCCAGTTCCTGAGCTGAGGATGGCGGAGCAGTCAAGGGCTCATAGTGCAACACCATAATTTGGTCTGGACGTAGGCCGACGGACTCGTACGTTCGCCCCTCTCGATCGCTGAATTCAACTTCGAAAGCACTACCGCTAGCTAGAGTCTCGACCACTGTACCCACCTGACCGCGCCAGAGATTGTATTCAGGAAGGTCTACCGTAAGCGCCACGATATCGAGGAGTTTGATTAGAGCGGTCATTGCACACCTCTTTTGTTTACAGGGGATAGCATGTTGTCAGTCGCGGCGTATCCATCCCGTGCTCGATAATCCACCCGCTACGGACCATGAACTGATTCTCGTGCCATGTCAGGAGAAAGTCAACGATATAACGTTGTCCGTAGACATCTCTTCGTCCCAATTGCGCCTCGTGTGTCTTAACTGCCTGAAGTAAGACGTCGCGTAATGTTTCCGCATCATTGACGGCGATGCCCACGGCAGCAAACAAGCGCGCTTTGTGTTTCCCGTCATCATGGAGAGGGTTCAAGCAGTAGTCGCGCAGTTTGCGGAGGTCCACCACGGCGCGCTCTGCATTTGCTATGATCACAAAATTCCTTCAGCTTCTGTCTGAGCCGCTCGGAGCTTCTCGTTATCGTATAGCAGATTATACATCAGCTTACAGTCAGGTAACCAGGTAACGTTTCGGTTGACCCGCGCCGAAGGCGTCGATCTAAAGCGGATAGTTCGCCGTTCGATTGATACCTGCAATACGTCGAGGACGCTCGACTTTCATGCGGGACGTTCTCGACCCTTCGACTCGATCCCCGGCCTTGGCCGGGAGCTCTTGCTCAGGATTCCGCCCCGCGGGCGTGCTGCAAGGGGCCACGGGCTTGCCCGTGGGGCTCCACTTGCCCAATCGGCCAAATCGCATACCCGGCGAACGTTGTCTTCAGTCTCTCATCCGAGAATAATTTATCTCCCGACTGCCGAGGAACTCCAGCAACGTGGTTTTGACGCTGTCGGTCACCGTACTTGGCAGCGGAATCTTGGCGCGTCGCCGACACGGTCGATGTCGCTGACGATGATCTGCGTTGTGGCATGAATCAATCCAGCAGATTGCCCGCCCATAGCTCTCGGAAGAAATCTACCGGGGGTAATATTTCCACGCCGTCGTCCGCGCGCCGGCGTTGTTTCTCGCCGCAAACGACGAGTTTTCTTTTGAGCTTCACCTCTTCGCCAAGCGCCAGCAGGCCTTTGTAGTCGCGCGGCGAGACTCGAGTTTTAGACTTGACCTCGACTCCCAGTTGATCGCCGACGACGAAATCCACTTCGAATTGGGAGCGGCTGCGCCAATAGGTGAGATCATGGTCGAGTCTGCGGTAGTCCAGATAAGCGCGCAGCTCCAGGAAGACCAAATGTTCCAGGGCGCGGCCGTAGGTGTCGGAGCCGGCTTCGATGCCTCGGATGCGTTTGAGGGTGTTGGCGACGCCGATGTCGAAAAAAAAGAACTTGGCGGTGGCGACGGGTTTACGCTTGGAGGTCTTTTGGTAGGCCGGGATCTGGTGTCCTACCAGCGTGTCTTCGAGGATCTGATAATGCTCGCGCACGGTACGGGGCGGGAATCCGGCGTCATCCGCGACCGCCGCGAAGTTGATCTGCTCGCCGCTGGTGAGGCCGGCGACTTCCAGGAAGCGGGAGAAATTCTCAATTGACCTCGTCAAGCCTTCAGCGCGAATTTCTTCACGCAAATAGGTGCCGACATAGGCTTTGAGGTCTTCGCGGTAATGTTCGGAATCGATGATGGCGGGAAGGCTGCCGCGATTTAGGCGATCGAGCAGTCTTGAGTCGTCCAGCTCGATGGATACGAGCGGATGCAACCGACAAATCCATGCGCGCCCGCCGAGCAGGTTGGCCGCGCCGCGTTTCAATTTGCGCGCACTACTCCCGGTCAAAACGAAGCGCAACTTTTTGTTGCGGTCGAGGAGCAGTTGAATCTCGTCGAGCAGGGCGGGAAGTTTTTGCACTTCGTCAACGACGACGATGGACTGTTCGGCTTTCAGTGTTTGCCGCAAATACTCAGGACGAGCGCTGAGTTCGCGAAAGGTATCGGCTTCGAGCAGATCGTAATAGGCGGCGTCCGGGAATGTTTCGCGCACCAGCGTGCTTTTACCGGTCTGACGCGGACCAAAGAGAAAAATCGATTTGTGTCTGACCGTCTCCCGCAGATCGAGGGCGCGTTTGTACATTTCGGCATTGATATTGCCATATTCCATGTAATTCGGCAATTGAGTTGCCGAATTACATGGAATTCGGCTACGACGCTATTCCCAAACAAACTTGTGAGCGAGATGGCCAGGGACACTTAGCGGTGTCCGTGCCCGCGAGGTGTGGAGTTTCAGTCGCGCATCCTGGAGTAATTGCTCTCCCGGCTGGTGATAAATTCTAAAAGCGCCGCTTTGCCATCGTCCGTTACCTTCTTTGCGCGTTGGAGAGCGGGGACAATCTGATTCGGATCTTCGACCCGTTCCGACCAGCCGCCGAGGGAACGCGCCAGATCGGCGTAGTTGCCGAGGATGTTCATCGTTCCGTAGCGTTCGTGGGACGCGTGCATGCTGTGGGTCTCGGCGGCCATGAAGTTGTTGTTGAGCACGATGGTGAGGATCGGGATGTTGTTGCGCACGGCGGTCTCAAAGTCGAGGCCGGTCATGCCAAAGGCGGCATCGCCCATGAAGTTGACGCAGAACTTTTCCGGCGCGGCGAGCTTGGCGCCCATGATGAGGCCGAGCCCGGTGCCCAGGGCGTGGGACTTGCCCCAGCCGATGTAGCTGCGCGGTGTCGGTGCCTGGTAGAAGGGGACGAGCTGGTTGCGCGGACTGCCGGCGTCGTGGGTGACGATGACGTCCTTGCGGTCAAATAGATTCATGAACTCCCACATGATGCGGTAGGGATTGAGCGGTTTTTCATTGGACGTGAGCTTGGGCATCCACTCCGCCATCCA
>ORMF011503594.1_pt1 | contig 10980 bp, 11 predicted proteins | sample 1779871 | NCBI WGS metagenome assembly ORMF01 (sample SAMEA104232316, study PRJEB22302) | groundwater metagenome | biome: forest; feature: aquifer; material: groundwater | place: USA | collected 2011-08-07 | depth 5.4 m
ATCCGAGCGAGACTGCTTTTGCTTCCCAATGGTAATCGTTAATCATGTAAGTTCCATAATCGACGGAACCATCTTTATTAACGTGTTTTACGATTCGGCCTTTTGCATCAAACATTTTGTTCGATGATTCGCAGTGTGCAATCCTCGCAAGAACTGCGGCGGGGGTCTGGTCAACGATAACGAGGGGCGTGCTTGTGGCTTCGACTGGTGCAATGTAAGTGTCCGGCTTCTGGGCTTTCACATACCCCGTAATCGAGAGCATGGTGATGAGCACTAGCGAGACGATAGTAAAGCGCGGAACCCACTTATTCTTGAACTTGTTTATTTTGTACTGGTGGGTGTGACGATAGCGGCGCTTCGGGCTAAGTCGAAACTCGTCTACCTTTTTCCCTCCGAAAAATACTTTAATTGGATTTTGCATATTTGCATTTTTTTATCCTAATAATTTACCCCTAGGTCGGGGGTCGGCCTTTGAAGATTACGTCCCATGTTTCCCCTTGGGGACACAATCGGCTTCGTGCATGATTACCAGAAGCACGAGGCATATTATTATTATCCTCCCTCGTGGCAAATCTTGGCAACTATGAAACTGTGGATAAACTTTTGACGGCGTTTTCTACCCACGTATGGCTCCTGCCGATGATCTTGCCGACTTCTCGCGTAGACAAGCCCTGCTTATAGAGTTTCTTTGCTTTCGCCCGTAGAAGAAGATTTTTCTTTTGCTGGAATTTAGAGAGTTTCATTATATATAAAGTGTAACGCACGATGGAAAGTCTCGGCAACTGTGGATAAACAGTTCGGCAAATCGGTGGGGATAAATTATGGTTGCACCGTTCTCCCTTGACTTGATATAAAGGCACACACTATCTGGAGGTTTTATGAAATTACATATCCGAATTGCGTTCGTCATTCTTTTCTTAGCGGCCATCATTCCTAATCACGTTTATGCTCAAAATCTCCAATTGTGCCATGACGGTGATTACTGGGTTTTTAATGTGGTCGGGAAAAACACAACCGTTTCAAGAAGCGACGAGGCTAACGGAACTTATACAATTAATTGCGAGCAAGGAAAGCCAATTTTAAAAAATGACATTGGCAACACAGAGCATCTAATGCATGTGATTCCAATGGTTCCATACCTAACAAACGAACCGCCGTGGTTTAAATTTCTATCCGGTCAAAACAAGTGGGATTGGGATTTCCAATGGACCCCACCGAACACATATCGTCATAGAACCGAAAAATGGGTTGCCCATTTCACTGTTACATCTCAAAACGGAGATCTGACTGTTGTCACTAGAAATGATGAACAAAAATCTCAGAGAGAAGAGGGTTTTAGAAAATATGAATATATCTTCTCCAAAGAAATCGGTAGCGTTGTGAAAATGTCGGGCGAGTGGAAAAACGGGACGACTTACAAAATGGAACTAATCGAACACAATAAATAGCGAAAGCCCCGGCGCACAGACTGGGGCTTTCATTGGGTGGGACTACAGGCGGATTGACTGGCGGAGATATTGGACCACCTCCTTCAGGGGCACGACGGCTACTGGAGTAATATGATCCCGAACCTCGAAATCATTCCTTCCGGTTGCCATGTCGCACTTGCGTAACTTGTACTTCCGTTCGACAATCCTTTTTTCAAAGATGCCGGTTCCGATTCGTTTCCATTCGGTTACGTGGCTCATGACTCCTCCTTGATTTTGAAGGCTCCGGTTTCTCCGTTGATCCTTTTCCAGATTCCGGCGCGCTCAAGTGGCTCACGTGTGCTTGTCTGCACCGAGGACACCATTGAATAGTGCCTGCGCTTTCTTCCATGCGGATCGTATAAGTGACGCCGTCTTTTGGACACAACATCGCCGTCCTCCTTTCCGATGAGTAAACCGACTGCGAAACCTATTCCGAACACCAAAACTATTGCGATTGGCATAAAGACCTCCTAAAGAACTCTCGGAGCTAGCCGGGGGAAAATTTATTGAAAAAACCCGACCAGCTCCAAAAGTTCCTGCATAACTTTTGGGGTGCTCTTATTTCAGGATAAAACGACGGCTGTGAAATCGTTGGGGATAAACCGCGAGGCGGCTACATGTTCTTATGCCGCAAGCGGCAATTGTACGGGTTGTATATCTTCGGGAATGCTCTTCTCGAAAATCAAGCCGCCTTTTCGGACTTGCCAAAGTGTGGACATTTCTGCGGTTAGGGAATTACCGCAGTACACATCCGCGTTAAGATCAAAGAAAAACATATTTAGCGCCGTCATCTTGGCGCATTTCGAATCAAGATCGATGCCGGTTAAGAACCCTTGGGGATTTGATTTGGATGCGGCAATCAACATCCGACCACTGCCACAGCACGAGTCCAAGACGTTCCCATTTTCCGGGCTGACAATCTTCGCCATGAGTTCTGTGATGTGTTCAGGTGTAAAAAATTGGCCGTGATAACCCCGCGAGACGTATTCCATGTAGATGTCCCCAAGAACATCATGCTGTTCTTCGGTAGTTTCAAAAACGAGTTTATCGAAGGCCGTCTTAAAGTAGTCAACCATCCGCTCGCATTTTGGACGATCATCTTTGTATCGTTCAACAATCGCTTTATAACGCTCCTCGTAAGGCCCATCGAGGGAGTTTGTTAGTAGTGCCGTTCGAAACTCTTCAAATCCGCGCCTTTCAAAATTCTCGGTGCAAGATAAAAGAGCTGAAATCATAAGGTCCAACCAATCCTCAAACACGCGAGAATGGTCATACCCTCGCGATGTTATCTTTTCGAGATCCTTCCATACTTCATGTCCTCGCATACGTTTATTTTAAGCTAATTTAATAATCCTCCTTGTGACTTCGGGTCGAACGATGCGGCATACTCGCCCTTCGCAAATCTCCGAGACGTTACAGATGCGCCTCAATCAGATTCGCAATCGTCCGAAACGAATAACCCCAGTGGGCCAACTCGCTGATCCGTACTGAACCGAGACTTGGGTCGGGACTTACGAGGCACGCCCATGCCATAACTTCCCATGGAAGTTCTACGGGATTGCGACTGCTAAACATATTCCAACTGCGCCCGACCTCCTGAAGGTACACGTCACAGAGTACCCCAAGGACTGAAAACCGATCTCGATCTCGTAACCGATACTTTGCTTTCCGGTACTCGCCAGAACGCAAGGCTTCAACCCAAAGACGCTTTACTTTTGGATTCATAAATTTTCATTTGCTGATAATTCGAGGCTTCGACTTGCCTCATCAAGATAGGGCACCAGTCGGATTCCTTTGATTGTCATCGAGGCTCAAATCCGGTTCCTTACGAACCGACGCGTCGGTTCGCGCCGACATTGAGAATCAAAGGTGACTGGTAAACTGAAGAGAGGCGAGACGAAGTTATAGAAGCGCAACGCGCTACAAAAGATTTCCCCCCGTTCGAATGCCAGTTTCCGCGCCAGCCGGGCTGTCACGTAAACCGCTATCAAAAGGAATCCCCTCTAATCCGGTCTTTCACCGCCCTCTAATTGTGAAGGGCGGTTCAAATGTTTTTTATGGAGGAAACCATGAAACAGAACTGCGGCTGTCCCGCTACTGGAAACCCGTTCTTCGGGGAATTGTGTGTGGAGCACTTAACTGAACTCAAGAAGATGAACCCGCATCTGCGGATCGCTTTGATAAAAATATATTGGGCTTCCTACCTTCGGGATTGCGGCGAGTTGTCGCGTCCGCCCACGGAGTCCGCTTCTACGCGACCCCAAGCGCCCAGGGGCTGGGCGATGTGTGAGGGGCATTCCACCTCAAGAGCGAGCGGGGCGAGCGATACAACAAATCATGAATGTGGGGGGTTGGGGTCGCGTAGCGACAACACCAATCGGAAAAGGGCGCAAGCGAAGGGGAAATCTTAATAATTACGGGGGATTGGTGATGTCGCGGAGCGGACAACTCGCCGCTCCTAAATTGAAAATAAACCCCTCGGAATTTTTTTTTTGATTCTAGCCTAGTTTTCCACAGGTTTGAGGTCAAAAACATGACTGGGACACTTGACGAAATACTGAAAAAGACTATTCGGGAAGTCATCCGTGAGGAGCTGGGGAAAACTTCTGAAGAACTTTTAAGCCCAGAAGAGCTTGCCCTAAAACTCAAGGTGCCGATCAGTTGGGTTTACGAGAACTCTCGGCTAGGCAATATCCCCACCCACCGGATAGGCAAATACATTAGATTTAAGTTAGACGAGGTTCTTAAAAAAAACGGAGGCCCCAATGGCAAAGATTAGGTGGCACCAGAAGCATTTGATAATTGACTGGCGGGATACCAACGGCAAACGTCATTTTGAGCGGGTCCCTGGTAATGATCGCACCACCGCAAAAAGACGTTTGGGCGAAATTCTACATACCGGCGAAAAAGCGCCCACGGCGGACACAATCAAAACTTATGGCGACCGATGGCTTGAATCAAAAAAAGGTGAGCTCGCTGCTTCAACCTATCAGGAATATGAGGCCGTCCTACGCAATCATATTTATCCGGTACTTGGCAGTAAGCTCTTTGCCAAGGTAACCAAACCACAGATTCGAGCGCTTATAACGGCCAAGCGAGATGAGGGGTACGATGCGGCTACAATCCGCAATATGCTGGCGCCCGTTCGGGGGATGTATAACCAAGCCATCGAAGACGGAGAGCCAGTCGGAAACCCCGCCGCCAAGTTCGGCAAGCAGAATCGTGGCAAATCTAGCGCGCTGATTAATCCCTACACCAAAGAGGAAGTGTCAACATTCTTGCAAAAAGCTTTGCAGTTGAGACCGGCAGATTATCCGCTCTATCTCTGTGCCGTCCGGACTGGCTTACGACGCGGGGAATTAATCGCCCTCAGGCGTTCAGACATCGATTTTGAGAAACGGTTAATCCACGTTCAGCGGAGCTATTCTCGCCACGGGGTTATTAAGACTCCCAAAAGCGGGAAAACACGGTTAGTGGACATGTCGGCGCAATTGACGGGAGTGCTTCAGGAACTGCCAGAATCAGACGAGGCGCTATTCAAATCAAAGACTGGGGGGTATCTCGACCCTTCGAATCTATACAAGGCGTTTCAAGCGTTTCTGGAAGAAGCCAAACTCCGCAGGATTCGGTTCCATGATCTGCGCCACACGTTTGCCACACTCCATATCAAAAACAACCAAAGCCTTGCGTACATCCGCGACCAGCTTGGTCATAGCTCCATTGAAATCACAGTGAACGTTTACGGACATTTGGTTTCAGGATACAATCGCTCGGCGGCAGATTCTTTGGATGACTGATATATCCGTTTTATATCCAGACCCACCCAAAACAAGCCGTAACAACATAAAAGACCGATCACCATTTCAGAGGTGGTCGGTCTTCTTGCTTCATCCTGTTACAGCGAAAATCGAATCCGAAGTCTGATGCTCTATCCAGTTGAGCTACGGGCGCGCGCGGCTATTGAAAGTAGACGATCTCTAATCCTTTTTCAAAAAAGAAGCGATGCAGGGGCATGGGAATCGGCCGATCGGTGATGAACAGCGAGCGTTTCGGCAGATGAAACCCCCAGGCCGTTACGGTTAAGCGATCCTGGGCGGCGCCGCCAGCGGCGCCAAAGCGATGTTCCCGATAGGCCGCTGGATCGCCCAGTAGATTTAGCAATCGACTGATGATTTCCCGCGACGACAGCGTGCCAATTTCGAGATCGACGCTGCGCACGCCTTCTTTGTCCTGCAAGGTTTTCTTGATGTCCGGGTCCGAGCGCTGAAAAAACAATGCGGTGCGCTTGCCGCCAAGCTCAAAGATTCGATCGATGCGCGTGTCGATCCGTAGGCCGCTCTGGAGTTCGACGGACAAAGTTTCGGCGACACCGAAGGGTACGCCGACCGACAGCAGTAAGGCATCGACGATTTCTTTTTTATCCCGCGGCCAAACTTTGGCCGGAGCGACTTTCTCATTTGCGGCGCTTTGAGTTTCGCTCCGTTGGGGCATGGCCGAGGACGGCAATAGGACATCTTTAAGATGCAGGCCATGCTTCACTAATTGCGCTTTGAGATAATCGGGGATTTCGCTGACATCGTCGGTGAGATTGATGATAAACAGCTGCTGCGGCTTGTTGCTTTCCTCCGGCGCCAACGCCATCCAGTTCCCTTTGGCTTCGTAAGTGACGCCATCCTCCTGAATCACCACGGGCCGGTCCGTCGGTAAAGCCTGGTAGCCCAAGCCCGAAAGCAGCTGGATCACTGCGTCTTGGACCGAGACGCCATTTGCCATTGGCAGGATCGGCGCACCGATACTCGGCTCGCCTAACTTACTGCGCAGCGCGGCGGGAATATTTCCTTCGAGATCGAGGACTACCCGTTGCCCAAGAATTGGATTGTAAACCACCGGATAAGTTTTCTTGTCAAAACGGACCGCGCCATCGTTTAGCGCGATCACTTCTTCGCCCGATTGTTGCATTTGGCTGCCCATGGCTTCGGCAATTTTGGCAAACAGCGGCAAATTCTCTTTCGCCGGCGCGCGCAACGCTTGGCGGCGATCGATTCGCTCCTCGGCCTTGACCGACGCAGCTTTCGCCTCAACGACCGGCTTCACTTCCGGCGCCGGGTTGGCCGCGGGAGCCGACGTTAGGTCGGCCGCCTTCAGTGGTTCGGCAATCGGTTTTATCGGAGCCGCGGCAATTTCCGGCGCCTCGTAGCTTCGCCTCGCGCTGGGCAATCGAATCGTCTCCCCTTCCAAAAGCGTATCCCAATTCTTGCGCTCCGGATTTAGATCCCTTAATAGCGCATAGTACTGTGCCACCTGGCGCTCATCGGTAAGCTTCAATTGCTCGCGCAAAATTTGATAAAGATGCTCGCCGGCTTTGACTCGATAGATGTTGGTACCGCCTTTGCCCGGCGGAACTCCCTCGACCGGGGTACTCTCCAGGCCGCCTTTGAGCGATCGTTCAGTGCGCAATGGTATAAATATCTTGTCACCGACGCGCAGCACTTCGAGATTTTTTATCTGCGGATTCAGACCGCGAATGATCACTACATAGCTGTGAAATTGTTTTCTTGGCACGCCCTTCTCTTCGACCAGTATGCGCCATAAGGAATCGCCTGGGCCGATTTGACGATCCTCCCCTGGCACTTCTTTGCCTTGAAATCGCCGGCTGTTGACCGACTTGCGCATGGCGATCTCGGGCGGACTCGGCGCACTTTCCTGGGCGGCTGTGAATGGAAGAGGATTCGCTACCAGCGACCACGATCCAATCAGCAAAAGCCGAAGCAAGTTGCGCTTCATTTGACCTTCCATACGGCGGCTCCTCCCGGGGTGTCTTCAACGATGACGCCGTGGGCCGCCAGCTCATTACGGAGCCGATCGGCCTCGCCCCAGTTCTTCGCTTTGCGTGCAAGCTCGCGCTCGGCGATCTGCTGCTCGATCTGGTCGCGGCTTATCGTCCCATTGCGCAACCACCGTTCTTTCTTGCGCTCCCAATAGCCGTCTTGCGACAACCCAAGCACATCGCACATCAGCCGCAGTGCGGCGGCGCGCCCTTCCAAGCCGTGCAGATTTTTTTCATCGAGCCGGCGATTGAGCGCGCGCACTTCATCGAAGATCAACGCCAGCGCCCGCGGCGTATTGAAGTCGTCGTCGATTTCTTGGCGAAACGACTGCACCAACGCAGCATCGGCATCGGCGCCGGATTTTACCGAACGGCCGACCCGATCGAGGGTTTCGTGAATCCGCTCGGTGGCCTTGGCCGCGTCCTCCAGCCCTTCCTTGGAGAAATCCATCGGGCTGCGATAATGGCTCGACAAAAAATAATGGCGCAACGCCGCGGCGTCGAACTCCTCGAGAATTTCCCGGATGGTAAAAAAGTTGCCGAGCGACTTCGACATCTTCTCCTGATTGATGTTGAGAAAACCGTTGTGAATCCAATAGCGCGCTAACGGCGCGCCCCGGGCGCCTTCGGACTGGGCGATTTCATTTTCATGATGGGGGAAAATTAGATCGCGCCCGCCGCCGTGAATGTCGAAGGGCTGGCCCAAATATTTCGTGCTCATGGCCGAGCATTCGATATGCCAGCCCGGCCGGCCCGGCCCCCAGGGACTGTCCCAAGTCGGCTCGCCCGGCTTACTCGACTTCCACAAGGCAAAATCAAGCGGCGAGATTTTACGCTTATCAATCTCAACCCGGGCTCCCGCTTCTAATTCGAGTAAATCTTTACCAGATAGTTTTCCGTAATCGGAAAAACTTAGAACTGAAAAATATACATCCCCGTCAACTTGATAGGCCAACCCCTTCGTCTCTAGTTGCTTAATGATCTGAATGATCTCGACCATATGCTGGGTCGCGCGCGGCTCCACTGTGGGTGTGAGCAAGCCCAAGGCCTCGCCGTCGCGATTGAATTCCGCGATGTAGCGATCGGTGACCGCTTCGCAGCTCACCCCTTCCTCGTTGGCGCGCTTGATGATCTTGTCATCGACATCGGTAAAGTTACGCGCGTAGGTCACGTCATAGCCGGCAAATTTGAGGTAGCGGTAAATCACATCGAAGGTGAGCAAAAAGCGGCAGTGGCCCAAGTGCGCCGAGTCGTAGACCGTCACGCCGCACACATACATGCGCACCTTGCCGGCAATCAGCGGCGAAAATATTTCTTTCTCACCGCTCAACGTGTTAAAAATTTTTAGCGCCATGGGAACGGAATGTCATCTTACGGAACGATTTGGTTTTTGCAAGGGAATAGCGCCCCGTTGGCTTGATTCAGATGGGAAAAAAGCATAGATCAAAGGCCTATGAATTTCGCCAAACCTTACGAAGACTTAAGAGAATTTATCGGCGCTCTCGACGAGCATGAAAAACTCTATCGCATCGGCAAGGAAATCAACAAAGACAGCGAACTCCAGCCATTGGTTCGTTGGCAGTATCGCGGCGGCATCGCCGAAGATGCGCGGCGCGGTTTTTTGTTCGAAAATGTCGTCGATGGCAAGAAACACAAGTACAACTGCCGAGTCCTGGTAGGCGGTCTATCCGGCTCCGAAGCGATTTACAGCTTGGGCATGAAGTGTCAGCCGGAAGAAGTTCCCGACCGCTGGATTCATGCATTGGACAATTTGATTCCGCCGATCATGGTGGACAGTGGGCCGGCCCAAGAAGAGGTCCACATGGGCGCCGATCTGCTCTCCCACGGCGGCATCAACGAGTTCGCCGTGCCGATTTCTACTCCAGGTTTCGACAACGGTCCGTACATCACCGCCGGCCATTGGATCACCAAAGATCCGGAAACCGGCCAGCGCAACGTCGGCAACTATCGCGGTCTGATCAAAGGTCCCGATTGCGCCGGGCTCATGACCGGCACACCGCAGGATTTGTCCAATCAATGGGAAAAATGCCGGCGCATGGGCAAACCGCTGGAAGTCGCCATCGTCATCGGCACCATCCCGGTGGTCTCCTACGCCGCTACGCAAAAAGTTCCGCCTGAGGTCGACGAGCTCGCTTTGGCCGGTGGTCTCCAGGGCGCGCCGGTAAAGTTGATCAAGTGCAAGACCGTCGACCTAGAAGTCCCGGCGACTTCGGAAATCGTTCTGGAAGGCATCATTCCGACCAAGTACATGGAGGAAGAAGGCCCCTATGGCGAGTCCATGGGTTACATCGATCCGCGCACGCTAAGTCTCATGTTTGAATTGAAGTGCGTCACCCACCGCAAGAATCCCATCTGGGTTTCGATCATCAGCCAAGTCACGCCGAGCGAAAGCTCGAAGATCAAGGCGATGGGCATGGCAACGTTGATCAAGCGCTATTTGCTCAAAAAAGGTTTCGACAGCGTACATGAAGTTCATCTGATAGAACCTCTGGTAAATCTCAGACCGTACGTCGCCGTCAGTCTCAAGAAGCGCAACGACGAAGAACCGGGGCAAGTGATGCAGGCGATCTTGGATTACGGCGACCGAGTCGGCAAAATGGTGGTCGCTTGCGACGAGGACATCAACATTAAAGACCCCGTTGCTGTCACCTGGGCGATCACCCATCGCTCCCAGCCGCACAAGGATTTCAAAATAATTCTCGACCGGCCGTTTGGCGCCACGCCCATCGGCATGGTTTGTACTCATCCGTCGAGCCGCTATGACAATTGCGAGTCTTCTGTTTTGATCGACGCGACGCGCAAGGCCGATTTTCCGCCGCTGTCGCTGCCGAAAAAAGAATTCATGGTGCGCGCTAAAGAACTGTGGGAGGAACTCGGCTTGCCCAAACTCGAACCGCAAGCGCCGTGGCATGGCTATTTGATGGGATACTGGCCGGACGACTTGTCCCAGGAAGCCGACCTTGCGGCCAAGAGCGAGCATGAAAAAGTTTGGCAGCGATTGCGCCAAACTCGCGTCGAAGTCGGCGAAGGCGACACCATGAAAACCATGCGCGCGCGCTGGGGCAAAACCCACTCTGGCCGATCAGTATAAACGAACCCGCTTCGCGGGTCGGGTTACGATAAAATAGAACATGAAGAAACAACTCACGCTCAACGTCAACGGCCGGGACTACGACATCGAAGTCGAAGCCAATCGTTTGCTCCTGCAAGTGCTGCGCGACACCATCGGCCTCACCGGCACCAAAGAGGGTTGCAGCATCGGTGTGTGCGGCGCGTGCAGCGTCATCATCGATGGCCGGCTGGTCAGCTCCTGCCTAACTCTCGCGGCCGCGTGCGGTGGCAAAAAAATCGAAACCATTGAAGGGTTGGCGAACAACGGCAAACTCCATCCGCTGCAGCAAGCCTTCATCGAGTTCGGCGGTTTTCAGTGCGGCATCTGCACGCCGGGGCAAATCATGGCGGCCAAAGCGCTGCTCGATGAGAATCCCAAACCGACGGAAGAGGAAGTCAAAGATTGGATGTCGGGTAATCTGTGCCGCTGCACCGGTTATTATAAGATTCTCGAATCGATCATGGCGGTGGTCAACCACAGGCTCGACCCGAACTTCGAATTTCGCAAGCGCGACTACACGGCGAAAATCCAGAGCCTGGATGTTTACAAAC
>ORMF011573097.1_pt1 | contig 10979 bp, 11 predicted proteins | sample 1779871 | NCBI WGS metagenome assembly ORMF01 (sample SAMEA104232316, study PRJEB22302) | groundwater metagenome | biome: forest; feature: aquifer; material: groundwater | place: USA | collected 2011-08-07 | depth 5.4 m
CGGGCAGGTAGAAGCCGATCTCGCCCCTGGCCTGCGCCGCGAGCGCAAGCGAGTCCATCGCCTCCGCCTCGAGCAATGCGGTGAGGAGCGCCCGGTCCTGATCGACGCTCACGACGTCTTCCCGGCGCCGACGAGCGAGGCGAGGTGGAATTCACCGGCGCGGTACGAGCTGCGGACGAGCGGGCCAGCCGCCACGTAACGGAAGCCGAGCGCCCGGCCGACCTGCGCCCAGTGGTCGAACTCCTCGGGCGTCACCCACCGCACGACCTCGAGGTGCTTGGGCGTGGGCCGCAGGTACTGCCCCAGCGTCAGCACGTCCGTACCCACACCGCGCAGGTCGCGCATCGCCTGCTCGATCTCGTCGGCGCGCTCGCCCAAGCCGAGCATCAGCGACGTCTTGGTCACGACCGGGTACGTCGCGAGCGACTTGGCGCGCTCGAGCACGGACAGCGTGAGGTCGTAGTCGCTGCGCGCGTCGCGCACCGTCCGCGTGAGGCGGCGCACCGTCTCCTGGTTCTGGGCGTAGACGTCGGGGCGCGCGGCGAGCAAGCGCTCGATCGACGCGGTCCGACCGCCGAAGTCGGGGACCAGCGTCTCCACCAGCACCTTGCCGTCCAGCGCCTTGATCGCCTCGACCGCACGCGCGAAGTGATCCGCGCCGCCGTCGGCGAGATCGTCGCGATCGACCGAGGTCAGCACGACGTAGGTCAGCGCCAGCTCGGCCACGGACAACGCCACGTTGGCGGGCTCATCGTGGTCGAGCACGCCCCGCGGGTTCCCGCTCTTGACGGCGCAGAACCGGCACCCGCGGGTGCACGTATCCCCCATCAGCATGAACGTGGCCGTGCCGCCCGCCCAGCATTCGCCGATGTTCGGGCAGCGCGCCTCCTCGCACACGGTGTGGAGCCCCCGTCGTGCGAGCATCCCCTTGATCGAGGCATATCGCTCGCCGCCGGGTGCGGCGACCTTGAGCCACGACGGCTTGCGGCCGGTGGCGCGGGTATCGGTCAGGGTGAGGGTCATCGTGCGGTCCAGCTCGCGCGGAACGGGAGCCCGGGCCTACTTCTTCGCGCCCTTGCCCGCGTCGCCCAACAGCTCGGGCATGCTCCAGATCATGTCCGCCCGAGTGTACGATGCGTACTCGACCTCCAGCACGTCCATGTGGATCGCGTCGACCGGACACGCCTCCACGCAGTATCCGCAGAAGACGCACATGCCGAGGTCGATGTCGAAGGACTTCGCGCGTTTCTCGACGATCACGTCCGGCGCGTTCTCCGCCGTGATGCGAATGCACCTCGCCGGACAGACCGTCTCGCACAGGAGGCATGCGGTGCACCGTGGCGCACCGTCGTCGCGCTTGAGCAAGCGGTGCCGCATCCGCGCGCGGCGACCCAGCACCGCCGCATCCTCGGGGTACTGGATCGTGACCGCCCCCGGCTCGAAGCTCTTGATGCCGATCGCGCGAGCGGCGTGGCGGAACAAGTTCCGGAAGAGGTGCCGGAACGTGATCGCGAGCCCGCGCCACACCTCGACCAGGTAGAGGTCGGTCGCGAACGTGCGAGTCGGACGCGCGAGCTTCTTGATCGTTATGGCCACAGATACACCACCCAGACGGTCGCGAGGAAGTTCAACAGCGAGAGGGGGAGCACGTTCTTCCAACCGAGGTCGAGGAGCTGATCGAAGCGGAACCGCGGCAGCGTCCAGCGAATCTGCATCAGCAGGAACAGCAGGGCGAGCACCTTGGCGCTGAACGCAGCGACCATCAGGCCGCCGGCCGGGATCGAGTACTTGCCTCCGGCGGCCGCCATGCCGGCAAGGTCGACGAACGGAATCGACCAACCGCCCAAGAATAGCGCGGTGATGAGCCCGCATACCACGATCGATTCGATGAAGTCGGTCATCAGGAACATGCCGAACTTCATGCCCGAGTACTCGACGTGGTAGCCCACGATCTCGCTCTCGCCCTCGGGCAGGTCGAACGGCGTGCGCTTGGTGATGGCCGCGCCGGCGGTGAGGAACAGGAGGAAGCCGATCGGCTGGACGACGATGCCCCACACGCCGTGCTTGATCTGCCACGCCACGGCGGCCTGGAGGTCGAGCGTGCCGTAGACCACGAGCACGCCCGCGAGCGAAGCGACGAGGCAGACCTCATACGCGATCATCTGCGCCGCGCCGCGAAGCGCGCCGAGCAGGCCGTAGTTCGAGCCGGACGCGTAGCCCGCCATCACGATGCCGTGTACGCCGAGCGCCAGCACCGCGAGCACCAATGGGACCCCCACAGAGGTCTCGATCGGCTGGAGGTTCCACTCCTGGAAGACGGGCTCCATCGGCTCCGCACTCCGGTGCTCGTCGGGCACCTGCGGGACGATCGTCCGCACGATCCCGCCATACGGTAGGGCCGCGAGACAGAACAAGCCGCAGCCTAGGGAGATCATCGGGGCCAGCCCGTGGAGCGGGCGATGCGCGCCTTTGGGAACGAAGTCCTCCTTGGTCAGCATCTTGATCGCGTCGGCCAGCGGGTGGAACAAGCCGAGGAGCTTGAAGCCGAGGATCGAGGCGCGGTTCGCCCCGATGCGATCCTGCATCACGGCGCTCTGCTTGCGCTCCACCCAGCCGAGGAGGCCCGCGATGTTCATGCCGAACGCCATCGCGAACGCGACCTTGGCCGCCGTGAACAGGACGAGCGTGAGCGTCATACGGCACCCACCCGCGCCGGACCCGACGGCGTCGCGCTCGGCACCACCGTCCCGGTGAGCGCCGCGTGCACCATGCCGAAGATCTCCCAGTCGGGCCGGCCGGCGCCGATGGGATCGAGGGCCTGGTCGTACCGCTGGACCAGCCCGGCGAAGTTGGTGAAGTGCCCCGTCTCCTCGACGTATGCGGTCGCGGGCAGGCGATAGTGCGCGACGTCCGACAACGCGAGCTTGTTCGGCCCCTGGAACACCACGAGCGAGGACGCCTTCGCGATGAGCGCCTTCGCCCGCGCCTCGCCCCACACACGCGCGAGGTCGCGCTCGACGATCCACAGCCCCCAGATGCGCCCGTCCTCGAGATCCCGGGCCAGCCCGTCGAACGTGCCACTGGCGAGGCCGAGCGCCTCGGCGCCCTTGAGGTTCGGAACCTTCTCGCGCTTCCGGAGGAGCGCATCCTCTTCGCCCACCTGATCGGGCTCGGCCGTGTAGAACAACGCGGCGCCGGCGAGCGGGCCGTCGAGCAGCGCTTTGAGCGCGGCCCAGTCCTCGTTGGACAGCATGCCGGAGGCGACGATCGCCAGGCCACGCGCTCCACCCTTCGAGAGCCCCTGAGCCAGCTTGCTCGTGACCTCCGAGACCGCGACCTCCCAGGCGAGCTCGACCTTGGTCGGTGTCTGCCGCAGGACCTTGCCGAGTCGGTCGGTGTCGAGGCTCTTGTAGCCGTAGCGCCCTTCGTCGCAGATCCAGAACCCGTTGACCGCGGGGTTGTAGCGCGGCTTCAGGCGCGCGACGCGACAGCCGTCGTTGTGCCACGGACGCGAGGTGTTCGAGTGCACCGAGATCGAGCACCCGCGCGAGCACCCCGGGCACACGGAATCGGTGTGATCCAAGTACCACACGCGCACGCGGTAGCGGAAGTCGCGGTCGGTGAGCGCGCCCACCGGGCAGATGTCGACGACGTTACCCGAGTACGCGTTGTCGAGCGTCATCCCGGGGGTGAGATCGATGACCTCGTCGTGGCCGCGCGAGAACACGCCGAGCTCGTGCGTGTGCGTGACCTGGTCGACGAAGCGAGTGCAGCGCGTGCATAGGATGCAGCGCTCCTGGTCCAACATGACGTGCGGGCCGATCTCGACGCGCTTGGCCTTGTGCTGCTTGTCCTCGCGCACCTCGCTCGAGTACTGCCCGATCTTCATGTAGTAGTCCTGGAGCCCACACTCGCCGGACTGGTCGCACACGGGGCAGTCCAGCGGGTGATTCACCAGGTGCAGCTCGAGCGCGGAGGTCTGCGCGCGTTTCGCGAGCGGGGAGTCGCTCTTGACGTCCATCCCCTCGCGCACGCCGAGCCGACACGCCACCATCGGCTTGGGCGCCCCCGCGACCTCGACGATGCACATTCGGCAGTTGCCGGGGTTGCCCAGCGCCGGGTGGTAGCAGTAGTGCGGGATCTCGACGCCCTGGTCCTTCGCGACGTCGATCACGAGCCGGCCTTCCTCGGCCTCGATCTCGCGCCCGTTGAGCTTGAGCTTGACGACCTTAGCCATGGGGATTCACCGGCTTCGCGGCGCTCGCGACGCGCTTCTCGAAGTCCTCGGGAAAGCGCTTCATCCACCCGGTGGACACGAAGCCCACCGTGTCGCCGAGCGCGCAGATCACTTTGCCCATGATGTTCTCGCCCATGCGCTTCAGGTTGTCGAGGTCGGCGGGCTTGCCCTCGCCGGCGAGGATCCGCTCCATGATCCGCGTGGACCAGTACGAGCCCTCGCGGCACGGCGTGCACTGTCCACACGACTCGTGCGTGAGGAACCGCTCGACGTTGTGGACGACGTCGCAGGCATCCACGGTCTCGTCCATCACGATCATCCCACCCGCGCCCAGGAACGTGCCCGCCGCGCGCACGCTATCGAAGTCGAGCGCGAGGTCGAGGTCCTTCTCGAGCAGCGGCGGCATCGACGTGCCGCCGGGGATCACGGCCTTGAGCTTCTTGCCGCCCGGCACGCCGCCCGCCACCGCGATCACATCGCGCAGCTTCGTGCCCATCGGCACCTCGTAGACGCCGGGCTTCGCCACGTGCCCCGAGATCGAGAACAGGAACGTACCGCCGTTCTTGGGCGTGCCGATCTTGGCGAACGCCTCGCCGCCGTGGAGCGCGATGAATGGGACCATCGAGAGCGTGACGACGTTGTTGACGACGGTCGGGCGTCCCATCAGGCCCGCCATCGTGGGGAACGGCGGCGGCTGACGCGGCCATGCCTTCTTCCCCTCCATCGTCTCCAACAGCGCCGTGTCGAGCCCGGAGATGTACGCGCCGGCGCCGCGCATGAGCTGGATCTTGCAGGCGAACCCCTTGCCCAGGATGTTCGCCCCGACGAGGCCCGCGGCCTCCGCCTCGGCGAGGGCGCGCGCGAGGACGTCGTGCTGGTTCTGGTACTCGCCGCGTACGAAGATGAACGAATTCGCGGCGCCGATCACGTAGCTCGCGATCAGGAGCCCCTCGATGAGCTGGTGCGGATTGCGCTCCACCAGCACGCGGTCCTTGAAGCAGCCCGGCTCGGACTCGTCGAAGTTCACGACGACGTAGCGCGGGCCCGGATTCTTCTCCTCGGACGGCACCGTCTCCCACTTCATGCCCGCCGGGAACCCCGCGCCGCCGAGCCCGCGGAGGTTGGACTTCTTGACCTCGTCGATCAGCGTCTTGGGCGCGGTGTCGAGCGCCTTCGCCAGCCCGGCATAACCGCCGAGGGAGCGGTACGTCGCGAGCTCGTGGAGCTTGGGATTGTCGAAATGCGCGGTGAGGATCTTGGTCACTTGAGATCCCTCGCGAGGCGCTCGATCATGGCCTCGGTGGCCGCGCCCTGGAGGCGGTCGTTGACCTGGAGGGCCGGCGCCTGCTCGCACGCGCCCAGGCACTCCATCGGTTCCCACGACACGCGCCCGTCGGCGCTGGTCTCGTGCGCGGCGAGCCCGAAGGTCTTCGCCAGGCACGCCTTCATCTTGTCGCCGCCGGCCAACCAGCACGAGAGGCCCTGGCAGATCCCGATCCGATGCCGCCCGGTCGGCGTCTCGGTGAACATCGGGAAAAAGGTCGCCGTGGCGTGAACCCAGGCGAGCGGGAGACCGAACAGCGTGGCGACCCACCGCTGCTCGTCCAGCCCGACGCAACGCTTCCACTCCTGGACGGCGCGAAGCGCCTCGACCAGGCCCATCTGCCGATGCGGGTAGCGCTCGGCCCACGCCGTGAGCTCGCGCTCCTGCTGGGGCGTGAACGGCGACGCGGTCGTCCCCGGCATCGCCTTGGTAGCGGCGGTCGCGGTCGTCATCAGCGGTCCATCTCCCCGGCGATCATGTTGACCGAGCCGAAGGTGGGAATGATGTCGGCGATCATCGATCCCTCGAGCAGCTTCGGCAGAGCGGCCATGATCATCAGGCATGGCGGCCGGCACCGCACGCGGTACGGGCCGTCCGAGCCGTCGCTCACCAGGTGGAAGCCGAGCTCGCCGTTCCCGCCCTCGACGGCGGTGTATCCCTCGCCCGCCGGGATCTTGACACCCCAGCTCCACATGATGAGCTCGAAGTGGTTCATCAGGCCCTCGATGCTCCCATAGGTGGTCTCCTTGGCCGGGAGGCTCACCCACGGGGCCATCGCGCGCGCGCTGCCGAGGCTCTCGCGCCCCATCCCCTCCAGGGTGCGGTCGACCGAGGCGTTGAACTTGCTGAGGTTCCGGGTGTCGCCGTGCTTGCCCAGATCCTGGAACTCGTAGGCGTGCTTCATCTCCTTGGGGTCGAGCGAGTGCTTGCCCGCCGGGAGCTTCGCGAAGCACTGCTCGACGATCCGGAGCGACTGCTCGATCTCGGCGAGGCGCACGAGGTAACGGTCGAAGTTGTCGCCCGCCGAGCCCACTGGCACCTCGAAGTCGAGCGCGTCGTACACGAGATACGGGTGCGCGATCCGCACGTCGTAGGGCACGCCCGTCGACCGCAGGAACGGACCGGTGATGCCGTAGGCGATGGCGTCCTCGCGCGAGATCACGCCCGTGCCCTCGACGCGGTCGAGGAAGATCCGGTTCTTCGTGAGGAGCTTGTCGCTCTCGACCACGGCCTCGCGAATCTTGGCGAACGCACCCTTGCAGCCCGCCTCGAAATCCGGCGGCAGGTCGCCCTTCACGCCTCCCACGCGCGTGAACGCCGTAGTGATGCGCGCGCCGGTGAGCGTGTCGATGAGCTGGTAGAGGTACTCCCGCGCTTTGATCAGGTAGAGGAACACGGTGAACGAGCCGAGCTCCATCGCCGAGGCGCCGACGCAGGTGAGGTGGTCGGTCACACGCGACAGCTCGCACGCGATCGTGCGAATGTACTGCCCCCGAGCCGGGACCTCGATCCCCGCCATGCGCTCCACGGCGAGCGCGTACCCGACGTTGTTGATCAACGGCGAGACGTAGTTGAGCCGGTCGGTCCACGGCACGACGTTGTTCCAGGTCTCGCTCTCCGCGTGTTTCTCGAACGCGCGGTGGAGGTACCCGATCTCGCACTCGGCCTTGACGATGATCTCGCCCTCGAGCTCGAGCACGAGCCGCACGACGCCGTGCATGGCCGGATGGGCGGGCCCCATGTTGAGCATGTAGGTGCGGGCCTCGCGACCGGACGCGAGCACCTTGGTCTCGTTCGGTTCGAGCATCATGGTTCGAGTATCATGGTTGGGAGATCACGGTCATTCGCCCACGATCGTCGGCCGGATGATGTTGAAGCTCGGGCTGTCGGCGCGGTCTCCGGACGGCGGCCCGACCAGCGGTTGACGCTTGGCGATCGGGTAGTCCTTGCGCAGCGGGTGCCCGACGAACTCCTCGTACATGAGGAGGCGCTTGATCTCGGGGCGATCGGCGAAACGCACGCCGAACATGTCCCACACCTCGCGCTCGAGCCAATCGGCGACGGGCCACACGGACGCGACGGAGCGCAGCACCGGGGTTTCGTCGACCGCACAGCGCACTTCGACGCGACCGCCGTCCTTCCCGGTCTCGAGGTCGATCTTGGCCAGCCGGTACACCACGGTGAAGCGCGGAGCGTGCCCGAGCTTCTGGCCGTCGATGCACGAGAGATCCACGAGCAGGTTGTACCCCTGCGCCTTGAGCGCGACGAGCTCCTCGTAGTTGCGCGCCGCGTCGACGACACGCGGCTCGCCGCGCGCCGGATCGCCCGCAGGCGCTGCGGGGCTGGCCGGCGACGCAGCGGCGGGCTTGGGATCGGCGCCCGCGGCGGTCATGACCGCCCTCCCGTGCGCTGGATCTTGTCCTGGAGCATCGTGAGCCCGTGGAGCACGGTCTCGGGCCGAGGCGGACAACCCGGGATGTAGAGGTCGACGGGGATGATCGTGTCGATGCCCTGGACGGTCGAGTAGTTGTTGTAGAACCCGCCCGTGCACGTGCAGACGCCGAACGCGATCGTCCACTTCGGCGCGGGCATCTGCTCGTAGATGCGGCGCAACACGGGCGCGATCTTGTGGGAGATCGTGCCCACGACCATCAGCACGTCGGCCTGGCGCGGCGAGAAGCGCGGGAAGCCGGCGCCGAAGCGGTCGAGGTCGTAGTGGCTCGCGGCCGTGGACATGAACTCCATGCCGCAGCACGCGGTCACGAACGGGTACTGGAAGATCGAGTACTTCCGCGCCCAACCGAGGGCGTCGGACAGCTTCGTCATGATCGTCCCAGCCGGGGCGGCGTCTACCGACATTCGAGCACCCCCTTGCGCCAGAAGTAGGCGAGCATCATCAGCAGGATCCCGGTGAAGCCCGTGATGGCGAGCATCGCGCCCAGGTCCAGGTCCGACCGCTTGAGGAGCACCCACGGCAGGAGGAACGCGAGGTCGACGTCGAACACGACGAACAACACCGCGAACCTCCAGTACAGCACGGTCATGCGCTCGTGAGCCGGCGCGAGGGGCGGCAGGCCCGTCTCGTACGGCATGTCGGCGTCGCCCTCGCGCTTGGACCGCGGCCCGAACATCCAGCCCGCACCCGCGAAGAACCCGGTCATGCCGACGACGGCGGCGAACGAGAACGCGAGGGCGAGGATCGTCGCGTCGCTCATCGTCCGAACCCTCCGCCCAGCGGCACACCGACCAGGAACCAGGGCGCCGCCCCAAGGGCCAGCGCGCCGGCCGCGCAGGCGATGACCATCGCCGTGACGCCCGCCAGCGGTGCGGGCGCGCCGTCCTCCGGCTCGTCGAAGTACAGGTCTCGGACGATCGCGAGGTAGTAGCCCAGCGACAGCAGGCTCGCGAGGCCGCACGCGATCGTCGGCGCGACCAGGCCCACGTCGAGTGCGCGCCAGAAGACGAGGAACTTGGCGAAGAAGCCACCCGTGGGCGGGATCCCGGCCAAGGCGAGCGTGAGCGCGGCGAACGCACCCGCCAGGCCGGGCGCGCGTCGGCCGAGCCCCTTGAGCTGGGCGCGCGTCGAGCACCCCGACGCCTTGATCGCGAGGAACGCCCCGTTGCTCATGAGCGCGTAGGCCGCCAGGTAGAACACGAGGGCGACCGTGCCCGCCGCGTCGCGACCGCCGCGCGCCCAGGCGCCCACACCGAGGATCAGGATCCCCGCGTGCGACACGGACGAGTACGCGAACAGGCGCTGCAGATTGGACTGGCGCAGCGCGAGCGCCGCGCCGACGAGAGCCGTGATCGCGCCAACGGCCGGCAGAACGCGCAGCACCTGTGCCGCGGGGAACAGGTCGCACAGGCGCATCAGGAACAACACGGCCGCCGCCTTCATCGCCGTGGACAGGTACCCGGACACCTCGGGCGCGGCGGCCTCGTAGGCGTCGGGCAGCCACCAGTGGAACGGCACCGCACCGAGCTTGAACAGGGCGGCGGCACACATCAGGCCTGCGCCGGCCTGGCCCAGCGGAGCGAGATCCCCGGACCCGCCCAGCGTGCGCTGCCCGGCGTAGTACAACGCCATCCCCATGAGGTACAAAGCACCGGCCAGACCGCCGGCGAAGAAGTACTTGATCGCGCCCTCGAGGGCACCGCGCCCCGGACGGGAACGAGCGACCATCAGGTACGCCGGCAACGACATCAGCTCGAGCGCGATGAACAGCATCGGAAGGGTGGCCGAGACGGAAAGCAGACCCACCCCGAGCGCAGAGCCGAGGAACAGGGCCGCGAACGCATCGTCGCGCCCTCGCAGGCAGAACGCCAGCGGCAGGCACGCCAGGTAAGCGATGACCTGCCACCCGATCGACTTGTCGTCCACCGCGACGAGCGGGCCGTGCGCCGCGATTCGCGGCCCGGGCTCCCAATGCCCGTCATCAGGGGGCGCCGAGGCGATCGCGGACCCCGATCCGACACCGGTCAGCACCGGCGGCTCGATCCAGACCTCCGGACCGGCGACGCCCGGCCGATCGGCGTTGTCTACGACCAGGAGCGTGGTCGACAGCAACGCCGCACCGATCGAAAACAGCGTGATGAACCGGATCGACCAAGCCTGCATCGGCCGAGCCATGCCGAGGGCGAGCACGCAGAACATCCCGACGAGCAGCACGATCTGCGGCGCGTACGCGGTCAAGGGCGCGAGAGCGGTCAGCACGGTCGCGGCGTTCATCGCACGAGCCCCGTGAGCGCGGGCGACAGAATCTCCAGCAGGCGTCCCGGCGAGAGCCCGATCGCGAGCATCAGCGCGGACAACACCCACAGGATCGCGCGCTCACGCCCCGTGAGATCGGTGACGAGGGAGGACCTCGAGTCCGGTCCGGCCGCACCCCAGAACACCTCCTGGAATGCGGGGAGCGCGTACGCCGCCGCCAGCGTGACGCCCAGGCAGCCGAGCCATGCGAGAGGCGGCATCACCTGGGCGATCCCGGACAGCGCGAGCAACTCGCCGACGAAGCCGTTGAGACCGGGGAGACCGATCGACGCGAGCGTCGCGAATCCGAAGAAGAACGTGAGCATCGGCGCGCGATTCACCAGATCCCCGAACTGGGAGCGGCCGCGCACGTGGGCGCGGTCGTACAGGAAGCCGACGAGCAGGAACAACGCACCGGTCGTGATCCCGTGGTTCAAGAGTTGGAGCGCGCCGCCGGCCAGTCCGTGGGTCGTGCGCGACAACACGCCGAGGAGGCAGAAGCCCAGGTGGGCGATGGACGAGTACGCGATCAAGCGCTTCAAGTCGGCCTGGGCCATCGCGCACAACGCCCCCCAGATCGCGTTCACGGCGGCGAGCCCGCCGAGCCACGGCAGCCACGACCAGGCGAGCTCGGGAAACAGTGGGATCGCGATGCGCATGATCCCGTA
>ORMF010054731.1_pt1 | contig 10976 bp, 12 predicted proteins | sample 1779871 | NCBI WGS metagenome assembly ORMF01 (sample SAMEA104232316, study PRJEB22302) | groundwater metagenome | biome: forest; feature: aquifer; material: groundwater | place: USA | collected 2011-08-07 | depth 5.4 m
CGGCACGCGCTATCAGTCGAAACTGTTCAACCCGGAATTTCTCAAGGAGAAAAACCTGCCGAGCCCGGGGTGGTTGGCGGCCAACCCCTAACCGTCGTCCGGGCGGATGCCGGGACCCATGTCGCAACCCTGACGATGCTCTACGTCTATCTCCCTGCCAGCAAACCCTACGGGACGCTCTACGTTGGGATGACCTCAAACCTCTTGCGGCGCGTATCGTCTGGTCTGGTTTGAGAGCCATGAAACCTGGGAAGGGCGCCGCCCGGCGCGAACAAATCAAGGAATGGAAGCGCGCGTGGAAGATTGATCTGATAGAGCCTGCAAATCCGCGCTGGGACGATTTGTACCCAGGTATACCGCAATAAGAGCCAACGTCGCGGCGGTGGCAAAATGGGTCCCGGCTTTCGCCGGGAAGACGATAGAGAGAAGGCCGATGACCGAACTTGTCTTTCGCGACGACGGCTACGCCCGAAGCTGTACGGCGCGGGTGGTGGTGGCCGACGCGCGCGGCATCCGGCTCGACCGCACCGTGTTCTATCCGACGGGCGGCGGCCAGCCGGGCGATACCGGCATCTTGCGGCTCGCCTCGGGCGAGGCGGTCGAGATCGCCGATACAGTCAAGGGCGACGGCCCGGACGAGGTGATCCACATCACGGCACCGGGCAGCGCCCTGCCGCCTGCCGGCGCCGAGGTCACGGCCGAACTCGACTGGGCGCGGCGCCACCGGCTGATGCGCATGCACACCTGCCTGCACCTGCTATGCGCGGCGGTGCCGGGATCGGTGACCGGCGGGCAGGTCTCGGACGGCCGCGGCCGGCTCGATTTCGACGTGCCGGGATCGAGCCTCGACAAGGAGGCCATCGCGGCCCAGCTCAATGAACTGATCGCCGCCGGCCACCCGGTGGGCGCGCGCTGGATCAGCGACGACGAACTGGCCGCCGCGCCCGAGCTGGTACGGACGATGTCGGTCAAGCCGCCGGTCGGCAGCGGCCGCGTGCGCCTGATGGAGGTCGCCGGCCCCAGCGGCAATGTCGATCTCCAGCCGTGCGGTGGCACCCACGTGCGCAACACCGCCGAGATCGGCCCGGTCGCGGTCACCAAGATCGAGAACAAGGGCCGGCAGAACCGGCGCATCAACATCGCCTTTGTCGAGTGATCGCCGAATAACCTGGGAGGATGACATGCCCTATGCCCATCCCGAGGCGCTGGTCAGCACCGAATGGCTCGCCGCCCATCTCGGCGACCCGCAGGTTCGGGTGCTCGACTCGTCGTTTAAACAGCCGGGCGTGACGCCGACCGCGCTGGAGGACTACCGGCGCGGCCACATTCCCGGCGCGGTGTTCTTCGATATCGACGACGTGGCGACGCCGGATACCGGCCTGCCCCACATGATTCCATCGCCGGAATTGTTTGCCCGCAAGATGGTCGAACGCGGCATCGGCAACGGCGACCGCGTCGTCGTCTATGACGCGAACGGCTTGTCGTCGGCCGGGGGCGCGTGGGGGGTGCTGCGGTTGTTCGGACACGAGAATGTCGCACTGATCTGTTGGGGACTGCCGAAATGGCGGGCCGAGGGGCGCCCGATCGATACCGCCATGCCGGCGATCCCGAGCCGGAATTTCGTCGCGCACTTCAACCCTGGTCTTGTGCGGGGCAAGCAGGCGGTGCTCGCCAACCTCGCGACGCAGAGTGAACAGGTCGTCGATGCCCGCGCCGCCGGCCGCTTCGAGGGCACCGCCGAGGAAACTTGGCCGGGGCGCCGGCGCGGCCACATCCCCGGCAGCCGCAACCTGCCGTTCGACCTGGTCACCGACCCACAAACCAAGCGGCTGCGCGATGCGGCAATGCTGCGGCGGCTGTTCGCCGAGGCCGGGGTCGCGCTCGACCGGCCGATCGTGACGAGCTGCGGCTCCGGCGTCACCGCCTGCGCGGTGGCATTTGCCGCATATCTGCTCGGGCATCGCGGCGCCGCGGTCTATGACGGCTCGTGGTCGGAATGGGGCCTGCCGGGCGATACGCCGATCGCCACCGGACCGGCCGACAAGGTCTGATCGCGAGACCCCGGCGGCGATGGCGGCGATCGTCGATATCGTCACCTATCTGGAGATGTTCGCGCGGCCGCCAGGGCCGCGCCCGCCGCAGCCGCTCGGCAAACTGGCGCTGATGCGGACCGAGGCCTGCACGGTGTCGTTTTACCGCTATCTCTACGATGCGGTGGGGGCGCCGTGGCTGTGGTTCGAGCGCCGCCGGCTGAACGACGATGCCCTGGCCGTATTGCTCGGCGAGCCGACGCGGGAGATTTTCGTGCTGCATGTCGGCGGTGTACCGGCCGGCTATTTCGAGCTCGACGCCGCCGCAGCGCGCGAGACCGAGCTGAGCTATTTCGGGCTGATGCCGGAGTTCATCGGCCGGCGGCTCGGCCCGTTCCTGTTGCGGGCGGCGATCGACCAGGCGTGGGCACGCCCGATCGACCGCCTCTGGGTGCATACCTGCACGTTCGACCATCCGAAGGCGCTGGGCACCTACCAGCGCGCCGGGTTCATAGTCTATGACCGCCGGCCGGCCTCATTCGAGGACCCACGCCTCAGCGGCATCGTGCCGCGCTCGCATCCACACCCGCGCCTGCCGCCGCTCGACGCGGCCTGACGCAGGCGCGCCCTACCAACCGTAACCGTAGTAGTAGGCGGGCGGCGGCGGGCGATAGCCGTAATAGGCCGGCGCCGGATAGCCATAGCGGGGCGGTGGATAATACCCGTAGTAGTTCGGCGCCCCGATACCGATGCCGACACCCCCAAGATCGATGCCAATGAATGGTTCTGCCTTTGCCGGCGCTAATGGAACCGACAGTCCAAGGCTCAGCGCGGCGGCGGATAGCGTGCCAATCCCGATAAACCGACGATTTCGTGCGTCATACGACATGGTAACCTCCATATGTCGCGGAGCCATTGAGGCTCGTCTAGGCAACACAGAGATTCCAGGTCAGTTCCACTGCGCCCTCCCGGCTGACAACTTCGTCAGTGCGCCAAAATCTGGCTGAGGAACAGCCGGGTGCGCTCGTTTTTCGGGTTGGCGAAGAATTCCTTGGGCGGGGCGCGTTCGACGATCTCGCCGCGGTCCATGAACACCATCATGTCGCCGACCGTGCGGGCAAAGCCCATCTCGTGGGTGACGCAGACCATCGTCATCCCCTCCTCGGCCAGTTCGACCATCACGTCGAGGACTTCCTTGATCATCTCGGGGTCGAGCGCCGAGGTCGGCTCGTCGAACAACATGATCTCGGGCTTCATGCACAGCGAGCGGGCGATGGCGACGCGCTGCTGCTGGCCGCCCGACAATTGCCCGGGAAATTTGTCGGCCTGCTCGGGGATGCGCACCCGTTCGAGGTAGTAGCGGGCGGTGTCTTCGGCCTCCTTCTTCGGCAGTTTGCGCACCCAGACCGGCGCCAGGGTCAGGTTCTGCAACACGGTCAGGTGCGGGAACAGGTTGAACTGCTGAAACACCATGCCGACCTCGCGGCGGATCGCCTCGATGTTCTTGAGGTCGGCGGTCAATTCGATGCCGGCAACGACGATGCGGCCCTGCTGGTGCTCTTCGAGCCGGTTGATGCAGCGGATCATCGTCGATTTGCCCGAGCCCGACGGGCCGCACACGACGATTTTTTCGCCCTTGCCGACCGACAGATTGATGTCCTTCAGCACATGGAAGTCGCCGTACCATTTGTGGACGGCCTGCAATTCGATCTGCGGCCGATAGGGTGCCGCCGCGTCCGCCACACTCATCCTCAACCCTCCGCTCAGTGCCGCCGGCCGCTGCTGAAGGCGCGCTCGAGCATCTCGCTGTACCGCGACATGAAAAAGCAGAAGCAGAAATAGACCGCCGCGGTGACGACATAGGCTTCGGTGGCGAAGCCCTGCCACGCGGCGTCCGTCAAGGCCGCGTTGGCTGTACCGAGCAGGTCGAACAGGCCGATGATGATGACCAGGGAGGTGTTCTTGAAGGCGCCGATGAAATTGTTGACGAGCGGCGGGATCACCACCGCCAGGGCCTGCGGCAATACGATCAGCCGGGTGGTGCGCCAGTAGCCGAGTCCCAGCGAATCGGCCGCCTCGATCTGGCCTTTCGGGATGGCCTGCAAGCCGCCGCGCACGACCTCGGCGAGATAGGCCGCGGCGAACAGGATGAACGCGACCTGCGCGCGCAACAATTTGTCGATCGTGAAGCCGGTCGGCAGGAACAAGGGCAGCATGACCGACGCCATGAACAGGACGGTGATCAGCGGCACGCCGCGCACCAACTCGATATAGGCGACGCTGATCATCCGCACCGCCGGCAATTGGCTGCGCCGTCCCAGCGCCAGCAGGATCGCGAACGGGAACGCGAACACCATGCCGACCACCGCCAGGATCAGGGTCAGCGGCAGGCCGCTCCACAGCGATGTATCGACATAGGTCATGCCGAGCACGCCGCCCCACATCAAGACGCCGTTGACCGCCAGCGCGGCCAGCCACAGCAACACCAGGCGCGCGCCCCACAGCCGCCGGTCGCAGCTCGCCAGGATCACGCCGATGAAAATGACGACGACGAACAGCGGCCGCCAATGCTCGGCATAGGGAAAGCGGCCGAACAGGATAAAGCGCAATTTCTCGGCGACGAACGCCCAGCAGGCGCCCCCCTCCTGACCGGCAGCGGCACGGCAGGCCTGGCCGTTGGGCGCATTCCAGATCGCGTCGATCAGCGTCCAGCGGACCGCCGGCGGGATCGTCACGACCAGAAAATACACCGCGATCAGGGTCAGGATCGTGTTGAAGGCGCTGTTGAACAGATTGGCTCGCAGCCAGCCGAGGACGCCGGTCGAGACAGCCGGCGGACGCTGCGCCGGCAACGGGATATCGTGCGCGAGATCGGCCATCGTCAGCGCTCCACCAGCGCGACGGAGCGGTTGTAGAGATTCATCGCCAGCGAGATCAGCAGACTGATCACCAGATAGACCAGCATGATCATCGCGATACCCTCGACCGCCTGGCCGGTCTGGTTGATCGTCGTGTTGGCGATCGACACGAGATCGGGAAAGCCGATGATCACGGCCAGCGAACTGTTCTTTGTCAGGCTCAGATATTCGCTGGTCATCGGCGGCACGATTACGCGCAGGGCCTGCGGCAACACGACGAGTCGCATGCGCTGGCCGGATTTGAGGCCGAGCGCCATCGCCGCCTCGCTCTGGCCCCAGTTGACCGACAGAATGCCGGCCCGCACGATCTCGGCGATAAAACTGCCGGTATAAATCACCAACCCGAGCAGCAGCGCGGTGAATTCCGGCGAGATCGCGACACCGCCGGCGAAGTTGAAGCCCTTGAGCTGCGGCCAGTCGAGGCTGTGCGGCGCGCCACCGGCGGCAAACGCCGCCAGCGGCAAGCCGAGGACGAGGCCCAGCCCGACCCAGCCGGTCGGGAACTGCCGGCCGCTCGCTTCCTGTCGTCGCCGCGCCCAACGCCGGACCGCCACGGTTGCAAAGATGCCGAATACCACCGCCAGCAGCATCCAGAAATGCACCGGGTCTTCCTGCGGCACCGGGAACAGGATGCCGCGGTTGCTGACGAACACGCCGGGCAAGGGCTGCCAAGCCTGGCGCGGCGCCGGCGCACCCTCGCGCAACAGGCCCCACCAGAACAGCAATTGCAGCGCCAGCGGGATGTTGCGGAACGTCTCGACATAGACCAGCGCCAATTTGGCGACCAGCCAGTTGCTCGACAGCCGCGCCAGCCCCATCACGGTGCCGAGGATCGTCGCCAATACGACGCCGATCGCGGCAACGTAGAGCGTATTGGTCAATCCGACGAGAAAGGCGCGCGCGTAGCTGTCGGCCGGCGAATAGGCGATCACCGACTCGCCGATGCCGAACGCCGCCTCGCGTTCGAGAAAGCCGAACCCGGTCGCGATGTTCTGCCGGCGCAGATTGGCGAACGTATTGTAAGCCAGGAAGGCGATCAGACCGGCGACTGCGGCGACGAACAATACCTGGATCGCGATCGCCCGCACCGCCGGGTCGCGCCACGGCGGCGGCCGAGTCGGGCGCGGCGCGGCGGCTGCGTTGACGCTCGCCACGACCGAAGCCCTCGGATCGGCCCGATCAGCGGATCGGGACGGCGTAAATCAGCCCACCCTTGGTCCACAGATTATTGTAGCCGCGCTCGAGCTTGAGCGGCGACGCCATGCCGAGATGCTTGTCGAATATCTCGCCGTAATTGCCGACCGCCTTGATCGCGTTATAGGCCCATTTCTCGTCGAGCCCGAGCGCCTTGCCCATGCCGGGCGTGGTTCCGAGCATGCGTTTGATGTCGGGTGCCTCGCTCTTCGACATCTCCTCGACGTTCTTCTGGGTGATGCCTTTTTCTTCGGCCTCGATCAGCGCATAGACGACCCAGGAGACGACGTCGCGCCATTCCTCGTCGCCGTGCCGCACGGCCGGAGCCAGCGGCTCTTTCGAAATCCGCTCTGTCAGGATGACGTAGTCGCCTGGGTTCGCCGCTCGGCCGGTACGCTGCGCCGCCAACGCCGAGGCGTCGGTCGTATAGACGTCGCAGCGACCCGAAAAGAACGCGGCGACCAGCTCATCGACCTTTTCGATGACGACCGGCTTGAACTCCATCTTGTTGGCGCGGAAATAGTCCGCCAGGTTCAATTCGGTGGTGGTGCCGGGTGCCACACAGATCGTGGCGCCGTTCAATTCCTTGGCGGTTTTGACGCCGGATTTCTTCGTCACCATGAAGCCCTGGCCGTCGTAGAACACGACCGGCGCGAAATTCAGGCCGAGCTGGGTGTCGCGCTGCAAGGTCCACGTCGTGTTGTTCGACAGGAGGTCCACCTCGCCCGACTGCAGCGCGGTAAAGCGCTGCTGGGCGGTCAGCGGCACGTATTTGACCTTGTCAGGATCGCCCCACAATGCTGCCGAAATGGCGCGGCAGATGTCGATGTTAAAGCCGCTGTATTTGCCCTGGCTGTCGGGCTGGCCGAAGCCGGGGGTACCGGTCTGCACGCCGCAGCTCAACGAGCCGGCTTGCTTGACCTTGTCGAGCGTCGGCCCGGCCTGGGCCGCACCCGCCATCGCGGCGGTGAAGGCGAGCGCCAGCACGCCGTTTATCCAGCCCCTGATCGACATCGGCCCCCTCCACATTCGTCGGCCCGCCGCTTGCCGCGGCGCGCGCCATCCCTGGCGTGGCACGCTATCACAGCGAGCGCAGTCGCAGCAACGCGCCGGGTTCACCGTGCAAGGCACGGACCGCCGGCCGCAACGGCCTACCACAGCGGGTAGATGTTGTTGTCCTCGCGGTTCGCCGGCCGGCGGCGGCATCGCGCATAGGCGGCCGCCGCAATCCCGGCCACCCCCAACCCCACCAATATCCCAATTTCGAGGGGCAATCCCGTCGATCCGCGGGCGGCGCGTCACACCTTGCTGCGGCCGCCGGCGGCCGTAAGAGCCGCGGCGACCGCCGGCAGCATCGCCTCCGCCACTGCGGCGTTGCCGGTCTCCGACAGATGATAGAGGTCAATGTAAACAGGCTCTCCGCAATCGTCAAAAAGCCGCGACAGGTCGAACGCGTCGTCTGCTGCGGCGATCTGCGGATCGGCCCGGCGCGCGGCGACGACGGCGTTGTAGAGGCGATGCCGCGCCGCCGGATCGCCCGTGTAATCGGCGGCAAAGCGCGCCTCGTCGGGGGATTTTGCTGCCTTTGTGGCGATCACGGGCTGCCAGAAGAACAGCACGCGGAACCCCCATTCGCGCGCCAGCAGCCGCACCGTCCGCAGATTGGCGGCATAGGTGGCAAGCACCGCGCCGGCCAACGCATCGGCGTCGATCGCGCGCAGATCGGCTTCGGGCTGCGGCAGCGGGCCGCGCAACGGCAGGCCGGTCAGGCGGCGCAGGCGGCGCAGGGTGCGCGGGATTGCCGCCATCAGCGCGGCGACCATCAGGTCGTGGCGCCGGTCGGGATGCAGGAGGTTGAACTCGGCCTGCCGACGCGCCTCGTTGAACAGCCGGTCGGCGCGGCCGGTCTGCTCGGCGCAGGCCATCTCGTTGATGCCGTCGTAGAACAGCACGAGGTGCGGCAGCATTCCGGCCTTCAGGGCCTGTTGCAGCGAGATCACCTCCTGCGTGCTGTTGTGGCCGAGCTGCCCGAAATTGGTGACGGCGACGCGATGCCCGAGATCGCCGAGCCGCCGCGCGAGAACGGCCGCGATCGTCGCGCCGTCGCGCGCGCCCATGCCCATCATCGTCGAGCCGCCGAAGCACAGAATACGCAGAGCGTCGGCGCCGGCATCGGCCTCGCCCGGCGTCGGCCTGAGGCCGCGCTCATCGAGCGTCACGAGGCGCCCGCGATAGGGCCGTTGCCACCACCCGACATAAGGGCGCCAATCGACCCGCACGCCGCCGGCAAACTCGTCGAAATAGGCGACCGTCCAGTCCGCGCCACGATAGGCCGCGGCGGTCGCCGAACGCTCGGGCAAGCGGGCACGGCGATAGCGCAGGCGCCGGTTCAGCCGGCGCAGCCCATCGATCCCGTACTCGGCGAACAGGACAAGCAGCAGCAGCAGCCCCACGACATGCCACAGCGCATCGACGAGGCGCAGCACGGCGTCCATCGCCGCCCGCCCTCCGCAGGCGATCTACGCGGCGCTCCGCATGTCGGCGACGATGCGGGCCGCGGCGGCTGCCGGATCGGCCGCGTGCACGATCGGCCGGCCGACCACGAGGTAGTCGGCGCCGGCGGCGATCGCCTCGGCCGGCGTGCCCGAACGCTTGTGGTCGTCGCGGCCTTCGCCGGCCAGGCGCACGCCCGGCGTCACGACCAGCAGCCGCTCGGCGCCCGGTACGTGGCGGATCGCGGCGACGTCGGCCGGGCTGGCGATCACGCCGTCGCAGCCCCACGCCAGGAAATTCGCAACTCGCTCGCGAATAAACTCGGCGACGTTTTGGTGGTGTCCGAGTTGACGCAGCCCGGCGGCGTCGAGACTGGTCAACGCCGAGATCGCGAGAATGCGCAGGCCGGTGCCCTGCCGCCCCGCGACCGCGGCGCGTACGATGTCGGCATCGCCATGTACGGTAACGAGGTCGATGCCGCGCTCGGCGGCGCGCCGTACGCCCTGCCGCACGGTCTCGCCGATATCGAACATCTTGGTGTCGAGGAAGATCTTTGTGCCGCGCCCCAGCAATTCGTCGAGAAACCGCTCGAAGCCGGGCGAGAGCAGCAGCCAGTAGCCGATCTTGAAGAACGAGACGATGCCGTCGAGCCGGGCCACCGCGGCACGCGCCGCGGCGATGTCCGGCAGGTCGAGCGCAACGATCAGCCGGTCTTCGACGCGCACGGGAACCGACCGGGTCACAAGATCGTCGAGCATTGGCGGTCCCCTGGTGTGACGGCGGAGAGCGGAGCGGCATTGCAAATCCGGGCGCGACGCGGATGCGCGGCGCGAGATTGCGTCGCGGCGCGCCCGATGACAATAAGTGGCTGCGATTGCCCGCCCGACTGGAGGAGAGCATGCCCAAGCAGCAGATCCGTTCCGACCGATTGCGCCAGCCCAGCGGCGTCTTTTCGCACGCCACCGCGATCGAGGCGAGGGGCAGGCTGGTGTTCATCTCGGGCATGACCTCGCGCCGCGCCGACGGCTCGATCGCGGGAATCGGCGATATCGAGGCCCAGACCCGCCAGGTGTGCGAGAACCTCAAGGCCGCGGTCGAAGCCGCCGGCGGCACGATGGACGACATCTGCCGCGTCGATGTCTATATCCGCAACATGGAACAGTTCGACGCGATCCATAAGGTGCGGCGGGGAAATTTTTCGGCGAGCCGCTGCCCGCCTCGACGATGGTCGAAATCGTCAAAATGACCCACCCCGATTACCTGATCGAGATCAATGCGATCGCGGTCATTCCCGATTGAGGCTCTGCCGCCTATTAACCCCGCGCCCGCACTGTAGTATCGTCGCTGCATCTCGCGAGCCGAACCCGCCATCAGCCGAGGATCGACGACATGCCCTATTCGCTCGAAAGCTTCTGCCGCGACTGCCGCGCCGCCTTGAAAGCCGACACCGGCGCCGGCGGCCGCGAGGCGGTGCGCCGGCTGCTGGAAGAATTGCTGGCGGACCCGGCTTTTGTCGCCGAGACGGTGTTGCCGGCGGCACCCGGCCGCCACACGCTCTACGAGGATCCCGAACTCGGCTTTGTCGTGCTCAATCATGTCAATGCGCGCGCCGGCAAGTCGCCGCCGCACGACCACGGCGCGTCGTGGGCGGTGTACGGACAGGCGACCGAATACACCGACATAACGGAGTGGCGCCGTACGGACGGCAGCGACGGGCCGGGGTCGGCCGCGCTCGAAGTCGCGCGCCGCTACCGGCTCGAACCCGGCCATGCCGGCATCTACGACATCCGGGCGATCCACGCGATCGATTACCCGGACGGCGCCCGCTTTGTCCGCGTCACCGGCACCGACCTCGAAAACGTGCCGCGCCTCAAATTTGACCTGACGCGCGGCGAGGCCGAGGTGATCGAGAGCGTCTCGACCGGCCGCGCGTAAATCTCCGCGTCGCCGCCGGCGGTCGTGCGCCGATCGTCAGTCCGGAGTACTAGGCGGCGACCGCCGCCTTCAGCGCCGCCGCGCAGTCGGCGATCGCGCGGCGCGCCGTGCCGATCAACCGACCGTAGCGGATGAAGCCGTGGTTGAGGCCCTGATAGACCGTCAGCTCATGCGGGACGCCAACCGCCTTTAATTTGGTGGCAAGGTTGTTGCTGTCGTCGAGCAGCGGGTCGAGGCTGCCGACGATCAGGTGCGCCGGCGCCACCCCTTTCAGGTCGGCGAGGATCGGCGCGGCCCGCCAGTCCTTCTGCTGCTCCGGGCTTGCCAGGTAGGTCTCCCAGATCCACCGCATCTGGCTCTGCGACAGCCCGGCGCCCTGGCCGAAGCGCTGCCATGACGCGCTGTC
>ORMF012562684.1_pt1 | contig 10975 bp, 8 predicted proteins | sample 1779871 | NCBI WGS metagenome assembly ORMF01 (sample SAMEA104232316, study PRJEB22302) | groundwater metagenome | biome: forest; feature: aquifer; material: groundwater | place: USA | collected 2011-08-07 | depth 5.4 m
CGCGTAGTAGAGGCTCGCCGGCCCGTCAAGGATTTCAGCCAGTTTTCCGTCGAATTCCGCCACCGCGAACGCTTCGTCGGCGCTGTAGTCGCGCACCACGCCTTCGACTCCGGCCCGGTAGCCATCCCATATTTCGCGCTCTGGATCGCGCGGCCGCACAAACAGAGTGAACTTCTTTTCGCTTGACGGAGCGATGACGGCAATCGCGTCCGGCTCTTCGAACCCGGTCAGGTAAAAGAAATCTGAGTTTTGGCGATAGCGATAGTTCGTATCATGCGATCGCACGGCCTCACGCGCGGCGGGAATGATGGCGACGGAGTTTGGATCCATGCGGCGCATGAATTCGGTCAACTGCGGTTTGAGCATTTCGGTCTCCTCTAAGCTTTCAACTTGGGAGCCGTATTGTAACTGACAGCAAGCACGCACCGGAAACCGGCTTGACTCTGCACTCTCTGCGAGATCCTCCGCGTCCTCTACGGTTAACAACCTGCGTCCCAGTTCACAAGACCGGGCGAAGGAAAGAGATTTGAAACGCAGAGGACGCAGAGGATCTCCCAGAGGAACGCAGAGATTCTCCTTTCATTGCTCCTGCTTCTGCGCGATAATTGCCGCGATGGCCCAAACCATGCCCGCTAAATCCGCCGGAGCAGAACTCATTTCGCGCAATCCCGCCACTGGTGAAGAGATCGGCCGTGCGCCGCAGACGATGCCCGAAGACGTCGCCCGAGCCGTCGGACGAGCCAGAGATGCGCAGCGCTCATGGTCCGAGCAATCGTTCCGGCAGCGCCGGCGCCTGATCATGAAAGCGCGCAAGATTGTTTTGAAAGAGATGGAAGAGATCGCTTTGCTGATCTCGCGTGAAACGGGTAAGCCTGTGGCTGAAGCCATTTCGATGGAACTCACGCCGACACTCGATCTGATGCAGTACTTCGCGCGAAAAGCGGGGAGCATGCTGCGACCCCGACGCATCAGTGTTGGTCAATATGCATTGATGGGCCGGTCATCCTATGAAATTTACAAGCCGCTCGGCGTTGTCGGGATTGTTTCGCCCTGGAACTTTCCGTGGGCGACGCCGCTGGACGAAGTAGTGATGGCTCTGGTGGCCGGCAATACGGTCGTCTTAAAGCCCAGCGAATTGACGCCGCTGACCGGGCTCAAAATTAAGGACGTTTTCAAACGCGCCGGACTGCCTGATGGAGTCTTGCAGGTGGTTACCGGAGATGGTTCGACGGGCGCAGCGTTGGTCGGCGCGGGCGTAGATAAGATCATGTTTACCGGCAGCGTGGCTACCGGCAAGCGCGTCGCCGAAGCCGCGGCGAAATATTTGACACCTGTGGTGCTGGAACTGGGCGGCAAAGATCCGATGATTGTGCTGGATGATGCGAATATTCCCAATGCAGCTCGCGGCGCCGTATGGGGGGCCTTTGCAAATTCGGGCCAGGCCTGCTCGTCGGTTGAGCGCTGCTACGTTCATGAAAGCGTCGCCGAGCGATTTATTGCCGAGGTCGTTACCGAAACGAAACGCCTTCGCCAGAGTATCGGCGCCGACCCTACTACCGACGTTGGATCGATGACGAGCGAGCGCCAATTACTTGCAGTGCAAAAACACGTCGACCAGGCTATCGATAAGGGTGCGACTGCGCTTACCGGTGGCGATCGACTCGCGGATCTCGCTGCACCTTTCTTTGCGCCGACCGTCCTGATCAATGTGGACCACGACATGGACGTGATGCGCGATGAAACCTTCGGTCCGGTGCTGCCCATCATGACCTTCAAAACGGACGAGGAGGCGGTGCGCCTGGCAAACGACAGTGTATATGGTCTGACCGCCAGCGTCTGGACCGGGAACATAGCGCGGGGCAGGCGTCTGGCTGAACTCATCAATGCGGGCACAGTAATGGTGAATGAAGTTCTTTACACCCACGGCATCGCATCAACTCCATGGGGTGGAGTCAAGCAGAGCGGCCTGGGTCGAACGCATGGGCGCGCGGGACTGCTTGAGTTGGTCGCGTCGCAACACATTCACGTCAATCGGTTTTCTTTCCTGCCGGATCTTTGGTGGTTCAATTACGCGCCACCGGCGGGCAAACTCTTTCGCGGACTAGCCAAACGGTTCGCGACTGGGCACGTGCTTCAAACTTCCTTACTGTTGCCACAGATGATTCGTCGTTTATTCGAGCGGCGCTAGTCCGCGTTCGCGGAGAAATACCAGATTCAAACTACCGCAAAAAAAGCGAGGCCCTTTTCGGACCTCGCTTCTATGCCTGGATCACACATTCGCTTAACGCTCAAATCGGTGATCGCACGAATGGCAGCTAGCAGCCGCTTCTGCGGTCCAGAAGACGTGAGTTACCGACTTCGTGCCGTCTGAATTTCCGCGCTCATACGTTGAGCTGCGGCCGTTCTGAGACTGACTCATCAGTAGTCCCCAGCTATTCGGATCATTTGTGACGTCAGAAGATGCAGCCGCATTCGCAATCGCACCTATTGTGGTGAAGCTGTCCAGGTGCTGGTAGATAATGCTCAGCTCTTCGAAATCATGCGCGTTTGGTTTGGTGCTGGCCGTACTGCCTGCATTAGCGCCAGTGTTTGAGAAGTAGTCCATGCACGTATTCAGCGAACTGCCGTCGGTCGATTGGTGATCAAGGCCAAAGGTGTGTGCAACCTCCTGGCACATTACGTGTAGACGCTCGTTGGGATTGTTGTAGGTGGGGGTGTTGAAGTAGGTGTCGTTCATCTTCGCCGACCCCTGGGTAATATGAGTGCCGCCAGTGATGTTAATTGTTGCCAGGCCCAGCCACCCATTGTTGCCGTAGGTGTTATTGCAGACTTGCGTCGTTCCGGCGACCATTCTGCAGCGTTTGCCCGCCTGGCCCCCAACGATCGCGGTTTGCAGCACCGTAGGATAAGAAGTAGTGTTGGTGTTCCAGTCCTGCGACGTTTGCGCGAGATGAGACTTCCAGTCAGCGGTTGTCAGATTATCACCCAGTTTCAAGGTAAACGGATTGGCGGTGCGCGCCCAATGATAACCACCCCAAGAGTGGTTTGCGGATACGACGGACGCAAGGATCGCAGCGGCGGCCAGAATGACGGGCACGATTAGCGTACGTCGACGAAAACTTGTAATCATATTTTGTTTCCTTTCGGATCGGAGGGTTGGATTCGTAGTCCTATGATCGGGCCGCCTCCACGCGAAACGGTGAACAGGACAATTGACGCGACCCACCATATTCCCACCATTGCGATTTGTCAACGTTAAATCCAAGGACTCTTGAGCCTGTGGGGGCCATCTCAATAGTCCGCAAAGGTAGCGGTGCGGTGACCTTAGTCCGTTCTGAATGGTTTGATGCGACTCGCCCTTCACGGCGCATTGAATGAGGTGCGATTAATACGGTTATACTAGTGCGACTAACTGGAAAGGCACACACCTTTACACGCGGAAGTGCTTTTGCTTTGGCATTAAAGTTAATGATTCTTTTGCTGCTTAGTGCCTCTTTAACTCTGGGGCAATCTACTCGCAATCGCCACCGTGCCCAACCTAGCCCACGTCGTCCTCATCCAGGCTCAAAGGCACGGTCGGCAAAGGAACTTTCCAACCTAATCAAGAATCTTCGTGCTAAAGGAGCCACCGTCGAACTTACCAACGAAAAGGTTTCCCAAACTTTTTTTCCGTCGCTTCCCGAATTCTGAATGTCAACGGACAAGGTGTTCAGGTGTTTGAGTACGCGCAGGCCTCGAAGGCGGATAGTGAAGCGAAGCGGGTTAGTTCGAATGGCATGACCATCGGGACGAGCAAACCCTCGTGGCTTTCGACACCTCATTTCTTCAAAACGGAAAAGCTGATTGTACTCTATGTGGGCGACGACCAAACCATCCTGAGGGTTCTGCAGTCCACTCTCGGCAACCAATTTGCCGGCGGATGAAAGATCCAGGCAGGACGGGCCTCCGGAGATGTGACGCGGTCGTGTGCAGCCGTCGTTTTGCCGCATCACATATAGATCGCCGGTGAGATGCTTATTGAAGTCGTGGCTGACTGAGATCACATGCGAAAGCGCATCTGTGATCCGAGGATAGTAACGTCGCCCGGCCGAGTCCGACCGTCGTTCTGCCTCATCAGATAAATCAAGAGTGAAATGTTTATTGAAGGCATGAGTTGCTCCCACCGAGAACCTGTTCCGCACCCGAATCGTGTGGCTCCACCCGCGACCGTTTTGAGTTTTCCTTTGTCGATTTGAATTACAGCTTAACCCGCCAAGCCGACCAGATAATATTGAGGTCGCCCGGACGAGTGTGGCTATCATTCTGACGCGTATAGTACAACTCAAGTGTTAGGTGCTTGTTGAAAGGATGACTGACGCCGCCGCTAAGACGATTACGGGGCCAAACGTGCAAGCTCCAATCATAGAAAACTTCATCGGAAACAAACCAGGTAAAAATTTTCTTATTTAGCTGGAATGGATGCTCGACCTGCAAGCGGTTTCGATAGCGCCAGGCGTTGACTTGCGGCTCGCGCCAGCGTCGTTCGAACCAATTTCGATCAGAGATAGTGAATTTGCCTGCCGGAATCCGGACGGTGGCGCCAAGCGTTATCCTATCTTCAGACTCATGCCTGCCGTTTGGAGGCCGCGCCTCTCGATGAAAATAAAAAGTAGGGACTGAAAGATATTTGTTTAGTTTGAGAATAAACCCGATTCCCCAACGCTGATCCGCCGTCTGGGTTACATTGTCGCCAAGACGCAGAGTCATCTGAGTCGTGAAGTCGACTTTCTCGGTCATCGGCACTGTTATTTGAAGGTCATTCCAGCTTTGGTTGTCGGTTTCCGGAACCCGCGACTGCGCTGTTACCTGAGCGGCGCACAAAAGCCCGGCGATAAGGAGCAACATCGGGAATCTCATAGATTATTATCGTTGTCTCGCAAGCGTGTAGTTGGCCAGCACGCTGAAGGAAGAAAGACCGATCGCCACGCGATCACCCGCCTTATACTTCATGGCATTGGCTTCGGGCTTCGGCCGCGTAACCATGATGGGAACGCCAGTCATCCTTTCAGGTGTATTGATAGTGACGTGATAGAGCGGGGCTTCATTCTGATCCTGTGGGCGGTGCGTGAGGTCAAGACGAACGTTGAGACGCTCATAGGCGCCGACAAAATTTACTTCCTCGATCACGCCGTTCGCCAGCCGGCGACATGCCTCGGGTAAGTTTGCGTCCTGGCTGATACAAACATCCTCAGGACGAAACACCAGTTTGACTGATTGTCCTTCACGAAATCGTGTCGTCTCTTTGGCGGCTGGCAAACGGGCGCTGCCGATCTCAACACAACCCTGCGTGACCACGCCGAGCAGAAGGTTCGCGGCCCCCAGAAAGGTTGCGACGTATTCGGTGGCCGGCTGGTTATAAACCTCGTCAGGGGTGCCGATCTGTTCCAGATGACCGTTGTTGAGCACCGCAATCCGGTCGCCAAGCTCTAAGGCTTCTTCCTGATCGTGGGTGATGAAGACCGATGGCACTTTGACCTGTCTCAAAAGGGCGCGAATCTCGCGTCGCAGCTTGACCCGGGTTTGCGCATCGAGAGCCCCGAACGGTTCATCGAACAGTAGTACCTGTGGCTTGTATGCGAGCGTGCGCGCGATCGCCACGCGTTGTTGCTGGCCGCCGGAAAGCTGCCAGGGATATTTCTTCCGATGTTCTTCCAGCTGGACCAGCTTAAGCAGCCGGTTGACGGTTTCTTTTCTTTCTTTGCGTTTCACCCGGCGTATCTTTAATCCAAAACCAATGTTCTTCTCCACTGTCATCCGCGGAAACAGCGCATAGGCCTGAAAAATCACACCTACGCCGCGCTCGCGCGCCGGCAGATCGGTTACATCCTTGCCATGAAGAATAACGCGGCCGCTGTCCGGTAACTCAAGACCCGCGATGATGCGCAGAATCGTCGTCTTGCCGCTGCCGGAGGCGCCGAGGAGGACCAGCGATTCACCCTCGGCCACGTCGAAGCTGACGTCTTCGAGTACGCGCGACTTCTTGAAGCGCTTGCTGAGGCTCTGCACACTTGCGGCAACCCCCGTTCGCTGTTCGCGATCCGGAGCCCATGACACGTGTAGTTGATCACTGTCGGGAGCCAATGCCATTTTTGCGATCATACTTGTGTTTCAAATTCGAACCAGTCGCGCGCGAAAAAGAGCACGCTGAATATGACGAATGAAAGTAACGCCAACACAATGGCTATGGCGTTCGCGGCTTCCAGGCTGCCCGGCTCTCCGGAGTTGAACTTGGCAAAGATATAGAGCGGCGCAGTCTGTGTCTTTCCCGCCAGATTTCCTGAAACCAGAATGGTCGATCCAAACTCGCCGACGGCGCGTGCGAAAGTCAAGAGCGCTCCTGAAACGATGGCGCCCCGCAGGCTCGGCAGGGTCACGTACCAGAACGTCTGCCAACGCGTGGCGCCAATCGTCGCCGACGCTTCTTCCAGGGATCGGCTCATCGTGTCGAAGACTGGTTTAATTACTCCAAAGGCCAGCGGGAAAGTGACAAAGATGTTCGCCAGGATGATCGCGTAAGCCGTGAACATTAACTGCGAGCGATCCTGGGGAAAGAGAAAGCGGCCCAACGTCCCCTGTGGTCCCCAAAGAAGCAGCAAAGCAAAACCCGCGACGGCCGTCGGGATCGCGGTGGGCAGCGAGATGGTGACGATGGCGGCATTCCGTCCCCAGAAGTTGTAACGCGAAAGTACGTACGCGGCGAAAAGGCCGAAAACTACATTAAAAGCTGTGGCCCAAAAACTAGTCACGATCGAAAGCTCCAGGGCAAATATCGCTTCCGGCGCCACCAGGGCGGCCCAGAAGCTGCGGGGACCATTCCTGGTACCGACAATGAAGATGGACAGCAGCGGCAGGATTACCAGCGGCAGCATGATTCCTACCATCACGCCGATGCTAATAGGCCGCGCTACGTCGAAACCACGAACATGCCGAAGAGGTGTAAGCTTCATCGCTATTTATTTTCTCTTTTGCACGGTGTCTCTGAATATGCCTTCGATAACTTCCGGATAAGCTTTGTTCCAACCACCGAAATAGTCGACCGTGAACGGGTACTTGATGGTTGCGAGTTCCTTGTTTTCCTGAGTCAGCGCGTCGCTGGTAGCAGAGCGAAAATGGAATTTGACGAAAGCGCGCTGGGCCTCTTCGCTCCATAGATACTGCATAAATGCATCAATCACCGGGCGGTCCGCAGCCGAAACGTTCCGGTCAATGACGACGGCGGGATGCTCACTAAGAATCGTCGCCTCTGGAATGATTGTCTCGGCATCCGCCGAGGGGTTTCCTTCTTTCATCAGCAACGCGTCCAGTTCGTAAGTTATCAGTGCGTCACCGTATCCGCTTTCGAATTGGGTGCGCGCTTCGCGGGCAGAGCCGGGGGTCGAGATGACGTTGCGCCAGACAGCCTGGAGCATTTGCACCGCGCGCGCGTGATCGGCCCCGCCCATTTGCTTGTCTGACTTCATCAGTTCAGATCCGTAGATGGCCAGGATGGACCATTGGGCGCCGCCGGAACTAATAGGATCGGGATGAATCAGCTTGATGCCGGGCTTAGCCAGGTCTGAAAAGTCATGGATGCCCTTCGGATTTCCCTTGCGCACGATAATTACAAAAGGAGTCTTGTTGACTATTCCTTTCTGCGGCAGATTGTGCCAATCGGATGTTACTAGACCTTTGTCTTTGAGGCGTTGCGCGTCGCGCTCGATTGAAAGAATGGCGATCTGCGCCTTCACTCCTTGTAGGATTTGATTGGTGACGGTTTCGGATCCGGCGAATGAGGACGTAAAGCGTATATCCAGGCCGTGCTCCCTTTTCGCTTTAGCCACGAAAGCCGGATAGATCGCCTTCTCAAGCGACTCTTTCATGATCGAAAAGCCGTACAGCGTAATATTGATACCGCCGCCGCCACTCTCTGAGGGAGATTTTGGCAGGCAAGCGTTTACCGCGAGCAAGACGAGAATTGTCAGCGCCAGAATTAAGGTCCTGTTTCTTATAAGCCACATATGTCGATTCAACAGACAGTTTTACTCTGGGGGCACCATTGGGGCGGATTCCTCAAAGATTTAGTCCGCCCGAGAGCGGACACCCAAACGCTATTCTGACCTTGCTTGATTTACAGTGAGCACAACTTTAGGATGACTCACCGGAGATCTGCAAGACCTTTTGACTGATTTTCCGACCCTGGAGGTCAATTTGTTCGGAAGATGGATGCGCGCCCGCGAAATCGCGCATACAAAACGAGATAACAATCGACTGGTACGACCGTTTGCCTGGGGGCTGGAGTTTGTTCGCGATCAGGTCAACGGCGCCGATCCGCGAACCGTCTTGCGTGAGCATACCGCGCAGGCGATGGCCAGGAGCGAGGAATTTTATGCTCTGCCAGAGATAAGAGACTGGCAACTGAAAGGTGATCTGCTGACCTGGACCAGCGCTGTTAACACGCCTTCGGCGGAAAATAATATTGCGCAGGCGCGTCTGTTTCCGGCTCGCCGTGAACGAAAGAGGAAGCCTCGCGCGGCCGTGGTGGTCCTGCCGCAGTGGAAGGCCCAACCTGAGAGTCACGTCGAAGCCTGCCGCATCTTTAACGGTCTGGGCATGACTGCGCTGCGTTTGACTTTGCCCTATCACGAAGAGCGCCGGCCGCCAGAGTTGGAGCGCGCTGATTACCTGGTTGGCTCGAATATCGGCCGCACCATCGAATCGATGCGCCAGGCGGTTTTGGATACGCGCGCCGCGGTCCGCTGGCTGAAAGATCGGGGCTTTGAACGCGTCGGCATACTGGGGACCAGCATCGGCTCATGCATTGGATTTCTGGCGTTCGCGCATGACGCGGCAATCGACGTCGGTGTTTTCAATCACGTGTCGGGTTATGTGGCCGACGTGGTTTGGCAGGGAATCTCGACGCAACACGTGCGCGAAGGAATCGAAACCGATCTGACAGTCGACGAGTTGCGCGAATTCTGGACACCGATTAGTCCTGTGCCCTTCATTCCGCGTTTGCGCGACATGAAGCAGCGTCCGATGCGCTTCATCGCCGCGCGTTACGATCTCACTTTTCCGCTCAACCTGACGCATCAGATAATCAACGAAGTCAGGTCGCACGGAATCGCTCTGGATCTGGTATGGCTGCCGTGCGGCCACTACACGACTGCCGAGATGCCCTGGAAGGCAATTGACGCGTGGAAGATCGCTACGTTTTTCCGCAAGCATTTGTAGTGTCAGAAGCCCGACCGTAAGGGAGGGCCCGCTTCGTTGGAAGCCCTTCCTTACGGTCGGGCTTCTGACACGATGCCTAAATCGCTGATCCATGACTAAAACCCTCAGTAACCTTCTTGCCGAACTGGACGAGTTGAAGCGGCGGTTCGGTGACAACGATGCGAAGATTCTGCGTGCACTCAGAGTTCTTTCGAAGTCTAAATTCACCGACGCCGGCGAGCTAATCCACTTCCACGAAGTCTTACTATTTCTCCGCGCGTATCCGCCCAGCGCGGATGTCCTGAAGCAAGTCGAAGCTATCCTGAAGACATTCGAGCAGCGAGTTTCCCATCTTCGCGAGGCGGACGCTGACCTTTCGCCGCTCGACGATCCCGAGGTTTCCGGGATCGTGGGAACGAGTGTGACCAGCAATTTCAGCTACCCGATTGTTTGCTGGCTGGTCGAAAAATATCCCGCGCAGCTTACGATTGATTGGGATTGGTTTGAGGAAGAGGACCGATTCGGCGCGATCATGCCGCGATTTCTGCCCCTGCTCGAGGAAGAAGCGATGGTTGAAGCGCATGTGCCTTATCGCGATTACTTGCGCGGGGCGAAGGGTCGCGCGAATGAAGTCGTCTGGTTGATTGAACGATTCAAGTCGCTAAAGCGCTCGGAGAAGGAAAAGGCCGAGGCCTACGACTCGCTGAAGATACATGTGCGCTGGGAGTTCGGAGGGCGCGCCTCGCGGACCAGAATGAGATTGCCTGGGAGGAAGCCTTTCTTTCATGATCGGCCGTTGATTGCGCGTGGTGAGATTTCGCTGGCTGACGAACTGAAATCTGCACCAATTCCCGTTGAAAAACTATCGCCAGCATTCGGGAAGAGAATTCTCGAGATGGCGCGCGAGACTTCGGCTGTCAGGTATCGCGAACTACATGGGTTCACCTTCGGAGACTCGCGGCGGGTCATCAGAGCGGATCTGGGCAGGGGCACCGAAGCTTTCGTAATGGGGGTGCCGGCGGAAACGCGGCTGCCGCTGCGCGCTTATCACGCTGCTTTGATATTCAAGAACGGCGTGCCGGTCGGCTATTTCGAGGGCCTGTCAATTTTTGAGCGGATGGAAAGCGGCTTTAATCTCTATTACACATTTCGCGACGGCGAGACGGCCTGGATGTACGCGCGCATTCTGCGACTGATGCGCCAATTGCTTGGCGTCACCGTGTTTTCTATAGATCCGTACCAGGCCGGACATGAGAACGAGGAAGGGATCGAGTCAGGGGCTTTCTGGTTTTATCGCAAGTTGGGTTTTCGTCCTACGCGGCCGGATTTGCAAAAGTTGGCAGCGTCGGAAGAACGTAAGATTTCAGCCGCTTCGGGCCGGCGCACCTCCGCTCGAACGTTGCGAAAACTCGCCGCTGGTCACATGTTGTTTGAACTGCCGGACGCGAGCGAGAAGGTGGGCAAATGGGATGGGTTTCAGATACGCAACGTCGGCCTCGCCATCCAGAAGCGCATGGCCCGAGAGTTCAACGGCGACGCACAAGCGATACGCCACTACTCAGTAAATCTTGTTGAGCATACGCTGGGCTTGCAAACGCGGGACTGGAGCGCAGGCGGGCGCTCCGCTCTTGAGAATCTGGCACTCATGTTCGCGATGACGCGGATAGATCGGTGGAATTCCGCGGACAGACAACTGGCCGCTCGCATTATCGATGCAAAAGGAAGCAGCGACGAAGCGCTTTATCTC
>ORMF010046363.1_pt1 | contig 10970 bp, 10 predicted proteins | sample 1779871 | NCBI WGS metagenome assembly ORMF01 (sample SAMEA104232316, study PRJEB22302) | groundwater metagenome | biome: forest; feature: aquifer; material: groundwater | place: USA | collected 2011-08-07 | depth 5.4 m
AATTCGTTCCTAAAAATGAACCAATAATCTTATTCAAAACTTCAAATTCTTTTTCCATCTTAAGTCGAAGAGAAACGCTCCGAGCCTGATCGCGCAAGCAATTTAATTCTTCTGGTCCATAGATACGAGCCATCCGGTCCAATCTCTCTTCAATCAGAGAAGGAGAAAGGCTTTTGATAAAGCCTTGACGCTCTCGACTCGATGCAATATTTTCTAAAAAGGCGCGCCCCCGAGAAGAAATATATAAATTTTCAAGAAAAGGAGTGTCTTCAGGGTCAGGGCCCGGTCCCTTGAGCAACCTAATAGAGAGGCCGGGCAATTGAACAATTTTTGTATACTTATAAGTAAGAATCACTGTTCCATCAGGAGAAATCCCCCCCTCTAGCGCTGAACGATGACTAATAACACCCGAGGGGAACATTTGACTCAGGATCTGATATCGATAACGTTTAATAATATTCTCAGGCGTATCTTCAAGATTAGAAGAGTAAATTTTCGATGCAATTTTACGGATAGCCCCAGCTTTAACCGCGCGCCTAATAGACTGCACCGCACCCTTGTCTCCTCCAACACTGACAATTACTTCCGGCCATTCTTTTGACGCTTTTTTCAGAATAACGCAATGTTTTTGACGCTTTTTTCAGAATAAGAATAAACATCGAAATGATAAAATGAACTTTTCATCTTCCGCACCCATTTTTCTCATCAAAACAAAGTACATTAACTCTTACATTAAGTTGGTTTATGTAAGAGCTAATTGACAGTAAAAACATGTCAAAAAACCTGTGGGCGCAAAAATCCGTTGAACAGGCTTGCTACAGTCTAATATTAAGAATATTGCATACTATAGTCAGCACTCACTATAAAAGCTTTCACTGAAATAGTATAATAGTTTGATTACAAACAGATTAAGTCGAATTTTTAGTGAAATGTTACGGCTTCTTATTTTTTTAAAATTAACTATAGGAGGTCTAGACAAAATAACAGTGCTGCCACCTCACAGGATTGACATTTGTCATTCCTATGTGGTGAGATTGGTTTAGTTTAGTCTGTTTTTCATTAAGATAACATACATTAACTCTTACGTTAAGTGAATTTATGCAAGCGTTAATTGACAGTAAAAACATGCCAGAAAACTAAAAAACTTGACTTAATGCAAAATAAAGCTTACACTAAGCATTATAAAGAATAAGTAAATGTACTTTACAGGATCAATTTATGCGTCGTATTTCACCTTTACCAATACCGGCAAAAAAAGCCCTAAGAAAATTAGGGCAAGACATCTCTGATGCCAGAAAGCGCCGTCGTATCCCTATGGCATTAATGGCAGAGCGGGCTTTTATCAGCAGAATGACTCTTACTAAAGTAGAAAAGGGGGACCCCTCTGTTTCCTTAGGAATCTATGCATCCGTTTTATTTGTTCTTGGACTAACTTCTCGTTTAATGGATTTAGCTGACGCAAATCATGACGCTGTTGGACGCTCTTTGGAAGAGGAAAACTTACCTAAAAGGATTCGCTTCCCAACAAAGAAAAATCGAGAAATTGCATGAAAGATAGAGCTATCCACGTCTTTGTAGATCTTGGAGAAACCACACACTACGTTGGACAGCTTTGGTCCCATACTCATAAAAGAGAGGGTAGCGCTTCATTTCAATATGACACAAATTGGTTAAAGAATCCTGAACGATTTGCACTAGAGCCTGCACTCTCCCTGACTGAAGGTACTTATCATACTGAAGCGGATCGAATCTTATTTGGAGCTATGAATGACTCAGCTCCCGACTGATGGGGTCGCATTCTTATGCGACGAGCTGAATCGCATCGCGCACGCAAAGCAAAAGAAACTCAAAGAAGTTTAAATGAAATTGATTATCTATTACAAGTCAGCGATATTGTAAGGCAAGGAGCTTTACGTTTTGCAGAAAATGTACAAGGTCCTTTTCTTCAATCTTCAAATACACCCTCTATCCCTCCCTTAATCAGCCTTCCTAAACTTTTATCAGCTACAGAAAAACTAATTAATAAGGAAGAAAATGAAGAGGAGCTAAAGCTCCTCCTCGCACCTGGATCTTCTCTTGGAGGAGCTAGACCCAAAGCCTCTATTATAGATAAAAATGGGCATCTAGCCATAGCTAAATTTCCAAGAGAAGATGATGAATTTTCAACAGTTTTATGGGAGGCTGTTGCTCTCACTCTTGCCTCCAATGCAGGTATTACTGTACCATCATGGCAGTTAGAGACTGTAACAACCAAACCAACTCTTATTATCAGACGCTTTGATCGTGAAGGTAAACAACGCATCCCCTTTTTATCAGCAATGAGTATGATGGGAGCAAAAGATGGAGACCAACACAGTTATCTAGAGATTATTGATGCTATAAAACAGTATGGATCTCTCCCTAAACAAGACTTAATCCATCTTTGGCGACGTATGATTTTTAATATCCTAATATCAAATACAGATGATCACTTACGTCATGGGTTCTTATATGAACAATGCAAGGGATGGAAATTATCTCCCGTCTATGATGTAAATCCAACTTCGACCTTAATTAAACCTCGTATTTTAACAACTACCATAAATTTTGACGATGGAACAGCCTCTTTAGACCTTGCCTTATCCGTTGCAAATGAATTTGGAATAACTCAAATAGAAGCAAAAAAAATAGCCAAAGAAGTAGGACTTGCCGTCTTTAAATGGGGTACTATCGCTCGTAAATATCGAATCTCCTCATCTGAAATTGAACGCATGTCTTCCGCTTTTGATCACTCTGACTTAAGGCAAGCAATTCTCTAATGAAACCGTGGCAAAGAAAAGGTAAATGTACTTCCTTCTCCTACTGTAGAAGCTACGTGGAGAGTTCCATCATGCTTTTCAATGATCGTCTTAACAAGGGAAAGGCCAAGTCCAGCGCCTCCTAACCTTCGAGAATGTGCTTTATTAACTGTGTAAAATCGATCGAAGATATGCTCCAAATCCTGAGAGGAAATACCAACACCTCGGTCTTGGATGGAAACAGTAGCTGTATCTGCATTTTGACAAACGGAGATGGTGATCCTAGCTGGACTTTTTGAGTACTTTATAGCGTTATCTAAAACGTTGACAAGGGCTAGTTCTAAGATGCTAGAATCTACCTCTGCCCTTATCTCAGGGCCTTGTATAATCTCCACCTCAGCTTGAGGATGAACAGCTAAGACAGCTCTTTTTGATTCTTCTACTAAGGCAACAAGATCACAAACTTGATGGTTAGCTAAAGGGATATTTTCTATGTCGGATAAAGTGAGTAAGTTTCGTACTAAAGAATCCATCCTTTTACAGTTTCTGACAATCTTTTCTAAGATCTCATCTAACATCTCTTTAGGAAGCTCAACCATATCTTGTAAGGTTTCTGCAAAACCTCGAATGATCGTAATGGGGGTCTTTAACTCATGAGAAGCATTGGCGATAAAATCTTTTCCAACTTCTAATATTTTTTGCTCACTAGACTTATCTTGTATCAGCAAAAACATCTTTTTCTCGTAGGGGATAACAATAAGATCGAAATATCTTTTCTTCCCTTTTTCTATACAGATGGAATCCGTCACAAGAACCCTTCTTTTTTGACATACGGCAATCAAGGCTAGGCTTTTTACCCCAAGAGGGGAGCTTTCTTCTACTAAAGGCTTACGAGCGCCAAGCAGCTTCTTAGCAGCTGCATTCATTTGAAGAACTGTCCCTTCTTGATCTAATATAACAATCCCTTCTGTCAAAAAATCCAGTAAAGATTCTTGTTCTTTTTTCTTTTCTTGTTTTGTAAGAAAAGAGCTCTTGATTTGTTTTTTAAGATAAAAAATATAGGCGATAAGCGAAAGCGTTATACATAAACTAACTACCAACATAATTACTGTGATTCTTCTTTTACTAAAAGTTTACCTGCATCTTTTGTTATCAATCGAACGACTTTAAATACCTGTTTTTTTTCATCAAATCCTTTAAAAGACATGAGCCCCTTATCTTCCACCTCTACGCTATGTTTTACACAAGGTTGATTATAGGTATCTTCTGTGATCAAAAGTTCCTCTGGCCCAGCAGAAGAACAAAGCCTTGAAGCTAGGTTCACAGAACTTCCTATAACAGTATAATTTAAACGATTTTGAGCCCCCATATTACCAGCAAAGACAGGGCCAGTATGGATTCCAATTCCTACATAAATAGGACTTAGTTTATCTCTTACTCTCTCCTGATTCCACTGTTTTAATGTATCGATCATCGCTAATCCTGAGATTATCGCATGTAAGGGACTTTCTTCATAGGTAATTGGAGCCCCATAAAGAGCCATCAAGCCATCTCCCATGTATTTATCAATAACACCTTTATTATCTTCTACTGCATTAGATAGCTTCGTCATACACTTATTTAAAAAGCCAATCACCTCTTGAGGAGGCATGTTTTGTGTCAGTTTTGTAAAGCCACGAATATCTGCAAATAGCATTGATACCGTTCTCTCTTCTCCCCCTAACTTAACATCTCCTTTTAAGATTTCCTTTGCAATTTCTTCAGAAACTACCTTATTTAAGATCCCTGTAATTTTCTCTTTTTCTTTCATCCCTTCTACCATGTCTTGAAAGGAATCTACGAGCTGCTTGATTTCATTATTTCTTTTAAAGGAAATCTTTGGCATCCGTATAAGTTCCCAATCCCCTTTCTTTACATGCTTTAAAGCAGAGGAAAGTGCCAAAATAGGATCGGTAATTTTTTTAGCAACATCTAATAATAAAATCCAAAGAACAAAAATAGTAATCAACTCTAGTATTCTCTTATCAAATGCATTTTTCTTAACAATAGCTTTTATTTTCTCCTGGAATTCGACTACAAAGTCAAATTCTTCTGACTTGGCTTCAAAAAGAAAAAAATGCATATCTATCTTAGGATCCGGTTGCATCCTAACAAAATAGTAAGACACTCCAGCTATATCTATAAACCCCATGGGAACTTCTATCTGTGCACTAAATACAGGATTTAATACTTCAGCAGAAATCTCTCCCTTCCCTTCTGGGACTAAGTTAACAAGAACCTCCCCCTTACTAAAAATAGCGCAGTATCTTTGAGAGCTAGACACAATAATTTTTAATATTTCATTTAGGTCAACACCAAGAGTGAGTAGACTCTCTTGTTTTTTTCCCTCTACTAACGAAGAAAGCTTTGCTGTGTTAACTAAAAAAGCTTGGTTATTATGAGGACTTTTTATGACAGAGCTCCCTGAAGAGACATAGCTTTTTTCTAGCTTGGGAGGGTTTTTTGCAAAAAAAGCTGCATCATCAAATATAGGCTTTGAAAAATCCATAACAGGCTTAATAAAGAAGGCTTGATTTTTTTGTAAGGAGGTATCTGAAAAACTCATTACATCCGGCCAGTTCTGCTCCTTCCCTTCTTCCCCAAAGATTTTCATCTCTCGTAAGACAGAAGCTTGCCAAATTAAAAATAGTTCATTTGAATAGCTTACCCTTTCTAAAAAGTTGTCTTGTAATTTTTCACTAAAAGTCTTCTGACTCTCTTCCTTAGGAACTAAAGGAAATACACTTTCGACAGAAGAAGGGATCTTATTAGAAGGATCTTGCATAAAAGCTACAGCATTAGAAAGGTATCTTAAAAAAGCTACTTCATCAACTTCTATCCCTCCGGCAAAAGGAGTTTGCTCCAAAAATAAAGCAGGATCTTGCTTTCCTAACGGAAAGGTTAGCGTCTTAAATCGATTGGGCTCATATAAAACATATACAGAAGGGACGACCCCTGCCGTCATAACTGAGCTCACTTCTTCAGAGTCTAGATCTACAGCTTTAATAGGAATTTGTATGCCCAAAAATGGGTTTTCATAAGAAACAGATCCTATGACATAAACCCAAGCCAAGCCCTCTTGGATAGGATGTGTCTCTACCTCAAAAAAGGGGCCTTTTTCAGGGACAAGCAAAGAAAGGAGCTTGGAGTCTGTAGTATTTTGTAAAAAATCAATCCAGTCATCTTGTTGAATAAGATTCGCCGCATTATTCCAAGTTCCCTTTATCTTATGCTCCTCTGTAGGGGAAAACCAGTCCACCAAAGGATCAAAGTTAGAGATGACTTCTAAAGTAGCATTGATCTGCGATAAATTTTTAGCTACAAGAGAAGCTAAAAACTGTTCTTCATTATCTCTTCTTTTTGCATAAATATCTTTAAAAAGAGCAATAGCCTCTCGACGTCCTTTTTGTAGATTCTCCGTTAACATGACGCTATCTAAGAAAAAAGAACCTAAGGTAACTAGGGTAGTGATGCATCCAGCTAGCAATAAAAGATAGTAACGAATACTCATAAAACCCCTCTAGTCAAGCAAAAAAATCCTATCTTTAGAAGTTCCCATAAATTTCTTTTGATGTAAAGAGTTCCCTCAATAAAACGCCTTAAAATAAAAATATATAAAGAAAGAATGTTAACAACAAAAAACCCAACCTTTTAAAGGTTGGGTTAAAGCTAAAAGTACAACAAACTTAGATAAAAATATCAGTCTTCATTGTTATCTTTTTTTAAATCAATTGGGCTATTCGACGTAGAGCTATTTGTCCTACTAAGGTTTTCATTAGAAGAATTAGAATTATCAATCGTTTTTAAGATTGAATGAGAGGAATGATTGTTTGCGTTATATGTTTTATAACTACTTGGGCTATTCGACGTAGAGCTATTTATCGCACTAAGGTTTTCATTAGAAGAATTAGAATTATCAATCGATTTTGAGATTGAATGAGAGGAATGATTGTTTGCGTTATTATGACTACTTGAACTTTGCCCACAGATAGTTCCTAATCTCTGAGAGATTATAGAATCGATTTTTTTATTTATCTCCTTTAACAGCTTACTTTGATCACACTGAGTATCTTTTATGCATTTTAAAGCCTCTTGAGTCCTTTCATTTTCTTGGAATAAAATGTCTACTTTACTACCTGATGAAGTAGATTTGCTTTTGTTATCTGTAAATACTGGAAGAAGTGTTTGGTCTGTGGATGAATTGTTGTTATTTGTAATTTCAGGAAATACGGTTACCGGACTGCTTTTCTTAACATCACCTTGAAGCCTTTCATTTTCTTGGGGTAAAATGTCTACTTCACTATCTGATGAAAGCCCCAAAAAAACTGGTGAAATAGATTTGCTTTTGTTATCTGTAAATGCTGAAAGAAGTGTTTGACCTGTGGATGAATTGTTGTTATTTGTATTTTTAGGAAGTACGGGTACCGGAACTCTTTGCTTAACAGCATCTGTCCCAAAGAACAAAGGCCGTAATAATGTGTTGTGAAAAGTATCTGTTAATTTTTCTAATACAATATTAGCAGTAGAAGCCACTTTTACATCTGTTGCAGTATTATTTGTAGATAAATTATAATTGATTACATTACTGTTATTGTTATTGACATTGTTTGTAGGAGAATTTGGGCGTAAGGTATTTATATTCATATTTTTTTCCTTTTTACTATTTTATTACTTTTTCCTGAATCAACCTAAAAGAGTCTCTTTTTCAGTTTTATCTTGTGATAAAACTAGAGAAGTTGATTGATTTTTGGTCATTGTATATTAGAAAAAAATAAGCAGCAAGATTTGTTTGTTTTTTGTAAAAAAATTTAATTTGCCGTTGATATATAGGCGCTTAAGGAATTAACTTCTTGTCGACATCTTTAAAAGATGCTTAAAACCACTTAAGATAGCGGGATCTCTATAAAAGCTCTTTTCCCTTCTTTATGCGTAATCTTTTCTAGTTTGGCTTTTTTATAGCCACCTAGCAAAAGAGCTTCCCACTCTTGAATAGGAACATTAAGGCCTAGGTAAGAAGTAAGATCTATGAACTCTTGTTTAGTAATGCTGTAGTAACCCCCTTTTTTCTCCCACTTCTCTTTTTCTATCTGAAGCACCTTTTGTGTTAAATCTTCTCCCAAAAGAGCCTTTAAAGCAGGAAGCGAGGCGTAAGAAAGAGAAAGTGTATGGGTGTTTTCTTTTTCTATACGAAAAAAATCTTCAAGAGGAGGATACCCTTGTTTGGAAGCTATTTCATAATATCCGGAGCCTTTTAGCATCTTATAAAAAACTAGCTGCAAAGAGGGTTCTTCTGGAAATAGATCGGAGACCTTTTCTACAAGGTCCTTCTTCTTAAAAGAATCAAGTAGAACTTTCACTAGATCTGGATTTTGTTTTTTTCCCTTTTCCCAAAAATCGGCATGAGCATAAAGGCTTTCTAAAAAGGAAATCGTAGACTCTTCTAAATGAGCTGTAGGTTTATCTGAGAAAACAAGGGGTCCTAAATTCCATTTAGATTGAGAAGAAAGGTTTGAGCGAACTCGATGCGAAAGATAGACCCCTTCTTTTTTTATGCGAGAGGTTGCCTTCTTTTCCGAAGGCTTTGCTGCCAGGGTCTTTTCTTGATAGTTTTTATACTTATACCGCTCTAATTTATCATGAATCTTATGCTTAGCCTCCACGTAACTACAAGAACTTTTTTGTTCAGAAGAAAAATACATAGTCTGCTTTAAAAGTGTTGAGCTAAAAAAAAGAAAAATCAATAAAAATCCAAATACTAAAAATAAAATATTCAAGAACTTCCTCCCCCTTCAAAAGCTTCTAAATATAAAATGGGTTCTGCAGGATTTTGCATGCGAAAAATCAAAGTGTCTTGTTCTTTCTCTCTTTTGATATGAATCTTAACCCAAAGAGGCAAATGGTCTAGGGATTCGGGCCAAAAAGATTGCCAAGCCCCTATTTGGGTGTCAAAAAAAGAAAATTCTAATAAAGATACCTTATCGAGCAATACCTCTACTCGACTTTGTACATCACTAGCCCATGTTGCAAGACAAAGTCTATTGGCCTCATCTTTATAAAGCAAAGAACGGAGAGTCTTATTAAAACAAGGATCCGGATCAGCCCCCCCTTCATAAGAGATGCACAAGGTATTATCTGCAGATGGAGAAAAAGCAAAGTTGTTTTTCGAAGACTTTGCCACAAGAGAGAACACTTGCTCTAACCTATGCTTAATAAATAAGGTTCTATGGATATTTGATTGCATTTTTTGTGCTTTTTCATAACTTTTATACCAATTGTGATACATACCCCAAAGAGCAGAAAGGAGGATCCCTGTAATGAAAATGGCAATATTTACTTCTAGTAGGGTTAGGGCTTGTTTAACTTTTTTTTTCATTTTCGCTCCGACCCTCGACAAATAGAATCTTTTACATCAGGAAAAGGGGAGGGGTTCACAGGTAATTCCAATTTTTTCTTCGAAATAAAAAAAACAGTCGTTGTTTTTTGAATAATTTTATTTTTATTGTTTAAAGGAGAAAATTCTAAACAAGCCTGTACAGTTCCTATCCAGGTTCCACTTTCGAGCTTTTTAAGGGTTGCTCTAGATAAAGAAAGGGTCGATTCCACCTTAGGGAAGGTTTTATCGGGGAAAAAAAAATCTGTAGAGGATTTTATAAAAACCTTCTCTTTTTGGCTTTGTACGATCTTAGACCAAGGAATTAGCCCGGTTCTGAGCTCTTCTTCCAATCCTATAAGAAGTTTTTCTCCTTCAAAACGAAGATACAAAGAAATTATTTCTTCTTTTTGTCTTTTTAGGTAACTAAATGGCGCTCTTAACATTGGAGCTAAAAAAAGAGACAAAAGGGCGATTGCAATCAAAAGCTCTAATAGAAGATAGGAGTGTTTTTTCTTTTTTTTTATCGAGTTCATGATAAATATTATGGACAATCTACCATATTCTATGCAATTATATATAACTATTATCATTAGGAAGTGTGTATGGAATTCAAAGGAAGAGCCTTATATAATATATTGCAGATCAGCGTCAAAGAAGACAGCTCTATTAGAGCCGAACCTTGGCAGATACTAGATTACCGCTCTTTTTCAGAAGAAGAGCTCTTCCAAAAGCTTTCCAAGCTTCACCCCTCTTTAACCAAAGAAAACTTCTTTCTTTATGCAGAAACCTGCCATAGCCCTGAAGAACTCGTAGAGTGTCTTTGGCTTCAAGAAGAAGATCTAGTTGGACAAGAAAAGACCTATCTTTTGTTATTTGAGCTTTGGCGAAGACATCTTCCCTCAAGACAAAGCCTTTCTATTTTCTGCGATGAACTCGACGCTCTCATCTCCCAGTTTGATGACGGAATCGATATGGAAGATGAAAAATGGCATGTCATCCTTTCTGAATTAGAAGATATCTTGGATCGAAATACATATCTCAAAGCAGATCCCAAAGAAGTCTTCTCTTCTATTTTACAATATACAGCTCACGATGTAGAAAGCTTTCTTTACGACTATATTTTTGAATTGATTGAAGAAGAAAATGAAATTCTTGCGACTTCTTTAATCGAAGCTTTTGATGATTATGTCTTAGAAAAAAAATGGTTTTCTCTTCTAAGATCTCGTCTTTTATCCTCTTCTCGCCTAGATCTTTGGACAGGTCTTATCCATAGATTACTCGAAGAAGAAGAAGAAAACCCCAACCTTTCTTTTTTAATGGAAATCTTTTTCTTTCTTAAAGAACAAGATGATGCCCCTCTTTTTTTCAAATGTGTAAAACAGATTCTCCCTCTTCTTAAACCAGGTCAAGAACTTCATGACCTATTGCAATACACAGCTGAGTTCTGTAAGAGCCTTCATAAAGACTCTTTAGAAAAATCAATTTTAAATATTTTGCAAAAGAAAGCTTTTAACACAAAAGAGATAGAAAATCTTTTAGCCACCTCGTGAGAACTCGGTCAGTAAAAAAAACTTTTTTACATAGAAGGCAATTAAAAAATCTCTATTGAATTTTATCCTTATTTTTCATAGAATAAGGATAAATTAGAGATATTATGACACTTTTAAATCCTAGAGTAGATCTTGCCTTCAAAATAGTTTTTGGATCTGAGGAAAACAAAGATCTTCTTATCTCCTTTATTAATTCCGTTGTTTCTGCAGAAGATCAAGTGGTCGATATTG
>ORMF010849476.1_pt1 | contig 10970 bp, 3 predicted proteins | sample 1779871 | NCBI WGS metagenome assembly ORMF01 (sample SAMEA104232316, study PRJEB22302) | groundwater metagenome | biome: forest; feature: aquifer; material: groundwater | place: USA | collected 2011-08-07 | depth 5.4 m
CGTGCCGTGAATGCGGACATCGGCCACCGTTTTCTCCCAATCGGCCAGGGTGACCGCCGACAGCGACTCGAGCGTCCGGTGCGCGAGGGCGTTGTTCTTGCCGTATTTTGCCACTGTTCTCAACCTTGCCTTTCCCCAGCGCGAGTGTGGCACGCGCTGGCAGATAAATCCTGGCTTGTTAGGTTCGACTGACTATGCCAGCTTGCAGCCATTGGGCGAGCATCGCCGCGCAGCCAAAGACGGGCCGGATTTTTTCCGGTCATTCACGCAAACTCCCGCCGCACACGAGGTTGTGCAGCGAGTGGAGCAAGGGGAGTGCTGTGCCGTCACGGGCGTCGGTGGATCAGGAACGGGCTTTCTGGCCGCAATTCTGGCTCGTCTTTACCCAGCCACGCCGGTCGTCGTTGTCACAGCGGGGCTGAAACTGCAAGAAGCGGTTCATCAGGACATGGAGACATGGAGCCGGCTGCTGCTACCCACCGCGAGTGGAAATCAGCACCCCTTGCTGCTCTTCTGTCCGGCGTGGGAAGTACTTCCGCATGAAGGCAAGCTCCCCCATGCGGACGTCATCAGCGAGCGGCTTGAAACCCTCGCGGCACTAGCTCAAAAGAATGAATCAGGGCCGCCGCAACCGCTGTTGATATCGGCCTCGGTGGCCGCGCTGCAGCAGCGGACGCTCGGTCTGGAACAGTTCCGCGCAGGCGCCCGCCGGCTCAAGGCTGGGGATCGCCTTGAACCCCTCGATTTGATCGAATGGCTGGAAGCGAGTGGATACGAACCGGAAGCACAGGTGACCCAGAAAGGAGAACTGGCGTTGCGCGGGGGAATCGTTGACGTTTACCCTTTGACCAGTCCATGGCCAGTCCGGCTGGAATTCTTTGGTGACGAATTGGAGTCCCTGCGATATTTCGATCCGGCGACGCAAGTATCGAGGGAAGTGATTCAGGAGATCGTTATTACCCCTGGCGGTGAATTGGGAATTCTGAAGCAGGCAGCTCAAGAGTCCTCTGCCAACAGAGCGTCGGCGTCGCTTTTGGACTATCTCCCCGTCGGCACCATCTTTCTCTTGCAGGAACCGGAAAGGCTGCGCGATGCAGCCCAGGCCGCCTTGAGCCAGGCGCCGTGGGATGATCATTTCTTTATCAGGTGGGATAAGTTCCAAGCCGATGCCAGGGCCAAAGGATGCATCCTCATTTCTTCTTCGGAATTCGGTGATCAACATTCATCCCTTGAGGGAACCGCCTGGGATTTGGATCTGCGAAACCTCGAGGCCTACCGCCCGATTGCCGAACGCAGGATGGACCAGCAGATCGTCGAAACCCAGCGGCGAGAGTTTTTCAGCCAGATGCATCGATGGCTGCGGCAGGGATATGAGGTCGATGTGGTGTGCAACAACGACGGGGAACAGCAGCGATTCCGGGAGATTTGGACCGAATACGGCTTTGGCCAGGGTCCGAACGCTCCTGGCGTCGATGCCGCGATGCCCCGCGTCTGCATCGGCGCGCTCACGCGTGGCTTCATTCATGAGCCCGGCAAATGGGTCGTGATTACCGATGCGGAAATCTTCGGCCGATACAAGGTCCAACGACCTCGGCGCTTGAAGTCCGTGCATGCCACCGCCGCCCGATCCGCCCTGGATATTGATTTTACCCAACTGGAGCCTGGCGACTATGTCGTCCACCTGCAGCACGGAATCGGGCGGTACACCGGACTGGACATTCTGCCTCCCGGCCAGGGCGCCAAAGGATCCAAAACGCGAACGGAAGGGGAAGCCGAGGAATGCCTGGTGATCGAGTACGCCTCCGCTGATCCCGGCCAGCCCGGGCCACGGCTTTACGTTCCAGTGCAGGAAGCTCATCTCGTCAGCAAATACGTTGGCACGGGAAAATCGCGTCCGCCCCTCAACACCTTGGGAGGGACTCGCTGGGCCAAAACCAAGGCGCAGGCCGAGAACGCAGTGCGGGATTTAGCCAGTGAGATGCTTGCCATCCAGGCCGCCCGGGAGACCAAAGCGGGGCACACTTTCGCTCCCGACAACACCTGGCAGCGGGAATTTGAAAGCTCTTTCCTCTTCGAGGAGACTCCGGATCAGATGCGCGCAATCGTCGCCGCCAAAACGGACATGGAATCCGCGAAACCGATGGACCGCCTGATTTGCGGGGATGTCGGTTACGGAAAAACCGAAGTGGCCATTCGCGCGGCATTCAAGGCGGTGATGGGCGGCAAGCAAGTTGCCATTCTGGTGCCGACGACAATTCTCGCCCAGCAGCATTTCAACACGTTTCGGGAGCGGATGGCGGATTATCCCATCCAGGTGGAACAGATCTCCCGGTTTCGGAGCCGCCGTGATCAACAGCGAGTGGTGGCCCAAATGGCGGATGGGTCGGTCGACATTGTGATTGGCACTCACCGGCTGCTGCAAAACGACATCGCATTCAAGGATTTGGGCCTGGTGGTCATTGATGAGGAGCAACGTTTTGGGGTCTTGCACAAAGAGAAGTTCAAACTTTTGCGGCGGATGGTCGATGTGCTGACCCTGAGCGCCACTCCCATTCCCCGAACCCTGTACCTGGCGCTGACGGGCGCCCGTGACATGAGCACCATTGAAACCCCGCCCCAGGACCGGCTGCCCGTGGAGACCATTGTCACGCAGTATGATGAGCGTGTTATCCGGGACGCGGTCCAGCGCGAAATCAACCGCCAGGGCCAGGTCTATTACCTGCATAATCGCGTCTTTGATATCGAAGAAGTGGCTCTCCGCATTCGCTCCCTCGTTCCTTCCGCCCGCGTGATTGTCGGCCATGGCCAGATGGAGAGCGACGATCTCGAAGATGTCATGGCGCGATTTATCAACGGCGAGGCGGACGTCCTGGTGTCCACGACGATCATTGAGAGCGGCATTGATATTCCAAACGCCAATACCATCATCATCGACCGGGCCGACCGATTCGGGCTGAGCGACTTGTACCAGTTGCGCGGCCGCGTCGGGCGGTACAAACACCAAGCTTTCGCGTATCTGCTTCTCCCGCGCCACGCTGGTCTGCTGGCGGATGCGCGCAAACGCATCGGCGCCATCAAGCAATACTCCAGCCTGGGCAGCGGGCTCAAGATCGCCATGCGGGATCTGGAAATCCGGGGAGCGGGCAATCTCCTCGGCGCCCAGCAAAGCGGGCATATCACCGCTGTTGGGTTTGAACTCTACTGCCAGCTTCTCAAGCAAAGCGTCAGCGCCCTGAAAGGCGAAAAGGTCAAACCCCGCTTCGAAGTCGTCACCCGGCTGGATTTTCTGACCGAAGACCCGGGAGGGAAGATGTCGGAGGCTGTCCCTGCCGCGCGTTCGCCATCTCGCCGCGAGAAGCTAAATATTCAGGTTCCCCGGGAAACCTGGGCTTGGAAGCAAGAAGGGCGCGAGCGGGCAGGGGAGGACATGGAGGAATGCGGTCCCCTCGAACCTGCCTGCCTGCCGCAAAGTTACATCGCTGACCCACAGCAACGAATCGAAATCTATCGGAAGCTCGCTCAAGCCAACGCCCGCGAGTCTCTTAGCGGACTAAAAGCCGAACTCCGCGACCGGTTTGGCAAGCCTCCGGCCGCCGTGGAGCTGCTGCTGCAAGTGGCGGAGATCAAATTGCTCGCCCACGAAAAGGAAGTGCTCGCCATTGAGACCAAAGCCGGAAAAGTGATGCTGACCCGGCGCGGGGACTTTGTGATGGCGGGCGGTAAATTTCCCCGGCTCACCAAAAAAGACGCCAAAGGGAAGCTCAGCGAGATTAAGAAGCTCCTCCTGGGGCTGGGGTAATTGTGAAATCAATGGAACCCTCACCCCGGCCCTCTCCCTTCGGAAGGGAGAGGGAGAAGACTTCGCACGCAGACGGTTTACCTGCTGGGTGTGGTGAGTTTCCTCAAGTCGACTCCGGCAAGTCTGAGGTTTTCTAGTCTGGAATCCACGATGGGATAATGCATATAACTCTTTCGTCTTCCAATTGGAATTGATACTCTGCCCGTATGATCCGACATCAGAGATTTCGCCTTTTCGCCGCTTTGTTCTGCTCGATTTGGTTCGCGATGACTTGGGCTGCCGATGGCAACCGCCTCACTTACCTCGATTCGCGCGATCCGTTCTACGTTCATGGAGCCTTCCCAAAACTCACGACACCACAGTGGGTCGGCGAGGAGGGAGTTGAGGCAGTGGTCGTCATGGCCATCGACGACATGCGGGATCCAAAACGGTATGAGGCGTTTCTCCGGCCCCTTTTGAATAGACTCAAAGAGATCGATGGGCGCGCTCCGGTCAGCATTTTTTGCAACGCGCTCGATCCGTCGCAGCCGCAGTTGCAAGCCTGGCTCAAAGAAGGACTTTCGTTTGAAGTCCACACCCTCTCCCACCCGTGCCCGTTGCTCGGCAAGAGCAATTTTGTGGCCGCTGTGGACACGTATAATGGCTGCATCGATCTGCTCAACCGCATTCCGGGCAGCAAGCCGGTCGGTTTCCGCATGCCATGCTGCGATTCGATCAACAGCCCGAGCCCGCGATTCTATTCCGAGATTTTCACGCGCCCCAACTCCGCCGGCCAGTTTCTCACGCTCGATTCTTCGGTCATGAACATCTTCACCACCAATGACCCGTCGATTCCCCGCGAAATGGTCATGGATGCGGATGGCCGGGAGAAATACCGCAAATACCTCCCATTCCCCTCCTTTGTCACGACCATCGAGAATTATCCCTATCCATATGTCATCAATGGCTCGTGCTGGGAGTTCCCGGCCATGGTTCCCAGCGATTGGGAGGCGCAGCACATCCACGGCACGAACAATCCGGTCACCGTCGCGGATTGGAAAACAGCCTTGGACATTACGGTGCGCAAGCAGGGAACGTTCAGTTTCATCTTTCATCCGCACGGCTGGATTCGGCCGGATCAGTTGGCGGACTTCGTCGATTACGCCGCCAAGACCTATGGCCGCAAAGTTAAATTCCTGACGTTTCGGGAAGCCCAGGAACGCTTGGACCGTCATCTGCTCAAAGGGCAGCCGCTGCGGTCCGTCGCGGGCCGGGAGAACGGAATCCGGTTATTGGATTTGAACGGGGACGGCTTTCTCGACGTGGCGATCGGCAATGAACAAGTCCGGCTCACCCGGATTTGGGATGCTTCCGCGAACGTTTGGAAGGAAGCCGCCTTCCCATCTGTTATCTCCGGGAATAACGGGGGAATTAGTGGGAGATTCGCGATCCGCAAATCCGGCCAAGTCGAATTTGTGCGTGCTGATGAACGGGTCCGTGGAGCGTGGCAGTTTGACAGTGGAAAATGGGTTGAGAACAAGTTGTTCTTCGAAGGTTTGCACCGCGAGAACATCACCACTTCGCGGGCGGGAAAAGATAGTGGCCTGCGTTTTCGGGATTTCGATGGCGACGGCGCGGACGAACTGCTGATCAGCAACCCGGCGCAAAATGCGATTTACCGATGGTCGGAGAAGGTTGCCGCCTGGGAACAGGCTGTTTTCGTCTGGCCCGACAGCGTCACTTTGGTGGATGAAAACGGGCTCGACAACGGCGTTCGATTCGTGGACGTGAACGAGGATGGCTACGATGATCTGATCTGTTCCAACGCGCGGCGCTATTCTTTCCATCTGTTCATGCCAAAGCTTTTTCTTGGGTTCCAGCCTGGGTGGTCGCGGGCCGTGCTTTCGGGCGACCGCAAGGAAGCTGGCGGAATTCCCATGATCGTCCGCGGAGACGCGGAGCGGCGCGATAACGGGGTTTGGTTCAAGGCGAAGCATCTCTGGGTGCAAAACGAGGAAACGGCCCATCTGCCCGATTTGGTGGACCGGCGGTCGTTTGCGGATCTGATGGGCGGATTGCAACCGGCCGCCAAAACACCCGAAGCGTCCCGCGACGCCATGCGCGTCCGTCCAGGATTCGAAGTCCAATTGGTGGCCCAGGAGCCGTTGGTCGTTTCTCCCGTGGCGATGGAATGGGGCGCGGATGGAAAGCTCTGGGTTGTGACCATGGCCGATTATCCGTTGGGAATGGATGGACAGGGCAAGCCCGGCGGCACGATTCGCTTTCTCGAAGACACGAACCACGATGGCCGTTACGACAAGTCCACCATTTTCCTCGAAAACGTGAATTTTCCCACCGGCGTGATGCCCTGGCGCAAGGGTGTGATCGTCAGCGCGGCGCCGGAAATATTTTATGCGGAAGACACGGATGGAGACGGCCATGCGGATGTCCGCAAGGTCCTGTTTTCCGGCTTTCGCGAAGGCAATCAACAGCATCGGGTCAATGGCTTTGAGTATGGGCTGGATCACTGGCTGTATGGGGCCAATGGCGACAGCGGCGGCCAGGTGCGAGCGGCGTCCGGATCATCCGCCATTCAACTCCAAGGCCACGACTTCCGGATTCGACCGGACGAACTTCTCATCGAGACGGTCACGGGACAAACTCAATTTGGACGGCATCGCGATGACTGGGGGAATTGGTTTGGAAACAACAATCCCACCTGGCTTTGGCATGATTTCGTCGATGAAAAATACCTCGCGCGCAATCCCAACTTGCCGGTGCGCAACGTCAAGAAATACCTGGCGAATTATCCGGACTCGACGCGCGCCTACGCCATCAGCCAGACGATGCAACGATTCAACGACATCGGCATGGTGAATCACGTCACGTCCGGAAACAGCCCCACTCCGTATCGCGACGAATTGTTTGGGCCGGAGTATGCATCCAGCGTGTTCATCAGCGAGCCGGTCCACAACGTGGTGCATCGTGAAGTGCTCGAACAGGACGGAATCAGCTTCACGAGCCACCGCGCCGCAGGCGAAGAGAACGTTGAGTTTCTGGCCTCGACCGACAACTGGTTCCGGCCCACCATGCTCAAGACCGGGCCGGATGGCGCACTGTATATCGCAGACATGTACCGCCTTGTTCTGGAGCATCCCGAGTGGATCCCGTTGGATGCCCAAAAACAGTTCGACCTCCGCGCTGGGGCGGACAAAGGCCGAATCTATCGAGTCGTTCCAAAAGGAGCCGCGCTGCGGGCGATTCCCCGTCTTGACCGGATGAGCGAACCAGAACTGGTCGCCTCGTTGAACAGCGTGAACGGCTGGGAAAGGGATACCGCCCAGCGCTTGCTCATCGAGAAAGGGAGCAAGTCCGCCGCCGCGAGTTTGGAATCACTCGCCCGTTCCGGGAGAACGGCCAAATCCCGCATCCAGGCGCTGTGGACCCTCCGTGGCCTCAGCGCTCTCTCCCCGGAAACCGTGCTCGCCGCGTTAACTGATCCGGACGCGCACGTGCGCGAACATGCGATCAAACTGAGCGAGGATTTTGCCAGCCGCGGCGGCCTGCCGGCGAGCATGGCCAGCAACCTGGAACAAACACTGGCCAAACTGGCTGGCGATCCGAACCTTCGCGTGCGCTACCAACTGGCCTTTACCATGGGCGAGTGGAAAACCGAAGCGGCTGGAGTGGGGCTCCTGCATCTTGCCCGGCAGAATTCCACGGAAGAAAACATGCGCACGGCGATCGCAAGTTCCATTGTTTCCCATCATGCGTTTCTGCTCGATGCCCTGCTCGGAACGACCTCTCCACTACCCGAATGCGACTGGCTCCTGGCTCAGCTCATTCGCCATACCGCCTCCGCCAAAGACCGCGCTGCCTTGGAAAAAGTTGCCGCACGGATCTCGGCGCCCTCCGCAACCGGATTTCGTGAGTGGCAGTTCCTGGCGCTGAATGACCTCCTGGACGCAGTTGAGCGCCAGGGTCTTTCGTTCGAGCGCGCCGGCCAGGAAAAGATCGAGAGCATGCTTGCCCAAGGCAGGCGCATCGTGGATGCCTTTCCTCCTGCGGCCGCGGATGCAGCTGCCACCCAGGACCAGATCAAATGGGTGCTTCCCATCCTGGGCCGGAGCCGCACGGAACAGGATGCCGACCTGGAACGGATCGCCCGTTTTCTTCAGCCCCAGCAGCCGGATGCCTTGCAGCAAGCGGCTCTTGGCGCCCTGCAGCGTCTGTCCCGGCCGGCCGTCGCTGGGACGATGTTGCGCGGGTGGAAATCGTGTTCGCCCAGCGTCCAAAATAGCATTCTAGCCGCCCTGCTGACCCGATTCGAGTGGACCACCCAACTGCTTGACAAGATCGAAGCCAAAGAAATCCAGCCGTCGGAACTCAACGTGCCTGCGCGGCAAAAGCTACTAACTCACCAGAATGGCCGAATCCGCGACCGTGCGGCGAAACTCTTCGCGGAAATTTCCGCCGACCGCGAGAAAGTGCTGAGGAGCTTTGACAAAGTGGCTGAGTTGGACGGAAACGAGAAGGCAGGGGCGGCGCAGTTTCGCCAGAATTGCGCGACCTGTCATCGTTTCAAAGGGGAGGGTTTCCAGGTCGGACCCGACCTCGAAATGGTGGCTGGCAAACCCGCGCGCGTCTTAGTGGCATCCATTCTCAATCCCAACGACGCCTTCGAAACTCGTTATACCGGCTACACCCTCGTTACCAAGACCGGGCGCGAACTCAGCGGAATTCTCGAGGCCGAAACCAGCAACAGCGTGACCCTAAAAAACGCCGGGGGCTTGAACGAAGTTGTCTTGCGCAGCGACATCCAGGCCCTCAACAGCCAAGGCCGGTCCCTGATGCCCGCCGGACTGGAGTCGGCACTCTCTCCCCAGGACCTGGCCGACGTGATCGCGTATCTTCGCTCTCGATAAGGCCAGGCCAAGACGGCGCCCAAAATTCTGCCACGGGACGCGGGAACACGTGGTTTTTCTGATTAGCGGCTTCCTGCACGGCCCAGTCCTGGGCACGGTTCGCCGCCACGTTTGATCGCGCGAAATCCGTCCGAAGTGGGACTGTTTCTATTCGGCCGCAGGCCTGATGGGCTGGCCAGTAGTTCCGGCCTGAGGCATAAAGGGAGCGCCCCACCGGATCGGGGTTAAAGCAGCCGCTTTGGCGCGCAGAATCACCTTCGTGCCCTCTCGCACCAGCAGCTCTGGCGGCACCCCTGGCGATCTGGCCGCGAACTCATGCGTGCAAGTAATCGCGGGGGAAAGATCCGTTCTTCGGGTAAAGAGCGTTTCGCCCTCGCGGATGATGGCTACCTCGACGTTCCGCATTTCGCGGGCGGGGCAGATGGCGAGTTTGATCGAAGCAGTTGGGTCTCGGGAGATCGTGAAATTCACGGCCAAGTCGGATGTCGCAGTGGTAAGTCCGCCGCTTCCGCGATAGGGAAACATCTGCTCTATCCATCCGGTGCTGGCTCCGGGGGAGAGCGGGCGAAGTGATTCATCAGAAAAATCCCTCACTGTTCCTCCCCACATTTCGACATAACCGAGATTGGGCTCGAGACTGAACTCTTTCTGACGTTGTGGAGGGGGGCGGTTTCCCCAAGTCCAAATGTCCATTCCCGGATTGAGTTCCGCGTTAAAAACCCGAACGATGCCTTCATTGGCCTCATGTGAAAACGCGCTGTAAAATCCTTCGCTTAACGCCTCCGCCAGCACATCTCCGATATCCCGCCAGTTCTCGGCGAAACGAAGCGGATTTCCCGCATAGGGCTGGACATTATTCCCGAGCATCCAGCGGTTGAAGTTGCGCGGAGGAACAATCACCCGCTCGCACGGGATGATGAATTCGGTGTTCGCAGTGAGCTCGCCCCGGCCGCCCGGCGCCCACATCGGGTTCACCCAGTGGGAAAACCGGACCGTTTCGGCAGACGTATTCCGAATCATGATGGAGGTCTCCAAAGCAGCGCTGCCAGCCAAGAGGCTTGTTTTGACGGTTTCCTCCAGTTTGGTTTTCGGCTCAAGCACGGTCATTTCGATGGTTTTCCGGATGCGGCTATTCTCGATCACGCGGCTGCGCCATGGAAGAGCCCAGGTGGTGCCATGCTCTCCGGAAGGGATGGTATATTCGACGCCGCCCCAGACCATCCACCAGCCGAGATCGTTTCGCTGGTTGAGCAGGGGGCGCGCGATTGGATTGGTCCATAGTTGTTCGTGGCCGGTAACCTTCGAAAATATCGAGTACAATCGTCCCATTTCCGGCAGGAGGATGACGCGGAGGAACTGATTTTCCAAAAGCACTGCTTTATGATTCCGCCGCACGATTCGGGAGAGATCCACTTTCGTTTGGTCGATCCTGGGATAGCCTGAGACGTTTGTGGAGACGCAATGCGAGAGGTCCACTTGACGGAGTGCCAGTTCGAATTCCCGGAGGACAAGCTCCGCGCCGGTCTGTGCGGTGGTGGCGAAATAGAGCAGCGCGACAAGGTAATTAATCGGTTGGGCAAACCGAACGCAGAGATCCTTCGGAAGCCGCATGATTTGAGAGCGAGTCACACGCACCCAATTACTCCTGCCGGGCCCGATAAAAGCGGCGCGGCAGATTGGTCACACTGTCGCTGAACAGGAACGGTGCGGGCGGTTGGAGAAAGTTCGTGAGCGCCGTCCAGGCGACCAGATCGACCGAGGCTTCGACAAAGTAACGCGTATTGGGCCGTCCCAGAAAAGATAAATCCATTCCTCCTCCCGCACGGCGCTTGGCTTCGGTAAACACAACTGCGTTGGTCGCGTAGGCCAGCCGCACTTCGACGCTGCTGGGCAGGTAAACCACGGACCAGGACAGAACATTGGTCACGGCCGGCAAGAGGACATTCGCGAACGTTCCCGTGACGCTACCCGCTGTGAGCACTGTGAATCGATCGCCGGCGCGGGCGGAGTACCCCGCCGGGGCTGCAACCTGGAGAGTTCCGGCGAGCGCAGCGGCGCCCGTGACTTGCAGCAAATCGACCCCTTCTTCGACGGTATCCTTGGTCTTGAAGGCGAGCCTGCCATTCGTCTGTTGGGTTAATTTGCCCCGAATGGTCAATGTCCCGCCAGCGGGACTGACGCTTCCACCGTTGTCGACGTCGGTTTGGAGTGCTCCTGTTCCGGTCAACGATCCGCCCGTAACCACGATCGGACTGCTGCTGCGAAGA
>ORMF010355563.1_pt1 | contig 10969 bp, 8 predicted proteins | sample 1779871 | NCBI WGS metagenome assembly ORMF01 (sample SAMEA104232316, study PRJEB22302) | groundwater metagenome | biome: forest; feature: aquifer; material: groundwater | place: USA | collected 2011-08-07 | depth 5.4 m
CTGTTCCTTGCAGCTGAGACGGTAAGGATGAGTCAAAAATTCGGCTTGTTAAAGCCATATCATCTAAGAGATCGTTCATTTTAAGAAGCTTATTAGATTTCATTAGAACATTGAACGATTTCTGATAAAGAAGTGAAAAAACAAGGCCGTGATAATAAGACGTGATGACATAAGAAGCATGTTTGAATGCATTGACCCATTCTCGGGGCGATGCAGCTAACAAATTAACATCCGAATTTTTAATATTGTTGCCAACTGAAATAATGGATAAGTTTTTTTGCTTTGCCACTTCATAGACAAAGTTTAATTCGGCTGGGCTCAGTTGATAGGCATAAACCAGAAGATATTTTTTTGGATGCGGAGTTTCAGACTCAAATTCCTTGTAGTCTGTTAGAAAAGTGGGGTCCAGGACTTTAACGGCTTGCCGGCCGCATTCGCTTACTAATCTTAAACTATTGTTATCACGAACGGCTATGGAATCGAATGCAGAGAAAAGTTTAACCAATTTTGATTTATATCGGGTGATATCTTTGACGTCTCCGAAGCTTGCGGCGTAACTTGCTTTCATTGTTGATTGATCCAAAAAGTCTAAGAAATAAGAAAGGTCAAAGCCGATAAAAGGTTTTTCAATGTTCCATATTTCGTCACTCCCGCAAATAACCAAATCGTAAGAATGGCTGTGATTTCTTAGTGACTTCGCCGTCCTGAAAATGACCGGGCTTAGCCTTGCTTCCTGCGGTAGAAATCTCATCAATTTATAGTATTGGCTGGCGCGAGCGATTGGAGTTTTGCTTTTTACCGTACATTTCAAATATTCAACCGTCGATCTGATGGGCGCATAATTTATAATTTCCACAGCATGTCCTAAACTATTTATCTTTTTCCATAGCGCATAGGCTTGCAGATGCGCTCCGTAATTAGTCGTTTGATGAAAAGTTAAGATCCCTACGCGCATAGTCCACCTTTTTGCATTAGCAAAATAAAAACATTAAAAATGTAACCGGACGGTGTGTAAAAACGTGAAGTATACCAGTTCTTCCGCACCGTGTCCTCAATGAATGGCACGGCGCTCCGCTGGTCACTCGAATTGTCGAAACTCTTCAAGTGCGACAACCTGGTATCCCCCGATAGACGATCAAGGGTTCCCCCGATGTGGGCTCGATACATTTTCTGATAGGTTACAGTAACCTTAGTGAGAGCAATAGATAGACTTAACCTAGCCCTCCTTAAACTGCTTTTGGGGAGGATTTTTATAGAGGTGAACCATGGCTAAAACAAAAAGGACGCTCGGCGCGGGGGCCTTTGAACTTCCGAAATGCCCGAGCGGCATTCAAGGCTTTGATGAGATCACTTTCGGGGGATTGCCGAAGGGACGGCCGACGTTAGTGTGCGGAGGGGCGGGCTGCGGTAAGACGCTTTTCGCCATGGAATTTCTTTATAGAGGCGCCGTGGAATTTAACGAGCCCGGTGTTTTTATGGCCTTTGAGGAAAAAGAAAAAGATCTTGCGGATAATTTTGCCTCGCTTGGGTTTGAAGTCCGCACACTTATAAAACAAAAAAAGCTCATTGTCGATTATGTCTACATTGAACGAAGCGAGATCGAAGAAACGGGCGAATATGATCTCGAGGGGCTGTTCGTGCGCTTGGCGGGTGCCATCGATTCGATCGGCGCTAAAAGGGTGGTGCTTGATACGATCGAAGCCCTGTTTTCAGGCTTTTCAAATGAGTCCATTCTCCGCGCAGAATTAAGGCGGCTTTTCCGCTGGCTGAAGGATAGAAAAGTAACAGCGATCATTACCGGTGAAAAGAGCGGAGCGCTGCTTACAAAGCACGGCCTTGAGGAGTACGTCGCGGATTGCGTCATATTCCTGGATCACAGGGTAAACGAGCAGATAGCGACCAGACGCCTTAAGATAATCAAGTACCGCGGGTCAAGGCACGGAACCAATGAGGTCCCGTTCCTTATAGGCGAGAGCGGCATCTCCGTATTTCCCATGACATCGCTGCTCCTATCAAGCGTCGTGAGTGCGGAACGGATATCCTCCGGCATCAAGAGCCTGGATGCGATGTTAGGCGGTAAAGGCTACTACCGGAAAAGTTCTATTCTTGTATCGGGCTCCGCAGGAAGCGGCAAGACAAGTTTTGGCGCACAATTTGTAGATTCTGTGTGCCGACGCGGCGAGCGTGCTTTAATCTTCGCGTTTGAGGAATCCGAGGGGCAGCTCGTCAGAAACATGCAGAGTATAGGCATTAACCTTAAAAAGTGGGTCGATAAAGGGCTGCTCAAGATCGTTGCTAACAGGGCCACCCTTTGCGGTCTTGAGATGCACCTTGTCATGGCGCATACCGTCGTCAAAGAGTTTAAGCCATCGGCCGTTGTCATAGACCCGATCACAACCCTGATAGGATCCGGAATAGCAGACGAGGCAAAGGCGATGCTGGCGCGTCTTCTCGATTTTCTGAAAAATGAAGAGGTGACCGTTCTGGCGACAGACCTCAATATATCAGCCGAGAAGGATGACGTGACAGAAATAGGCATCTCGTCTCTTTGCGATACATGGATAAGACTTCTTATGGAGACGCAGAGTCATCAAAGGATACGCAGGATCGCTATTATTAAGTCCAGAGGCATGAAACACGACCTGGGGGAAAAGAATCTCGAGATCACAGGCAAAGGACTCGAGATTCAAGATATTCCCGTGGCGAAGGAGAATGCCCGATGAAAAAAACAACCTATAAACTCGTATTGTATGTCGCCGGCGCAACTCCTAAATCATTGGAGGCATCCGCGAATCTTAAAAAGATTTGCGAAGAGTATCTTGAAGGACTCTATTCGATTGATACGGTAGATCTTCTCAAGAACCCCAGGCTCGCAAAAGGCGACCAGATCGTAGCCATCCCGACGCTCGTAAGAAAATTGCCCCCGCCTTTAAAGAAAATCATAGGCGATCTTTCCAGCAAAGAGAAAGTTCTCGTGGGATTGAATATTGTTTGCAAAGGAAGATTTGATGAAGCCAAAAAACAGTATTGAAAAGCAGTTAGAAAAAGGGCTTAAGAAAAGCAAACCTCAAAAATACGTTTTATGCCTTTATGTGGCAGGGCTGTCTCCCAGGTCACAAAAAGCGATCGAGAATATAAGAAAGATATGCGGTGAGTATTTGCCGGGCCGCTTTAAGCTTGTGATCCAGGATATCTATCAGAACCCTATCGTTGCCAAAAACGGACAGATTCTTGCCGCGCCTACGCTGATCAAAAAATTGCCGCTACCGCTGCGCAAATTCGTAGGGGATATGTCGGATAGCAAGAAATTACTGGTCGGTTTGGATCTGCGATCAAAAGAATAAAAGGATCTATGCAAAAACGGACAAGCCTCTTCGAGGAGAACCGTGCGCTGAAAACGCACCTGGCTGAGGCGAATGAGTTATTGGCCGCGATCAAAAGCGGATCGGTCGACGCGTTCGTGACAGACGATCAGAAGGTTTTTACCCTTAAAAGTGCCGATCACGCCTATAGAATTCTTGTAGAGACGATCAACGAAGGCATGGCGACTCTTAAGCTTGACGGCACCATGATGTATTGTAATCGCCGTCTAGCGGCCATGTTCGACCGCCCTATGGAAACGTGCATCGGCAGCTCCGTATTTGATTTTTTTGGATCGGATGAGACCCAGCGACTCCGGTCGATTTTGAGCCAAAACAATAAAAAAGTCCGGCGAGCTGAATTCCGGATTAAGCAAAGCAAAGGCATCCTCCTCCCCGTCCTTGTATCCTGTAATTTCTTGAAAAGCGACAATGCCAGCCTCTGCATGGTCATCACGGACCTGACCGAACCAAAGAAAGCCGAGATTGAGCTTGAAATTAAGAACCGCCAGTTAAAGCAATTGGCGGACACGTTGTTCCGCGTCGAAGCTGAAGAACGAAAAAAGTTCGCAGATCTTCTTCATGAAGACTTACAGCAAATCCTTGTGGCTTGCATGATGCGGCTGAGCATGCCTCGTGATTCAGGCAAAACCCGTTACGATGTCAACAAGCTGCTTGTTCAAGCGATCGAGGCCTCAAGAACCCTGGGAGCCGAACTCAGGCCGCCCGTTCTTTTTGAAAAGGGTCTGGTGGCCGGTGTGCGTTGGTTTATTGAGCGAAACGTCAAACGGCTCGGGCTAACCATTGATGTTCGAATAAATCGTTATGAGGAAATCGAAGATCAGAACATTAACGTTATGCTCTATCAATGCGTACGTGAGTTAGTTTTTAATATCATCAAACATGCCCATGTCTCCAAGGCGACTCTGATTTTTGCGACCGTTAAAGGAGAGTCGAGCATTCAAGTGAATGACCTTGGCCGAGGGTTCATTGCATTTGATAACCGCGGAAGAAAAGATGGCGAGGCCGGCAGCAGCGGTTTTTTTAATATCGGAGAAAGGCTTTGCGCCATTGGAGGTAAATATAATATTGAATCGAAGCCAGGCCGGGGAACGAATGTCACCCTAACCTTTCCCGGGCAAGAGAAAAAATCATTTCTTTCTTCAGATGGCAGCACGGCCAAAAATATTCCTAGCCGAAAAGCGAAAATCAAGATTCTTGTGGTGGATGATCATAAATTCGTCCGGGAAGGGATCGTCAATGTGCTTTCGGCCGAAAATGATATTTCGGTGGTCGGGCAGGCAGCAAATGGTTTGGAGGCTGTTGCCAAAACAAGTGAACTTAAACCGGATGTCATCGTTATGGATCTTAATATGCCGGTACTGAATGGATATGAAACGACCCGCATGCTGCGTAAGAAAAAAATCAAAGTAAAAATAATCATTATATCTGTCAATTCAGATGCGGAAACTAAAAAAACTGTCCTGGGGGCGGGTGCCAATGCCTTCTTTTCAAAGTCATCCGACATTGCCGAGTTATTGAGGCTTATTAGGTGATTACTGCAAAAATAAGGGCTTCCAGCCATTAGTTTGAAAATGGGGTATCCACCGAAAACTGGGGTCAGTACCTACGCGATTATCGAGAGTTTTGCGCCTCGCCACAAGCTGAAATAAACCTTCAAATGCCTGAAAATTGTAAGGGATAATAATGGGATTAGTTAGGAAAATTCCTCAATTAAATAATCGCTTCCCCTATAGAGACGGGAGCCTTTTTCATGTATTAAGGAGGCAGTAGAAAAGCAAACCTGTTGTAATGTGAAAGGAAATTTGATGCCGTTCTTTTCCGTCGTTATGCCCGTATATAACGGTCAAACGTATCTTTCCGAGACCATTGAAAGCGTGCTTGCCCAAACCGATCCCGATTGGGAATTCGTAATCGTTGATGATTGCTCTCAGGATAAAACCCCGGAGATTCTAGCGGCCTACGCTTCCAGGGACAAGCGCATCCGGGTGCTTCGAAATGATCTAAATATCAAGGTGGCGCGAAGTCTCAACCTCGGGATTCAAGCGGCAAAAGGAAGATGGATTGTCCGCATCGACGCCGATGATTTTTTTACCCCCGGCTATTTAACGAAACTGCGTACTTACGCCGAAAATGCGGCTCCCGATCATTTTTTTTCCTCCTGGATTACGGTGGTCGATGAATCGGGTCTCAAGATTCTGGATGTCCGGCTGCCAAAAGCAGAGACGATCCGGCGCATGATGAAGATTGAGAATTTTCTTTATCATCCGGCGACCAGTTTTTCGAAGGCCCTATGGGAAAGAGTCGGCGGGTATCCGGATCAAAACCCTGCGATTGCCGAAGATACGGCAATGTGGAATCGATTTTTTGAAGGGGATGCGAAACTTTTTATGATCCCGGATTTTTTAGTGAATTATCGCCTTCACTATACGAACATGACTTCAGTGAAGGATGCGAAATTGTTATTGGAGTCCTCGAGTGCGGTGGACTGGAAAATGATCCGTCAAAACCGGGAATGGCGGGCTTCCTTGTATCTCAAACAGAAAATGCTAAAGCCGGCGCGCACCGAAATTTTAAAAATAGGACGGATGCAAAAAACTCTCTCTCTGAAAAATATCCAGTATTTTCTGCTTACCTTTCTGCCGGAATCTGCGGTTGCGTTTTATATGTGGGAAATCCGGCCTCGCATGAGATTCTTTTATAAAAAAATGCGAGAGCGGGAGAAAGTTCGTGGGAATTCGGCAGGAATCCCAGGAATCCGTTGAGGATTATTATAGCGCCTTTACGAAAGCCTTCTCTCTCCGGCGGCCTCGCGCGCCGGGTGAAGCAACCGTGACCGCATGAAAAAACAAATCCTGAGCAATCTCGGCAGCAATTACCTCAGCAAAATTATCATCATGGCCCTCGGTTTCTTCATCGTGCCTTTTTTGACACGGAAATTAAGCCCGGAGCTTTACGGTGTTACCGTGCTTGCGGAATCCTCGATCCTTTTTTTTCAAATCGTGACCAACAGCATGAAGACGGCCATGGGCCGCTTTGCAACCTTTTCATTGTCGGAAGGGAAGAAGGAAGAATTTGTCGCCTATCTTTCGTCCGGCCGCTTTCTGCTGTTCGGTTGCGCGGCCGCAGCGCTTGTTTTCGGCGGGCTTATCAGCTATTTTTATCCGTACGCGATACACCTCGACCCGGTCCACCTCGGCGAAACCAAACTCCTTTTTTTCCTGGTCACGCTCGGGTTCACGCTTTCCATTCCCAATATCATATTCTCCTCAGTGCTTATTGCTAAGCAAAGGCCTGATCTGGTCAATGTCGCCATGGCCGGCGCCGCCATCCTCAGGGCGGCCCTGCTTGTGGTGGTTTACACTTTTTTCGCCGGCCAGTCCTTGCTGGCCTACGGCTGGATTTATTTGGTCACGAGCTGCCTTCAAAATATTTTCGTCTATGCCTTGTATAAAAAGCTGATGCCTGGCATCCGGATCCACAGAAAACATTTCAGTAAGGACCGGGCAAGGGAAATATTTTCTTTCAGTCTTCATACTTCGGCCGGCCATTTGAGCGAGATCCTTTACGACAATACGGCGCTTGTCATCATTGGCTCCTTTTGGGGCCCGGCCCTGGTGGCAATTTATTCGATCAGTCTTAAGTTTGCCCAGATTTTAAAAAGGCTGTTTATCGAGGGCTCATGGTCCCTTATGCCTACCTTCGTTGACCTGGTTGCAAAGAACGACTCGGAGAAAAGGCACCGGCTTTTTATGATGTACACCAAGATCATGTGCATGATCAGCACGCCGTTGTGCATACTTTTGATACTGACGGCCAGGCCGCTCATTGTTTTCTGGACTGGGGAAGAGTTTGTCATGTCCGCCGGCCTTCTGCCTTTCCACATTGTTCCGCTTTTTGTGGCCATTCCGTTTTCCGTGTGCTTCTGCCTTTTTTGTGCCTATGGCAAAGTAAAAATACCAAGCCTGATGAGCCTTGCCAGCGCGATCGTGAATGTTTTTCTGGGGCTGCTTTTTGGGGTTGGTTTTTCCTGGGGGTTGTATGGCATCGCGGCCGCGGCGTCGCTTACCTTGGTCATCTATCTTGGCGTGTTTTTTCCTTATTACGCGTGCAAAATCGCCGGCGAGTCGCTGTCAAAATACCTGATCCAGGGGTTTCTGAAGCCGTTCGGGCTCGCGTGGGCGGTATTTGGCGCGGGCTATCTCGTATTCAGGACGCAGAACATGGAATGGAGCCTCAACGCCGCGACACTGCTGGCCTCGGGAGCCCTTTCGCTGGTTTATGCTGCCTTGGCGTTTTTCTTCGTGCTCGATTCGTTTGAGAGAAACAATATTTTTAAAATTTTTGCGAGTTTTCGTCCCCGCCGTCAAAAGGCGGTTCGAGCCGCTCCGGCTGCCATTTGCTTAAACCCGGAATTTATAAATAAATAGGCTGGACTGTAGGGCATACCCATAGAAACTTTTCAGGTAAAACCTGATCGATTAGTGGGGTTTGTGCCTATTTTGATTTCACACAACTAGTCGTCTAATAGACCCTATGAAAAGCCCGGTTATAAAATTTGAAAGGCTGGATTGAAAATTGTCTAAGACGCCATTCATATCTATCTGCATACCGACTTATCGCCGGACGACTTACATCCGTCAATCTCTGGAAAGCTGTCTGAAGCAAAATTACGACGATTACGAAATACTCGTAAACGATGACACGGAAGACGATTCCATAAAGTCAATCGTCAGCTCTTTCGGCTCTGAAAAAATCCGTTATTTCCAGAATATCCCTCCCATTGGAATGATGCCCAAATTTAACGCGTTCCTGGACCTGGCCGCGGCGGAATGGATGATGATTCTCTGCGATGATGATTATCTGGAACCGGATTTTCTTGAAACGCTTTCGCGGCACATAAAAAACTATCCGCGCGCGACATTGGTCCGTTCGCGATACCGGCTGATTGACGGCAGCGGAAGGGAATTGCGCCTGGATAATTTCTATCCTTTCTGCACGGAAGCGTCACAATTATTAAAGGACATTTTTCTCCCTGAAAACAAGGCCCCGTTCAAAATGAACGGCTCCGGTATTTTATTCCAGAGGGAGCGCCTGAAAAAACTGGGTGGGTTTCAGAATTTTTACCGCGGCTGGCATAATGACCGGCTTGCCTGGGCCGGGCTTGGCGCTCAGGGCCAATCGATCTGTGAGCCGACCCCGCTGTGCAATATCCGGTTGCATGGCGGTTCATTGACCGCGGCCATAGAGCCCGACTACAAAACCGCGGTCGCGACGGACCTGAGAATGAAAGAGCTTTCGGAACAATTACTTGCGGGCATTTCCTGCGATGCCCGCACCGGCGAGGAGAATGAAAATCTCCGGGAGGCGAGGCGGAATTTATACGATTACATCAACCGTCATTTGTCTAAATCGCTGGATCACGGCTTCCTTACGACTCTCGAACGCGAAAATGGACATGCCCCAAAAGCGATCGATGAAATCTATCAATACATGAAAGAACTGAAAGTTCCTGTCTTCCGCTCGGTCATTCTGTACCGCATACTGGCATTATTCCCACGCGCCATAAGAATCCCCATCCTTGAAAAGGTGAGGCAATGCAAAATCAAAAAGTGGAATTAATGGAAGTAAAGGAATCAAGCGGAGTGACCCGGCTTCCCGGGCACTTTGCGGCCCTTTGGTTGATATTCGCCGCGGCGATACTGCTGCGCTGCCATCAGCTCGGCCTGGAAGGATTTTGGGTGGATGAAGTTTTTTCCATCACCGGGGCCCGCATTAATCTTGGGACGCTATTGACCCATTTAAATCTTGACGTCCATCCGCCGTTTTTTCATGTTGCACTTAAAGCCTGGATGGCCCTGGGATTTCACGGCGAAGCCGGATTAAGGCTGCTTTCGGTTTCCTGCGGCGTAGTGTCGCTCTTTTTTATTTACCGGTTTGGGGAGTTGCTTTACGGGAGGAAAGCGGGGATTACGGCGGCCGTTATTCTGGCTTTCTCTGCCTATCATGTCCGCTATTCGCAGGAATTGCGCGATTATGAAATGCTGTCCCTTTTTTCCCTTATGTCTTTTTATTTTTTTGAAAAGGCCTCTCGAAACCCCGCCATCAGAAATTATCTCGGATATTTTTTAAGCACATGCATCCTTGTTTATACGCACACGTTCGGTCTTTTAACGATTTTGGCCGAAAACCTTTTTTTTATGACGGCATTCGTTTTCTTTCACCGGACCTGGGCAAGGCCCTCCTTGCGGGCATGGGCGGCGGTGCAGTTCGTCCTTTTTGTTTCTGTTCTTCCGTGGTTATGGACCATAGCGCAGCAATCGGCATTTCTGACAAATGACCAGTGGCTCCCGGCCCCTAAAATCACATCTTTAGTTACGGTAATGAAATACTATGCCGGCTCCTGGCCATTATTGCTGCTTGCGGCAGCGCTCTTTGCTTACGCTTTTTATTCCAAGCCGAAACAAGCAGAAGCGGCGCCGTGGGAGGGGGACGCAGGTGCTTCCATTTGGCCCGTCCGGAACCATACGATGCTTGCCATTTGGCTGCTCGCCGGGCTCCTCATTCCGTTCATAGCCTCATTTATCCGTTCGCCTATCTTTTTGGCCCGCCGGATGATTTTTATCTCAATTCCGTTTTACCTGCTGCTGGGCTGGGCGTTTTCCGTCCTGCCTGCAAGGAAAAGCAGATCAGCTTTTGTTGCTCTTTATTTTATCCTCAGCTTTTTTTCACTCCATGCTTTTTATCAAAGACCTTCCACGGAGCAATGGCGCGAGGCCGCGGCCTTTGTTGACCAAAGGGCCGAAGCGGCCGACTTGCTGCTTTTTCATAACGCCTTTCCGCAGATTGGGTTTGATTTTTATTCACGCCGGCCGGAGCTCGAACGGCGCGGATTTCCGGAACCGGAAGATTCGGAAGTCATTACGGAATATACCCACGCTACCGGCGCGCCGCAGCGGAAAATCAGCCAGGTTGAAGCCATGAAAAACGGCACGGGGCGTATCTGGAAAATTATTGCGCTTGAAGGTAACACCTCGCTGGCCGCGGAGAAAATACATCTTCTGGAACCCATTCTGGAAGGCCGCAAAAGGGTATGGCTGATCCACTCATTCAAGAAAGACCCTCAGGACGTGATCTTTAAAAAAATAAGCGAAAAATTCCGGATTGTCACAAAGCAGCAATTCCGCGGGATTGACATTTATCTCTTCGAGCGGGTATGAAGATACGGGGCCTAAGAACGCTCAAAAATCTTCTCGCCGTCCAATGGCTGTATTTGCCGTTGTACTTCGTCCATCGTTTCACGGATTTATTTCCTAATGACGAAGTTTTTAAATCCATCCGGAGTTTTATTCTTAAAGGATTCGGCCTGCGGATCAGCACAAGCTCTAAATTCGGACGGGGGGTTTTTGTGCAGGATTACGGCAAGCTCCGTATCGGAGATAAAAGCGTTATCAATAACCAGGTTTATTTCGACAGCTCCCACGAAGTCTTCATAGGCAATGGATGTGACATCGGATTCAAAAGCTGCTTTATTACGTCCACGCATCAATTAGAAAGTGATTTTCTGAGTGACAGGCCCCTTGATGAAA
>ORMF012392640.1_pt1 | contig 10965 bp, 14 predicted proteins | sample 1779871 | NCBI WGS metagenome assembly ORMF01 (sample SAMEA104232316, study PRJEB22302) | groundwater metagenome | biome: forest; feature: aquifer; material: groundwater | place: USA | collected 2011-08-07 | depth 5.4 m
AACAAACCCCGCCGCGAGAAACCTGTCGGGGCCCCCCCCGGGGAAGCCCGGGGGCCCCACGTTGCCGCTCCGTCGCATTACGAAACGTCGCGCCTAACTCTAGCCTGATGCGGGTGCGAGCGGGTGGTGAGCAATGCGCGTTAGCCGCGCTCCGGAGCTTTGGCGCTTCCGTTCGCGACACCCGCCCGCTTCGCGTGGATCGCCTCCATAATTTGCGCGGTCAGCGCCGGTTTATCCGCGAGGGTTTTTTGCGCGGCGTCCTTGCCTTGACCGATCAACTCGCCCTGGAATTGCAGCCACGCGCCTTTTTTCTCCACCACGCCGTAAGTGATGCCCACCTCGAGGATGCTTCCCTCTTTGTTGATGCCGTGATTGAACATGATGTCAAACTCGGCCTCGGCAAAGGGCGGGGCGACTTTGTTCTTCACGACCTTTACTTTGACGTGGTTGCCGATCGCGGCGCCCGTGGCGTCTTTGAGCGTATCCTTGCGGCGGATATCCAGGCGCACCGAGGCGTAGAACTTGAGCGCCTTGCCGCCGGGCGTCGTTTCCGGATTGCCGAACATCACGCCGACTTTTTCGCGCAGTTGGTTCGTGAAGACGCAGGTCGTCTTGGACTTGCTGAGGAGCGCGGTGAGTTTGCGCAGCGCCTGGCTCATTAGTCTGGCATGAAGCCCCATGTGGCTGGCACCCATATCACCCTCTATTTCCGCTCGAGGGGTTAGGGCTGCTACGGAGTCTATCACAATAAGATCAAGGCCATTGCTCCTCACTAAAGTTTCCGTAATATCTAAGGCCTGCTCGCCGCTGTCTGGCTGAGAAATAAGCAAATCTTCCAAATTTACCCCAATTTTTTTGGCATAATCCGGGTCTAGCGCATGTTCAGCGTCTATAAATGCGGCCAAACCGCCCTTTTTTTGCACTTCGGCAATCATATGCAAGGTTAAAGTTGTTTTACCCGAACTTTCTGGGCCGTAAATTTCAATAACTCTGCCTCTAGGAATACCGCCCACACCCAAAGCTAAGTCTAGGCTAATACTGCCCGAGGGAGTACTTTCAACGTTCAGGGCATGGCTGTCGGAAATTTTCATAATGCTGCCTTCGCCAAATTTGTCCCTAATTTGCTCCATGGCGCTTTCAATTGCTCCCCACTTTCCACTGCCGCTTCCGCTTGATTTTACTTTAGGTGTTTTTGCCATAATAATTATTAAAAAATTAATTAGTTACTTTAGCTGAATCCTTAGTGTTTACCAAAATTAAAGCTTCATCGGCGGAAAATGGAATATTCTGCAGGGTTTCTCCGTCGCGCCCTAATTTCCCCAAGCTCTTGCCGTTCAAATACCCTTGCGTGCCGCCGGCGTCTGAAGTAGAAAGTAAAATTTTGTTAGTTGCTTTAATTAATTTACTGCTGCCGGCGCTGATAGTCTCCTGGGGTAAATTCACTCCATCCACAATTACGCTAATAGTCGCGCTCTTGGCAAATTTCAGCTCCAGTCTCATAGGCTCTGTCCCGCTACTGGTTGGGTTTTCTGTGGCCCCGGTTAGCTGAGGCTGCACTACCAACAAAATGCGCTTCTGCAAAATTTTATCAAATTTATTTTTTGCTTCAAATACCAGTTCCTTTTGACCCGGAGCCACGCCCAAAGTAGTTTCAAACTTGCCGCCGCTATTCACAAACACCGGTTCATTATTTATGGTCACGGCGGTCCCGACGTCTGTTGCTCCTTTAACGCTGACAAAAGAGGCGGTTACTGCCTGATTGTTGTGCGGCTCCAAAATTTCCAAAGAGGGCGTGGTGTTCAGCGAAATTATTTGCCAAACTACATAACCGATAGTCAAAAACACTAACAGGGAGCCGCCCAAAACGCTCATTAGTTTTGGCGTAATCACCAACTGTGAAAAATAGCTCTGGAACTTACTCTGGGGTTTCGCTTGCGCAATTTCGACTTGCTGCTCAATACCCCGTTCTTTTTTAAATTGATCAATCAGACTGCTAACAGGCACCCGGTAAATTTGGGCAAGCTGTTTTAAGAAACCAATGACATAAACATCGGCCGGAAGCTGGCCAAAATTGGCAGACTCTAAACATTTTAAAAAACGCGAAGCAATGCCCGTGGTTTTTACTACTTCATCTAAACTCAAACGCAATTCCTTGCGTGCCGCAACCAAATATTCACTTAGAGTTTCAATTTTTACTTTTTTTATTTGGAAAATCATATATAAATTACTATATCACTTTCTTGGCAAATTGGCACTTTTAGGACTTATGCCTTCCCTTTTTCTCCGCCTGGCAAAGCCAGACTTTAGGAAAAGTTGGCCAATTTTTGGGAGCTGTTTCCGCCAAAGGCGGATCCGCCTTTGGCGGAAAATCCTGCGGCTTGGCCTCGTCGTCCCGATAACTATCGGAATGCCTCTAAATCAAATCCTCGGATTTGCCTAACTCTTGAAGGGTTCAAATTCATTCTAACCCTGCTCAAGTCAAACTTGGCTCAAACCCCTAAGTCCTATTTATTAATAAAATTGGAGTCAATTTTTCTCATCCATATCTTCATCATCCTCGCGCTCACTAACGCCATAAATTTCACGGGGTTTAGCCCCATCGCCTGGGCCAATAATGCCGCGCTCTTCCAAAATATCCAGGAGCCTAGCCGCCCGAGCATAGCCCACGCGGAGTCGTCGCTGCAACAGCGAAGCCGAGGCTTTACCAGCCCGCATGACTTCTGCTTTGGCCTCTAGAAACAAATCGTCGTCCATATCTTCACCACCATGACCGGAAAGCCCCAAGCCTTTTTTCGGCTTTTCCAAAATTTCTTCGTTGTAAATAACCGCGCCAGTCTGGACTTTGAAAAAATCCACGACCTTTCTCACTTCCTTTTCGCCAATGTAGGCGCCTTGAATCCGTTTTGGCTTGTTGAACTCGGCGGACACAAACAGCATGTCGCCGTTGCCAAGCAATTTTTCCGCGCCGCTACTGTCCAAAATGGTGCGACTGTCTACTTGGCTGGCCACGGCAAAGGCAATCCGCGCAGTAATGTTGGCTTTAATTAGTCCAGTAATTATATCCACGCTCGGGCGCTGGGTAGCTACCACTAAGTGAATGCCCACGGCCCGGGCCATTTGGGCCAGGCGCACAATTGCGGCCTCTACATCAGTTTGCGCCACGGCCATTAAGTCAGCGAGTTCATCCACAATAATTACTACATAAGACAACGGCGTTTTACTGCCTTCGTTATATTCTATAATGTTGCGCTTGTTGGCTTCAGCGAGAAGTTTGTAGCGCCGGTCCATTTCCGCCACCGACCACTTCAAAGCATTTATGGCTTTTTGGTAGTCTGTCACAACCGGAGTCAACAAATGCGGAATACCATTGTATAAATTCAGCTCCACTCTTTTTGGATCTATGACAATAAATTTCACCTCCTGCGGCGTGTTTCGGTACAAAATGGAAATCAACAAACTGTTTATGGCCACGCTCTTGCCTGTGCCAGTGGCACCGGCAATAAGCAAGTGCGGCATTTTTGCCAAATCCGCCAGCTGCGGCCGCCCAGCCACATCACGGCCCAGAGCAATAGCCAATTTACTTTTATGGCTGATAAACTCATTGGTCTGCATAACCTCGCGGAGCCGCACAATCGCTGTAGCTTTATTCGGCACTTCAATACCTACGAGCGCTTTACCCGGAATGGGCAATTCCATGCGCAAACTGTGAGCAGACAAGGCCAATGCCAAATCATTTTGCAGGGCGCCAATTTGCGAGAGTTTTACTCCAATAGCAGGCCTGAGCGTGTACTGGGTAACCGTAGGACCAACATTAACCTCGCCCATTTCCACCTCTATGCCAAAATCGGCTAGAGTTTTTTTAATAATCGCCACATTGCTTTCAATATTACCGGAGTCCACTTCAGTTTTGTTATCGTCCAATAAATCAAATGGCGGCAATTTCCAGTCACGCCGGTCATCTACGGAAATAGCGTCCAGCTTAAGTATATTGTCAAGTTGCGCTCCGTGTTTAATAGCCGCCGATGATGAAACCGGGACTTCAGTTTCGTCCGCAACTTCTGACAAAGCCTTATTTTTTTCCACAACCTGCTCTTTCACAAAACCCGAATTTTCCATGCTGTTGATTTTTATTTTTTCGGTATCTGGACTAAGAGAAGCATCGCCTGATTTTTTTGCAGGGAGCAAAGCAATTAATGAAACATTAAAAGTGATGAGCAGGGCAATTGCTATTAACGCTACCAGAACAAAGGCGCCAGCCCAAAAACCAAGCAGGCCAAAAGCCGGCGCCGCAAAAATAGCCCCCAGGTAACCGCCAGCACGGCCAGCGCTCGCCAAATCAAACGCCGAGTCATTGCTATATAAATAAAAAATATGAATTAACCCGGTAATACTGCCAACCAAAAGAAACACACCAAAATAAGTGCGAAAATAAATATGGTCGTCTTCCTCTTGTCCGGCACTCGGTTTTCTAAGCAAGACCAAAGCAATAAGCAACAGCACCAACGGAATTAAATAAGCAATTACGCCAAAAGCCATAGCTAACACTGAAGCCAGCCAATTACCAAAGCCGCCAGAGTAGCCAGCTAAGGACAAAGCGGAAACCACTCCTAACACGACAAAAATAATAACTGCAATACCGTGCTTAGTTTCACTGGCCAGATTCAGTTTCGGGGCAGTCAATGACGAAATGAATTTTGTTTTGTCTGAATTTCGTTTGTTTTTTTTCTTTTGCGCCATTTATAGAAAGCTTTGAATTTAGTGAATGAATTATAGCATTTTGAGGGAGAAATGGACAATGAACTTCCAGGGAAACCGATTAAAAAATAGCTTTTATAATGCTATAATTAAATTAATTAAATTTCTCTTCTATGCTCGGAACTGAAATACAAACCTGGCATGATAAACACCGCGCCAGGCCTGACCTTAGGCCAAAAAATTGCCGATAAAGTAGCCAATAATATGGGGTCCTGGACGTTCATAATTGTCCAAGGCATATTGTCCTAATCTGGACGATCCTGAACATAATTGGCTTTATTAACCACTGGGATCCCTACCCGTTTATTTTGCTGAATTTGCTGTTTTCTACCCAGACGGCCCCTATGCTGCGCCCATAATTATGATGGCGCAAAACCGGCAAAATGAGCGCGACCGCCAGCAAGCCATAGAAGACTTCCGCACCAATGTTGGGGCAAAAAAAGAAATAGAACAACTCCAAGCTACGCTGGCCAGAATTGAACAGCTAAAGCTGGATAAAATACTAAGTCTGCTGGAAGACCAGAAAAACAAACAATAACTAAAATTAAAACGCCTTCCTTTCGGCGGGCGTTTTAATTCTATAATCCTTTGACTTTAACTTTCTTGGTTTTGGCTTTGGCAGCCTTGGGTACTACTATAGTAAGTATTCCGTCTTTAAGGTCGGCTTCAATGTGTTCACTGTCTATGTCCACCGGCACAATCACACTTCTGGAGAAACTGCCCCAATAACATTCCTGATAAAAATAATCTTCCTGTGAAACAATCTCTTCCTTCTGTCTGCTGCCTTTTATAGTCACCATGTCATTAGCCACGGTGATGTCTATGTCTTCTGGCCTGACCCCTGCGATAGTGGATTTAATAATTACATTGTCCTTAGTCTGATACATGTCTATATTCAAAGCGCCTTCATAATCGTTCATCCACTCTTCTTCCTTTTTATCGCCATTGTCTGATGCCGGGGACTGTTCCATGAGAACGGCAGTCTCTTCGTACCCGTCGCTATCTCCCAATTCCTCCACTTCTAAACTTTCTTCCATAATTCCATCCTCAACCGGCATGACAATATTGTCATCGTCGGCGATGTTTCCCCCCATAATTTTTCCAAAAAAGGATTTATCTCGTCGGGCCATTTATTTGCAGTTAATGATAGGTTATTTCCATACTAAACCATAACCCGCGGTTCGTCAAACGTTATGAAACATACTCCCTATAGCCCTAATTACCGCCTGTCCCTCCTGGCCACCTTGGGTCAATTCTGGCACATTTGGGTTGACGGCAAGGCTATTTTTAAATTCCCCACTAGCTAGTTGCCTGTCAATAAACTTTGCTAAAGCTTTTGGTTCCATGCTTTCGGGTTTAGGCATAATTAAGTGTTTTTCTGTTAAATAATGATAATTAATTTCTTCTTGTCCAGGCAGCCAATGAGTAATTAGCATGGGTAAGTGCCACTGCAAACTCTCGGCCACAGTTAAGCCGCCCGGCTTAGTTAAAAACAAACTGCTAATTGCGTACAGCTCTATCATGGGCGTGTAAAAGCCAAGCACAATAGCGGGAGTTCCAGACAGTTCTATTTTTAGATGTTCGTAAAACTTTAAGTTCTTGCCACAGACTATGATTACCCTATTTTGCTTATTTAACTTGTTAAGCTCTAGTACGAGCTCCCCTAGCCACTGCTCGCTTAAGCCTGTACCCAAAGAGCCGCTGCCTATGAGCACTACTTTGTCAGTCTTTTCCAAACCCAGTTTTTGTCTGACTTCATCTAAATTAATATTGGCTTTGGATTTTAGGGTCATGCCACAAATAACAATGCGATCAGCTGAAATGTGCAGTTTGACCATGGCCTGTTTTTGCTCTGGAATATTAACTAAATAAAAATCCACACTCGGATACAACCAATACCGGTGCAAATGATAGTCGCTGAATGCCACTGCCCAAAGCTTAGTATAAAATTTTTTTCTTTTTAGAAACTCCAAAATTGCCGAAGCAGAAGTTTGCGTGGTTATAACAAGGTCTGGATTAAATTCATCTATAATTTGTTTGGTAGCTTGGAAATTCCTGCCAGCGGTAAAGACCCGGAACGGCAAAAAAATATAGTGGCCATATAAATAAAGCCACCTCCACAACAAAGGCAACCTGGTGTTAACAAAACCATGCAAAGTGGTGCCAAAATTTACCAAGGCGCCTTGTTGCACTTGCAAGACGTCTGCCAGCTTTACCTCATAGCCAGCCTTGTCCAAGTGCCAAGCAATGTTTTCGGCAATGCTTTTGTGCCCCAGGCCAACCGAAGTATAAAGAATTAAAATTTTCTTCATAAGCTAGACTTGAAGAATATCTTGCACCCGGCCGACTTGACCGCTCTCAAGACGCACCTTAATGCCGTGCGGGTGAAATTGTGAACTGGTTAAAATATCGGTCACCACGCCACGTGTTAACGTTCCGGTGTGTTGATCTTCTTTTAAAACAATATCTACGAGCAGGCCCGGTGTAATATCTTCTCTGTTCTGTCCATTCATAAAATCTATTTTAGAAACTTAGCTTTAATTTGCTCCCACGCGGCTATGCGAATTCCCAATAACGCTAGGCCAACAAAAATAAGCCAAGAACCTGGCGTAAAAGGAGTAATTAGGGCCAAGAACCCTACTATTATTAATGCTACCCCGGCAATTATTTTGACCGGGGAATTCTTGTCGGATATTTTTTTGAGCTGATCCTTCCAATCTACCATAATTTAAATTATTCTACCGGTTAGGCCGGTTTTTTTCTGCTTCGCGCACTTCGCCTTCGTCCATGCCAAAATGGTGGGCAATTTCATGCCAGACTGTGTTCTTTACTATCTCCTTAATGACATCGGGTTCGGTTGAAGACTGTAAAATGGGAACACGAAAAATGGTAATTTTATCCGGCAAGGTCACAGCGTAGGGATTGCCGCGTTTGGTTTGGGGGACACCTTCGTAAAGGCCAAACAGCGTCCAGCCGGGCTTTAACTTAATTTTTGCGATTTGTTCTTGGCTGGGCAGATCCTCTATAACTACTGCAACGTTGTCCAGCAAATCCAAAAACTTTTTTGGGATAGCCTTAATACCTTGGTTCACCAATTCTTCAAATTCTTCGTTATTCATTGTTTATTTAGTCCTTATTCGCCTATTCGCGCGAATTAGAGAACAATAAATTTTAATTTTGGCTATTATAGGCAATTGCCTTTTGAATATTAATGTTCATTCTTCCGCACCAACGGCTGAAATCAGGCAACAAGGCGTCTTGCGAGGTGCTCTTCCCCCTGCGAATGTGGTGCAAGCCACCGATGGCCGTTATTCCTACCCATTGGTTCTCCCGTCGGTTAGAAAAATTTTCCTTATAATTTTTGTAATCTTCACGGTACTCCTGACAGCGCTTGGCCAGCAAGGCATACCATAAATCGCAGAGTTCTTTTTCCACATCTCCCGAACGCAACTGCTTAACATAGGCCGAGCATAAATTATTTTTGATGGAGCGGAACAATAGCTTTGATTGTTCGTGAGAGTTCAACTTTTCTACCGTTTCCATGCTTAAATAAGCTAAGGCCAGGCCGGTTACCACCAGTTCGTTGAAGATCCGATTTTGTTCTTCTTCGTCCAGATGATCGAATGCAAGTTGCGTTCGAAAGTTCTTTTCTCGAAATTTATCAAACGATTCCTTGGCAACCAGCCACATTATGTGCTCCGCCACTTGTTCAGGACTTTTTGGCTGCGAGAAGAATTTTTTTATAAAATTCATTTTGTAGCCTTCGGTAAATTATCAAAAATCGTGACATCAGCTTTATCATATTCTCCTATTTCAAAACCGTCATATTTAAAATGGTCGCCGTCCTGATAAAACCACAAACTGATTTTTCCCTCTAAAATAAGCATAAAGCCCCGATTGGCCCGTAAAGGGACCATATCAACTCTATTCACCTCGGCAAAAGCCTCATGCAACCTGTTTAATAGTTTATCATTTGCACCCAGATTTTTGGCAAAAATATTAAACGCCATTTTTGGCCAGAATTTAAACAAGAATTTTTGATGCCAAGAAATTTTGGAATTTTGAGAGTTTTTTAATAATTCTTGTAATTCATCTTCATTCATAAAGTCTATACTTGAGCATTCGCCAATTTCCGCCAAAGGCGGATAAACGCGCGCCTGCCCGCCATGGAGGGAATTGGCGAATGCTGGATAAAGGCTATGCAAAAAAATTGTTGTTCAAATCCTTCGTTAGTCATTGTGGGTCTTTCTTCATGGGCATGCTGGCATGAGCAGGGATCAAAATGAATTCGACCCATTCATGAGACCAACTCTGACAATTTTTATAATCTGTTTCCATAAAGTTATTTAATTAAATGTAGCATATAATTACGAAATTCATACACAACAACAATAATTAACAAAACTGCCAAACGGCATTGTATTGAATCGTAGTCATCCCAATGCCATTTTCTTTTAGTAAAAAGAGGGAGCTGATCCACAAACAGTCCTAGACCTATTCCGTACAAAGTTAGACTTGAAGTAAAAAAAGCTAAAATAATGAAAGCTAAACCATACATATAATGATGCAAACGGAACCCGTAAACTGTTGGGCTCACTACCCACCTGGGCCATAACCATATTCGGGTTACAACAATTGTTAAAATAAAAACTAAGAAAAAATAACTACTATTTTGCATGTGACTTTGGTTTTGTAATACTAATTATTAATGGCGGAGAGGGAGGGATTCGAACCCTCGACCCCCTTTCGAGGGTACCGGTTTTCGAGACCAGCGCACTAGACCACTATGCGACCTCTCCGCGTCTACTATATATTAGAACAAAAGCTTAACCTGTGCACTGCGCTCACGCCAAAACGTTTTACTGCTGTGCGGTGCTGCAATGTTCCATAACCTTTATGCTGGGCAAAATTATACGCTGGATGTTTGTCGTGAAGCTTTACCATGAGCCGGTCGCGGAAGGTTTTGGCTAAAATAGAGGCTGCGGCTACGGACAAAATTTTATTGTCCCCGCCAACTACTGCTTGCTGCTCGTAAGACAGCTCTGGAATAATAAATTTTCCATCTATGTATATGAAAGTTTGTTTCATCGAAACCTTTAACTTGGCCTCTAAACTCTCTACTGCTTGTTTCATTGCCAGAAGAGTAGCCTTGTGAATGTTAATTTGGTCTATAACTTCATGTGACACCACCCCAATCCCGAAACCAAGACTGTATTGCTTAATTACTCTTTCCAAACTGAAACGTTTCTCTGCGCTTATCTGTTTACTGTCCCGCACTTCTTTTAATTTATACGTTTGTTTAGGGTCCAGCACAACTGCGGCGGCAACCACTGGTCCAGCTAGACTCCCCCGGCCAACTTCATCACAGCCAACTACGAAACTAAAGCCAGAAGCCAGTTTTGTTTTTTCCAATTTGAAATTTGGTTTAACGTTGAACATAGGTGGGTGGTACTTAGTTTCACTAAAACTGCGCTTAAATACTAAAGGTCGCCTATGAAACTTGAAAACTGACTTGATGCTGGCTTGCCCGCCTCTGGCGGGGAATTTCGTCCCCACACCAGTTGGTCGGAGCACTGGGAATCGAACCCAGTCTACACGCACCCGAAGCGTGTGTACTACCGGTATACTATGCTCCGATAGCCAACTGGTGTGGGGGCATGCCCGGTCTCCCCTTGCCTGTCAGCAGGCAGGCGACCCTTGCCCCGTTAGATAAATTTACTTTAGCACCATATCTAACGGGGTGAACGTGTGTACTACCGATACACTACAGCCCGTCATCGTAGCAACTTCCGGGACCCAAGCAAAAATTTTGTTTCTTAGCGCGGGTAATTTAAAAAACAATTTTAACTAACCAGCGGGGGAAGTTGCGCCAGCGCGCGCTTGGACTTCCAGAAAAATCCGCCAATTACTGCAAAAGTCAGAACTGGTGACACCCACGGCGGAATGTGCACCCCAAAGGCATCTAGTAACATTACGGCACCTAATACTAAAATGGAATACATGGCGCCATTTTTTAAAAACACATATTTTTTTACCCGGTCAATATTACTCACGGTCAGCTGCCTGACTATAATTGCTCCGAAACCATTGCCCAGAAGAATGAGCGGTACCGACAGAGTAAAAGCAAAGGCGCCCAATACTCCGTCAATGGAAAAAGTTGCATCTATAACTTCCAGATAAAAGATTTTGCTTAGGTCTGAGAGTCCCCCG
>ORMF011545378.1_pt1 | contig 10963 bp, 8 predicted proteins | sample 1779871 | NCBI WGS metagenome assembly ORMF01 (sample SAMEA104232316, study PRJEB22302) | groundwater metagenome | biome: forest; feature: aquifer; material: groundwater | place: USA | collected 2011-08-07 | depth 5.4 m
GGTCCCAACGGCGGAGCGTCTGCTGGGAAACTCCCAATATTTTAGAAGCCTCACTAATGGGGACAAGTATCCTACCTGCTGAATCTGTAAAATTGGGCAGTTGTTTATTCATGTCCGGTCACCTATTCACTGGTTAACCGCAGTATGGTCAGGCTATAAGATAATTACCTCATATATTCTAATAGTTGTCAAGAGGAGAACATTATACCTTGAGGCTAAAGGTAGTTTTTGGTTACCTAATTTGCTCAATATATTTTCACATTCGTTAAAACAAGAAAATTAGAGGCTAAAACTAAAATCCTTATAGGCTGATATTTAAGTGAAAACAATAGATCAAAAGATATCAATTTACATGCTATAGGATGACTTGAGGATTTTTGCTGATTTTTGTAAAAATGATTATCGCGGATACTTAGATCTGTGAAAATCCGCTCTTAAATCGGTGGCAATCTGTATTAGATTTTCTTTGAAAAGAGTATGCGGCCGGCAGTTGTCTGAATTACGCGCGAAACAATAACATCAACGTCTCTCCCAATATCGTGACTAGCATTTTCTACCACCAGCATTGTCCCATCATCTAAATACCCTACCCCTTGCGTATGATCTTTTCCTTGATGAAGAATCCGAATATGCAAAGCCTCCCCCGGCACTGCTTTAATTTTGAGGTGATTTGCAAGGCTATTAATGTTTATGGCTAAAACGCCAGAAATGCTGGCCTTTTTTTCCAAGTTATAGTCGCAGGTAACCAATCTTCCTTTGTAGCTTTTAGCAATTTCAATTAGTTTTTCATCAACTTCACGAGGACTTCCAGTGACATTCTTATCCGGTAAATGTATTACTTTGATGCCTTTTGATTTCTTTAATCTATCTAAAAGCTCTAGGCCTTTTCTACCTCTTTCTCTCTTTACCATATCCTGGGAATCCGCAATATGTTTTAGCTCCAAAAGTATGCTTTCAGGAATAACAAAAGTGCCTGTTAGGACTCTCATGTCTACAACGTCAAAAACTCTTCCGTCAATTATTGCCGACGTGTCAAGAAAAACTGCATCTTCTATTTTTTCGCTTTTCTTTTGCTTAGGCGCTCTGTGGGGAATCATTCCGGGCAAACGACTCACTACTGTTTTTGCGACTTCATCAGCTAACGCTTGAACCAGTTTTGCCGGAAGATCAACCATAGGAAGCCTCCCTTCATGATGCTGAAGCTTATTTTCAACTTTTAAACTTTTTTTGTTTGTTTTATTAGCCATATTTCAAACTATACCCTAAACGCTAGACGCTAAACCCTAAATTTAAACCTACTCAAGTATATCAAACTAAGATTTAATGATTAATATTTAATTCTTAATTGTTAATTAACCATAAATTATTGACTATTAACAATTTTATCAATTACCTCATTAAGCGTCTTGAATTTATCAGTTCCTAATATATTAGTAAAGCCCAGCTTTTTTGCCTCTTTTGCGCGTTTTAAAAAATCCGGAACACTCCGCAATTCTCCAAGTAAACCTACCTCAGAAATTCCTACAGTTTTATTAATGGGAATGTTTTTAACGCTTGAAAAAATGGCAAGACAAATTCCTAAATCAGCTGCCGGATCAGACAATTTTAAACCGCCGGCCACGTTTACATAAATATCCATTGTTTCCAGAGGCAAATGAGCGTGTTTTTGTAAGACTGCCAGGAGCAATTCCAAACGCCTACTATCCACTCCTGAGGCAACACGCCTGGGCATTGGAAATTTGGAAAAAACCGCTAAGGCTTGAATTTCTACTAAAAATGCCCTGCTTCCTTCCAATGTTGCTGTAAGAACGCTTCCCGCCCCCGCATCTTTACTTGAGCTCAAAAATACCTGCTGGGGATTTTTTACTTCACTCATTCCCTCACCTGTCATAGAAAAAACTCCCACCTCGTCCACCGGTCCGAAACGGTTTTTCAAACTTCGCAGTATTCTAAGCTGCGTAAATTTTTCTCCTTCCAAGAATAAAACCGTATCAACCATGTGAGATAAAACCATTGGGCCTGCCACCATTCCTTCTTTTGTAACGTGTCCCACTAGAATTACGCAGATATTTAAAGATTTTGCAATTTTTATAAATTCCATGGCGGCGTAGCGCACTTGCCCAACGCTTCCGGACAAACCTGTGAGATTCTCAGATTCCATGACTTGAATCGAATCAATTATTACAAGCTTTGGCGAAACTTTGGCAATAACATCAACTACTGCATCTGTATTTCTGATAGAAAGAAGAAGCAAACTGCTATTTTTTGCGCCGATTAAACGGTTAGCGCGGAGTTTTATCTGCTGCTCAGACTCCTCCCCAGAGATATATAAAACAGATTGATGATTTATGATTGGTGATTTATGATCTTGGCCGCGGGGAGCTTTTTCATGAGATAAGTTTTCATTAGAGTCCGCAGACCGTGCCCCGAGTTCGCCCTTGCGAACGGAGGGGTGCTTGCCATCTGAAAACTTCTCGAACTGAGAATGCGACCTCAGCGGCTTATCTTGACCCCGAGCAATGTTTAAAGCCAATTGAAGGAGAAGTGTCGACTTTCCGATTCCCGGATCTCCGGCAAGAAGAATCACAGATCCGGGAACTATTCCTCCGCCCAAAACTCCATCCATCTCAGAAAACTGCGTACTAAACCTATCTTTCTCTTCAAACTTTACTTCAGACAGTCTCTTCGGCTCCAAATTTTGAGAAGTCAAACCTGAATTTTGCCTGCCCGCCGTAGCCTTCATGGCGAAGGTGGGAATCTTGACTTCTCGTAGCGAGTTCCAAGTCCCACACTCAGGACACTTTCCCATAAACGCGGGAGAATCATATCCGCACTCGGAACAAACAAAACTCGTCGTAGATTTCATAAATCAGATACTAGATATTAGATACTAGTATCTAGTCACTAATATCTAATTACTAGCGGTACCCTATCGGTTTTTCTTTAAGAACAGGCGATAATATAATTCTATGTCTTTTTATATCAACATCGGAAACAATAGCTTCAATTTCCTCTCCTACAGAGTATGCTGAGCTAGGTGGAACTTTCTCTTTCTTTATCAACCCTTCAACCTTATCTCCTAAATCCAGGATTATTCCGAGCGAACTAATTTGTTTTACAACTCCGCGAACCTTCTTGTCCGGTGAATACTGCTTTGCGGTATCTTCAAAGAGATCTTTTGTCATTCTTTTAATTGAAAGGTTTACTCTTTTTGCATCTTTGTCAATTCCAATTACCTGGGCTTTAATTTTTTCTCCTACTTTAAAATAATTTTCAGCGGTTTCCGTCTTTTCCCAAGAAAGCTCAGAAAGGTGTATAAAACCTTCTAAATTCGCTACGGCCAGAGCGCCCTCCACGGCACCTTTTACCGACACAAATACTCCAAAAGGTGTATTACTAGAAACTACCGCATCAACAATTTCTCCAGTTTTTATCAACGACGTTGATTTTGAAAAGTCTTCTTCCCCAAGGGCTGCTTTTTGAGAAAAAATAATTTTATGAAGCGTCCTATTTGTTTCTAAAACTTGAGCTTTAATTTTCTTCCCAACAAAACTTTGAGGATTATCATTTAAAATTGTTTGGGAATTTGGGAGAAATCCGGAGGCGCCATCCGTACTTGTTACCAAAAATCCTCCCTTGGTAATATCTGTTACCAAAATTTCCAAGATTGTTTTTTCATCTTTAAGTTTTTCTAATTTTCCCCAAACCCTCTCGTCCATAAACCTGCGTAGAGACACAACAGGATTTCCCAGGTCAGATTCGGGATTTAACACAGAAACATCTACAGTGTCTCCGATCTTAAGAGTGGAGAGTAATGAACGGAGTAAATTTTTGTCTTTTTCAAGAACCACTGCTTCTGTTTTTGCGCCAATTTCGATTAAAATTTCTGAGGAAGTAAGCTTGGTGACTACGCCCGATACGACTTCGCCTTTTTTAAAAGATCTGACTAAACTCTGCGTTTTGGCCATTAACTCGGCCATTGTTGAGGCTTGTGCCATTTAAGATAAGTCCTTTCATAATTAGATTCCCTAGAGTATACCACTGATCGCATGGTTAAACAAGATCAAGACCAACAAAAAACCACCCTACGGCTTACTCAGGGTAAACCATTTCTGGTGGTGGCTAGTTATTTCTTAAACAGCTTGAGGAAGGTTTTTCTATCCATTTCTGCTTGTTTTAATATAGAATTAAAAGTGCCCGGGGCAATTGGCTTGTTATGAACTGCAATAGTAATCTTTCTTCCATCAGGATGAATTAGCCTGACGTGAGATCCAACTTGCCTACTAACAACAAAGCCCTGTTTGACAAAAAATTTGAGAAGAGATGAAGCTTTAATTTGTGGCAATTTGCTCATTAAACAGCTAAGCGTGTCTTTGAAGGTAAAAATGCAGCGACTTTTGTTATAAATGACTCCCCGCTCTCAACTGGTATTTCTGATCCCTCTTCAGACAAACATTCAACATGAAACTGAACTAATTCTTTTATGTCTTTTTTTATTTGAGCTAGAGAATCTGCTTCAGTTGCAATACCTAAAGCAGGCACCAACGCAGTATAGCAATCTTTATTGGTTCCTGTTCTTTTCTCTTTATCAATAACCACAGTATAATTTGCAATATTTTGTTTCATAACTCAATTATAGCATTTTCAGTCAATCCAATTTATACTGAGTCAATCCAACAAAAACTATAAATCAGCCTCTGTTCTTAAGGAAAGATCTTTTGGAACCCAAGCAATGTGCTGATTACCCTGCCTACCTTTTCTTCTAACTCTAAACCATTCTCCTTCTCTACGAATAGGCTCATGAAGTCTTATGCTTGCTCTAGTGTCTGGACTTATTTGTACGGATCCTACTCCTTCAGGAGAAAGCATTGTTTCTCTTTCCAATAATCTTATGATTTGCACTTCGTTCCTAGGATCAATTCCACTCATATCCAAGGTGAACGTACCGAATTCAGTCTCATGTGTTCCAGTTTCATCTGGAATATCAGCAACATCAGGACAAGATCTTCCTCTAGTATAAAGTGTTATTTCTGGCGACATAAGGATGAGATTCTAGCAGAAAGAATAAATTTGTCAACAAAAAACCACCTTTTCAGGTGGTCTAACTAAATGCTAATGACTAATGACTAATGGCTAATTGCTGACCTATTTATACTAACGATCCCGGCCTTGATCTATTGTCCCCAGGACTAACCCGAGTATCGTGAACGCTGAAGTGTTTTACGACTCTGTTCGGAATGGGAAGAGGTAGTGCCACAACGCTCAAAAGACCGAGATCCTTAGTACAAAATTCAGTTTGTAAATGTTCTGTTGCTTAATAGATCAAACTATCAAGCAACCAATCTATTTAACTCCTTAAATGTGAAGAGAAGAACGAAGCGTCAATTAAAAAAACTACTTTATCCACCATTAGTACGGGTAGGCTAAACACATTGCTGTGCGTACACCGCCCGCCTATCAACCCGCCTCAGCTTGCGCTTTGGCGAGGTTCGCCTTACGGCGACCTCATAGTCTATAAGGGGTGTCACTCATGCACAGCATGAGAACAGTTAACCTATAACACTTAACAATTAACTCTAAGGAAAGTTCCTTTTTGTCAAATGTCAATTGTAAATTGTTAATTGTCCTTATGCTATGCATAAGACGATATCTAATCTTGGAGGCGGCTTCCCACTTAGATGCTTTCAGCGGTTATCCGTTGGGAATCTAGCTACCCAGCGATGCAGATTATAATCCACAACTGGCACACCAGGGATTCCCTCATCCCAGTCCTCTCGTACTAGGGACGAATCTCCTCAAATATCAGCGGTTGTCCTGGATAGAGACCGAGCTGTCTTACGACGCTCTGAACCCAGCTCGCGTACCGCTTTAACTGGCGAACAGCCAGACCCTTGGGAGCTTCTCCACCCCCAGGATGCGATGAGCCGACATCGCGATTCGCCAACTGGCGAATGCATCTCGTGTTACCACGAGCATTGACTATACCTTCATCTTCCACATCAATTCGGAAGAGCTAGTCTTTTATGGTGACTATAAATTTTGCTTTATTCAAACAAAGAGTCTACCATCCTGCTTGGTTTTCGAGGCCAAACAAAGTCGATACGGTCCTACGTAAGCATATTCTGCTTTGCAGAACCTCGGTATTGCCCTGAAAATTGTTCAAATTTTTAGGGGTTCACCGATTTTGACTAGTTAATTTTTATTTCTTTATACGTTCTCTAAACGTATTGAGATTACAGGCATACAGATTTCTCTGTAGGCGCCCCGATTTAATTCAAGGTGCCAAACCGCACCGTCGCTATGGACGCTTGGGTGCGATCAGCCTGTTATCCCCGGGGTAGCTTTTATCCGTTAAGCTGTGTGCGTACCACTACGCATCACAGGATCATTAAGACCTACTTTCGTACCTGCTCGACTTGTGGGTCTCGCAGTCAAGCTGGCTTATGCCTTTACACAATGAATCACGATTTCCATCCGTGATTAGCCAACCTTTGTACAACTCCGTTACGATTTAGGAGTCAACCTCCCCAGTTAAACTGCCCACCTGACACTGTTCCTCTGCCGTATTTTTATGCGGCTTAAAGGTAATACTTGTTCATTCCAAAGAGAGGTATTTCACTTTTGCTTATACGAAGCAAAAGAACAGTTAACTTTTAACTTGTAACAATTAACGCTAGGGAAGTAATTAAAAACTCCTTTTTGTTAACTGTTAATTGTCAATTGTTAATGGTTCTTGTGCTCCGCACAAGCTCCCTCCTATACTAAACAATTAAAATAAACTTATAAATGCCAAGATACAGTAAAGCTCCCGGGGTCTTTTTGTCCAAGGACAACTAGGCCGCGTCTTCACAGCCATCGCAATTTCGCCGGGTAAATGATTAAGACAGTTATTTAGTCGTTCTACCATTCGTGCGGGTCGGAACTCCACGTTTGCAAATGCAAACGAACTAACAACAATTAACAGTTAACAAACAACTAATTGCGATAGTTCTTCGTTAGTTTTTACGCTTGGACTTTTCCAAGCCTCATAGTCGCCTATGAGATCAGACTATATCATGTCCTTAAAAAGGACTCTGGCGTATAGTCGTTGAGGATTCTCGCCTAAGGCGAGTCTTTCCTGCTGATTGACTCCACTGACAAATTATCACCATTAAAGGTATTGTCAGATACTGAGTTATTCCAGCATATAGCCAAATTTTACACTTTATATTTCTCGGCAATCACTTGTTCCCAAGTGCTGTATCTTTCGATACATTCGGGCAAGCTTTACGTTGACCCGCAAAACTTTCGCCCGACAAGGAACTTCGCTACCATAGAACAGTTATAGTTACTGCTGCCGTTTACTGGAGCTTGTAAAAAAAGCTTGTAATCTTACGAATACTTCACTCTCCATACTTGACTTACCAGCACTGGGCAGGTGTCAGCCCCTATACTTCAGCTTTCGCTTTTGCAGGGACCTGTGTTTTAGATAAACAGTCGCTAAATACTCTTTTGTTGCAACCGCGAAACTAATCGCGGCAAGGCATCTCCCATAGGTTACGCCTAGATTTTTTGCCGAGTTCCTTAATCATTTTTCTCCCGATCGCCTTAGTCTTCTCGACCAATCCACCTGTGTCGGTATACGGTACGGTAAAATGTGAATTTTCCCACGTCGCTTCTTGCGAAGCTATGAGGGACTAATGAGATTTTTCTTGGAAACTGAAAGCTACCAAATCCGTCTGACTTGCGCCAAACTTTTCATTTACAGCTTAATTAAACACACCAATGGATTTACCAATTGGCACTATCTCGCTGCTTAGAGTCGCCGTGGCGACCTCAGCTCTTCCACTTTCGTCCTCCCCTTAGAAACTTTCACACCTTGTAGCAGAATTTAAACTGCTTGTCCATCGGGCTACACCCCGTTTACGAGGAACACCCTTAGGGCCGACTAACCCTCCGCTGACTTACATTGCGGAGGAAACCTTGGATTTTCGGCGGCACAGTTTCTCACTGTGCTATCGCTACTCATACCGGCATTCTCACTTCTATGTACTCCACCAAACTTTACAATTCAGCTTCACTGCGCATAGAACGCTCCCCTACCTCGCAGCGAAGCTGCGAACAATTGACAATTTAACAATTAACGTTTAACTAAAACCGTTTTCGGTCTTGTCAATTTGTCAACTGTAAATTGTTAACTGTTTGCAACTCCGTTGCAACTCTGTCTTCGGTAAAAAGCTTAATCCTCGATAAATTTTCCGCGCCACAAATCGTCCTCCAGTGAGCTGTTACGCTTTCTTTAAAGGATGGCTGCTTCTAAGCCAACCTCCTGGTTGTCTATGAATTGTGACTTCGTTCAAAACTTAGCTTTTATTTAGAGACCTTAGACGAAAGTCTGGGTTGTTTCCCTTTTGACCCATCAGCTTAGCCCGACGGGACTGACTACCTATCATGATATTTCCAGTATTCGGAGTTTGATTGAAGCCTAGAACTTGCGTCCTAGGAATTCATTCAGTGCTCTACCCCTGGAAACTTAAAATAGGCGCTATACCTAAATATATTTCGGGGAGAACCAGCTATCTCCGGGTTCGTTTGGCATATTGCCCCTAACCTCAAATCATCTCAACCCATTGCTACGGATACGAGTTCGGGCCTCCGGCCAAATCTCTTTGGCCTTCACCCTGTTCAAGGTTAGCTCACCCGGTTTCGGGTCTATACATAGCTCTTTATATTTCGCTCAATTAGAGCACGCTTTCACTTTGCCTGCGGAACGTAAATTCCTTAGACGAAGAACTATGAATAACTCACCGGTTCATTCTTCAATAGGCACGAGATCACTCGCCCACAAGGCGAGAACATCAAATTTCCAATCAACTAATCATCTAATTATCCAATTTCCAAAAATTTGTTGATTGGTATTTATTAGTTGATTTGTTAATTTGTTGATTTGAATATTCTTGTCCTATGGACAAGCTTTCTCTGCTTGTTAGCTGACAATTTCAGTTCTATTTCATTCCCCTCTCGGGGTGCTTTTCACCTTTCCCTCGCGGTACTAGTTCACTATCGGTAGATTTTAGTATTTAGTCTTGGAACGTGGACGTCCCAGATTCCCACAGGGTTTCACCGTACCCCATGGTACTTAGGTACAGACTATCGGAGAAATTGATTTCGCTTACTAGACTTTCACTATCTATGGTGTGCCATTCCGGACACTTCTGCTATCAATTTCTACATCGAATATCGTCTGCCCTGCAACCCTCATGCGGAACGCATGAACAGTTAACATGTAACATTTAACAAGTGACTACAAGGAGATTCCTTTTTGTCAAATGTCAATTGTAAATTGTTAATTGTCCTTGTGCTCCGCACAAGTTTAGACTGTTCCCTTTTCGCTCGCCGCTACTAAGAGAATCTCATTGATTTATTTTCCTGGCGTTAATTAGATGTTTCAGTTCACGCCGTTCCCCGCCTTATCACTATTATTCCGATAAATCGGAAACGTTTATGACAGGCTCCCCAATAAATTGGGTGGATTGCTCCATTCGGAGGCCGCCGGATCAAAGGTTTATAACACCTCCCCGACGAGTATCGCCGTTATATGCGTCCTTCCTCGGCTAAAATCTCCAAGGCATCCATTATCAGCTTTATGAGTAGTTTTTTTTCTTTACCCACCAAAAATTGCTCCGTGAGCCGCGCTACGAATAGTAGGTAAGGCAAACGGTAAAATTGGGCGGGCTTACTTTGTTCTTGCGAACATTGTTAAAGACGCTTTTACCACGTTCATGTAACTGAACGTGGCTTGTCTTGTAAACAACCCACGTTAATGAGTCATATACAAGACGCTTCTCTTCACATGTTAAAGAGCAAAGTACCAGACGGTACTTTGCGATGCACCCGCCAACAAACGCTCCGTGAGCCGCGCTACGAATAGTAGGTAAGGCAAACGGTAAGTTGTGGTGGGAAAGAGCTTCGCCCGAAGGGCGAAACCCGCACCGCTAACTATTCAAAGTGTTTCGTATCTGGCTAGTGGAGAACTTCCAACTCTAGCCATATACCAAACACTTTAATTGTTCAACCTGGTGTTTACACTGAAAAATTGCGAACAATTTTTCAGTGGACCGTGGCGGACTCGAACCGCCTACCTCTTCATTGCAAATGAAGTGTTCTACCAGCTGAACTAACGGCCCTTCGTTTCACTCAGGGTAAACCCATTAAATTTTTAAACAAATTGAGTTAAAACAGCAGAGAAAACTTAAAAGAAGTTGGTCACCAATGAAAAACGCCTGTTAACAACAGGGTGGTTCGTCAATTTTTGTGAATTTCAACATAAATAATCTTTTACGATTCCTCGCCTTGTCCGCCGAAGCTTTATGCGAAGGCGGATCTAGCTAAACTTGTAAACCGATCTTACCACAAGGCTAGCAAAAGTGTCAAGGGAGGAGTTATCGGAGCGCAGACCCCGAGTGGGAGTCGAATGGCACAATTTTCCGCTCGAGCGTTTTTTTGTTCTAACTCTGTGGTTTATAAACAGCGTGGTTAAAAAAGTTAAGGTTTAAGAAACAAAAAAGTAATGTCAAACCGGGCGGGATTATTCTCTACTTTTTCTCTTCTGTCTTATTTTCTACTTTATCTTTTACGTCAGAAATAGCTCCTTCAACCTTTTTTCTGGTTTTATCATTCCCTAGAATTGCTCCTCCGGCGACACCTATTAACCCAATTACTCCAGCTAATAATGATTTTACTTTTATACTTGCCATAATTTATTTACCTCCTTTATTTAAGTCTTTCAAAAAATGAATAAGAAGTCAAACGGGGCGGGGATTATCCCCCGCCACAATTAATGCTGCAGAAGATGAGATACATCGGTAACACTTCGTCTCTCAGCGTAAACACTTTTGAACTAGAATAGTAAGTTCAAAAGGAGGTGAAACCGATGATTAAATATGGAAAGCCTGGAAGCTACGAATTCTTCCAAGACAAATAC
>ORMF012343746.1_pt1 | contig 10963 bp, 12 predicted proteins | sample 1779871 | NCBI WGS metagenome assembly ORMF01 (sample SAMEA104232316, study PRJEB22302) | groundwater metagenome | biome: forest; feature: aquifer; material: groundwater | place: USA | collected 2011-08-07 | depth 5.4 m
CTCCTGCTGATGGACGAACCTACCGCATCGCTCGATGCCGGGCGGCGCTCTGAGCTCGCGGCCACACTGACGTCGCTCGTGTCTCAGGGCCGCGCACTCGTGGTTGCGACTCACGATGCCGAGTTCGCGCGCAGTTGTGCGCAACGTGTGATGCTGCTCGACCACGGCCAGATCGTGAAGGACGGCCCCGCGCGCGCGATCCTCTGATGGCCTAAGAGCTGCAGGATTCTCCGGCCACCGGAATATCACACTGAACGTTGTGATCGCGCACGTCAGCATGAAGGAAGCGACGCGGGCGCGTCGTTCCCAGCCTGAGGCACCGTGCGCCGGGACGGATTGTCCGTGCTAACATTTCCGGCTCCCGGGTCCTCAACGGATCCCTTTCTCGCCAAAGGACAAACAGTCATGCGTCAATTGGTTCTTGCACCGTTCGTCGTGGCCGCGCTGTGCGGTCTCACCGCGACATACGCTCAACAACAGGCTCCGGCCGACCAGCCATTCGTCGCCGGCACGCCGCTCAAGATGACGCCCAACGCGCGAACCTACGGTGGGTTCCGCTTTGCCGAGAGCATTTCGTACGACGCCAAGCGGGATCTCTACGTGGCGCCGAGCGCCGGCATGGCCCAGCAGGTGGTGCCGAATGATGGTTATGTATCCCTCATCAATCCAGATGGCACTGTCCACACACTCAAGTGGATCGGCGTCAACCGCAATGGACTCACACTGAACCATCCACTCGGCAGCGACATCATGAACGACATGCTGTACCTGGCCGACATGGATGTCGTGCGCTGGTTCGACATGAACAGCGGGGCGCCCAAGGGCAGCGTCGTCGTGAAGGGAATGACTGGTATCATCAACGATGTCGAGGTCGCTGCGGACGGCACGATTTACGCGAGCCAGACCGGCGGCGACGATCCCACGAGCTGGCGCGTCTATAAGGTGACACCACAGGGAGAGTCGTCGCTTTTCGTGAGCGGCCCGCCACTCAGCAGGCCAAACGGAATTGCCTTCGATCCCAAAGGCAACATCGTGGTCATCAACATCGGCACCAGCGACATTCTTACCTTCTCCCCCAGCGGCCAGCTTGTGACCACCGAGCAGTCCACCGATCCTGGCAACGACGGTCTCGTGATCCTTCCCGACGGGACCAAGTACGTCAGCAGCGTCCGCCAGGGCACGGTTGCGCGCATCCGCCCCGGACAGAAGGCTGAGCTCATTGCCTCCGGCATTCCATCGCCTGCGTCGATGGCCTACGATTCGAAGCGGAATCGACTCGTGATCCCAATGAACGACTGGAACGCCATAACGTTCGTCGAGCTCAAATAGCGCGTCGTCGCGCGCTTCTCCAGTTCTTGTGCGGCGACAGTACGCGGTGCAGAGTTCTCACGCCAGTGTTGTGCCTTCGGCGACCAGGAAGAGGATTCGCGCCTCAGTGATCCAGTCATGGTCAACCGATGCCAGGAGGGCAGCGCAATATGAGGCGAGGCGCGTTTCTGTGAAAGTTCTGCTGTTCGGCGCTACTGGTTCGGCGGGAGGCAGCGTGCTCCGTGTCGCCCTGTCCGCACCGAATGTGCACGAGGTACGGGTCATCAGCCGGCGGCCGCTCCGGCATCCGCATAGCAGGCTTCGCGTGTTCGTCCACGAGGATTATCTGGACTATCAGTCGATCGCGAATGCCTTTGCTGGCGTGGACGCGTGCTTTTTCTGCCTTGGGATCTCCGTGAGGCAGGTATCAGGGGAGGCGGAATACCGTCGCGTGACGCACGACTTTGCGATGGCCGCCGCGGCTATGCTTCAGCGGGAGAGCTCCCGCGCGATCTTTCACTATCTCAGCGGCCAGGGTGCGCGGCTCGACAGCCGGATGATGTGGGCGCGCGTGAAGGCCGAGGCCGAGCGAGACCTTATGGCGCTCACAGGCGCGGTGTGCTGGCGCCCAGGGTTCATCGATGGCGAGACGTCCAGGAGTGCCCCACGCCTCTACCAGGCAGTGCGGCCGCTGGCGCGGCTGCTGGCACCCTTCCATTCCCTGTACATCTCCGGCGACGACATCGGTCGTGCGATGATCCAGGCCACGACCGAACGCCGGCGGAACGAGGTGATCGAGAACGCCAGGATCCGGCGTATTGCAGCTTACGGGTAGCCTTGACCGTTTGTCTCGCATCTCGTGTTGTGTCTGGTGACGAGAAACGTTTCGATCATGCATCTGACATGCGATGAGCTCGAGGCGGGCCTCGATCACCTCCGCCGCTCTCCGAAGGATGACGGCGTCCTGAGGTTGGTCGTGCGGCGGCCTACTGTTGGCGCCAGGGAAGTGCTCGAGGCGGGTGAGCTCAACCTCGCCGAGGGCCTCGCAGGCGATACGTGGAACGCCCGGGCGAGCCACCGCAGGAAAGATGGCCGACCACACCCCGACATGCAGCTGAACGTGATGAATTCGCGCGTCGCCGCTCTCGTCGCAGCAAGCGAGGATCGATGGGCACTGGCGGGCGACCAGCTGTACGTCGACCTCGATCTCAGCGCCGACAATCTTCCGCCCGGAACGCGCATCGCGATCGGCACCGCGGTCATCGAGGTGACCAGCGTGCCTCACACGGGATGTGCGAAGTTCGCGTCGCGCTTCGGCGTCGACGCGGTCAAGTTCGTCAACTCGCCGGTGGGGCGGCAGCTGAATCTCCGTGGAATCAACGCGAAGGTCATCCAGCCTGGCCGAATTCGAGTTGGTGACCTTGTGAAGAAGATGCCCTGATGGCAGCACCGCAGAACCGCGACGACGTGCAGCGGGTGACCGAGACCGCCGTCAACATTGCCGAGGCGAATCGGCGCCCGTTTATCGACTGGTTCGTGAAATACGAGGAAGAATGGCGGATTCGGCTTGCCGTCGATCTGCCAGCCTCACGTTCATAGGGAACGCTGAACCGCTCTAATCCCGCATTGCTTCGAGCGCGCGGATACCTGACCGCATCGACACCAGCCACGTCGCGAGGCTCAGCGCTGCGACTGCGCCAAACGCGGTCGCGATGCCGGCTTGATCCGACAGCGTGAGCGGCTCCGCACGGAAACGGTGGATCAGATAGACGGCAGACGACCAGCCGAGGAGCGCGATCGTCACGACGATGAACAGCACCGCGAGGATCATGAACGCGACTCCCCCGTAGGACCCCGCCACTTGGTTGACATCCGCGCCGAACCGCGGATATCTCGCACCAAGTCCTGTTGCGAGGCCGACCAGCGCGAACGTCATGAATACCAACGCGAGGGCGGTCACCACCTTCAGAAACGGATCGACGCCAAGGAATTCGTTGGCGGTGATCGTCAGCGCCTCGGCGAGCACGACGATTGGCAGCACACCGGTCCAGAATTTTGACCAGAGGAAATCGCGAAACGAAATCGGCGACGTGCGGATGATCCAGAATGCCGAGCCCTCGAGGGAGACGGCCGGGAACACGAAGCGAACGGCTATGGTCGCGAGTACGAACCCAGCGAGCCCGAGGTTCAAGAACGCGTACACGTTCTTCACCATCCCGCTCATGTACGGAATCCGCTCGAGATCGAGCGCCCGGAAGTTGTAAAGGTACAAGAGCACAAGCGCGAGCAGCGGCAGCAGCTGCAACCACTGGCTCACATCGCGCAGGAACACTTTCACGTCCTTCACCAGCAGCTGCTTTCGCACCGTGGACAGCGGCAGCAGGCGTGCGAGGCGATCGACAATGCGCAGCGGCTTCACATGTGCCTTCGCTGCCTCCTGCGATCGGCTATAGCCGACGAAATGCCATCGTGAGTCGGCAGCACCAAGCAAGACCGTGAACGCCCCAGCCGTCGACCAGAGGGCGGCCGCATGCAGCGGGTCGACGCTGCCATGCAGTCCGGCGAAGATCGATTCACCCGCCCAGAACGACGGGAGCAGGGGCGTGATAGGGCTTTGAAGCGTCGCGAAGAAATCGGCGATGTCTGGAAGCGACTCCACGCGGAGGAGCTGCTCTGGCCGAATGAAGCGAAGTACCAGCACCAGGCTCGCGGCAAACAGCAGCCCCATCAACATCAGGATGTCGCGGGCGCGCTTGGCAGGGAACACGTTCACAATGAGCAGGGTGGCGCCCGCGCCGACAGCGACCGGAATCACGGCGAAGGGCGCGACGATCAGCAGTGCGCTGGCGTAGAACATTGCGGGCGCGCAACTCGCGGCGCCGACGCCAACGAGGACCGGCGTCAGGAACACGAGCACCATCCAAGACGCCTGGCCAACGGTCCTCGTGAAGCGAGCCATGAACAGCCGCCGCGCCGACACGGGTGCGGCGAGCAGCAGTCGAAGATCCTCGGCCAGGAAGAATGTGGACAGCGAGGTGACGACGCCGCTGAACGCAAGGAAGGCCAGAAACGTCAGAAATAACCACGAGAGTCCCAGGCGGAGAAGGAAATCGCCGAACTCATCGTAGGCGATCAGTTGCTCGGTGATCCAGAACGCGCCGGCGTAGAGCGCGAGGCAGACCACCACCCCGACACCGCCGAACAGCGCGACACGCAGCAGGTCGCGCCGCTGCGTCTGGCGCGCCCGGTTCCTGGAGGACCAGAGGTGTGGCAGCAGCAGGAACGGGAACGCCGGCGTGCTCCGAGCGACGTCGACGGGCATCATACGACCTCGTCGATCTCCTGCAGGCTGCTGCCGCCGGTGAGCTTCAGGAACACCGACGTGAGCTGTTCGTGTTCCGCTCCTGCCATCGACCGCACCTCATCGACCGTACCATGCGCGATGATGCGGCCCTTGTTGATAATGCTGATCCGGTGACACATCTCCTGGGCGACCTCGAGCGTGTGAGTGCTCATGAGGACCGCCACCCCGTGCGCGCTCATGCGGCGGAACACGTCCTTGATGAGGCGCGCGCCGCGCGGGTCGAGGCCCACCATCGGTTCGTCCACCGCAACCGCACGCGGCCGGTGGAGGAAGGCGGAGCCCATGACGAGCCGCTGCTTCATCCCGTGGGAAAAGCTCTCGACGAGCTCGTGCTCCCAGTGCCGAAGCTCGAACAGGTCGAGCATCTCGTGAACTCGAGGCATGATTCCGCCGCCGTCGATGCCGTAGAGGCCCCCGCAGAAGCGGAGGAATTCGCCCGCGGTCAGCTTCTCGTAGATGAACGGCCGATCGGGAATGAAGCCAAGCGACGCCTTTGCGGATTCCGGCGACGTCGCGAGATCGTGGTCGTTGACGAGGATGCGTCCGGACGTTGGCCTGAGCAGGCCAGCGATCATCCTCAGGGTCGTTGTCTTCCCTGCGCCGTTGGGCCCGAGAAAACCGTGGATTTCCCCGGGCTTCACGTCCAAGGTGACGTGGTCGACCGCAGTGAAGCGGCCGTACTGCTTGACGAGGTCTTGGACGGAAATCATTGGGGACAGCACCGGCGCTCGCCCGACCGGCGTTGAGGTGCCACGGCGAACGCTGGAAGGCCGCTTTGTTCGCGCCCCACGAGCACCGGGGTGGCGTTGGGGTCCAGCTCGAGGTCCACGACCGCGATCGTGAGCTGACCAATCATCGGCAGAATCACTGCCTGCTGGTCGAGGCCTCCGCGCGCGAGCCGCACGTGTGTCGCGTTCGCGGGAAACTCATTGAACGTCGGATCGACGGGAAGCCACAGGGCGCGACCGTCGCTGTCCTCGAGGTACACCTCCGGCCAGGCGTGATAGTAAAAAGCGCCTTGCACGCCGCGGACGTAGACGAGGCCGACAGCGATGCGTGCCGGAATCCCGAGGGCGCGAGCCATGGCCACGTAGAGCGCGGTGTGCTCGTTGCAATCGCCCACTTTCGTTCGCAGCACTTCGCGCGCCGAAGGCAGGCTGATCGTAGGTTTCTTCTCGAGCAGCGCGTTGACATAGCGGGTGAGCCGCTCGGCGCGCGCCCTGCTGCCGGTGACGCCGCGGACGGCGACCTCCGCTTCCGCTTGGATTTCTGGCGCGTCGCTTTCGATGAGCGGTTCGGGGCCGAGGTACCTGGCGGCCTCGGGATCAGGCGCGCCAGGTTGAAGGGTCTGAGCATCGCGGATTTCCACGAACTCTCCGTCGACGGTCTGGCCCAGTCCCACGAGTACCGGGTTCGAGAGGTCGGTCCCTTGGAGACGGAAGCGAATGCGGCGAACATCGCGCGGCTCGTCAATTCGCCGCGGCAGGGTGGGCACGACTGCCGACATGCGCAGGAGGTCGGCCTGCACACGGCCGGGTACGGCCATGCCCTGCGCACGCTCCTGCGACTCGCGGACCGTCATCAATCCAAGGGGACTCTCCTCCCGGATCACTTCGCCGGTATCAGTGATCCACGAGGACGTCTGGATTCCGCGAAACGACATGTCCACGCGAAACGCTGGGACATTCGTATCACCCGCGCGAACGACTTCGCGCCTGCCGACCACGAGGTCGATCGGAGCATTGGCCAATGTGGCGGGGTCGAAGATCATCCATCGATGCCGCGCCCCCGTGGTCAGACCTCCGCTTGCGAGAATTCGCGCCAGGTTGAGCGTTGTCGCTGGCGCCTCCGGAAGCTCGAGGCGCTCGGTTCTCGTGGAACCCCCTGATGTGATGTTGACCTCGATCAGATACGCGCCGGCCGGAGTTGAAGGGCCTGTCACTGTACCGCTCACCAAGACGGGACCGGTGCCGGGATCGAGCGAGAAATCAAACGAGCGCAGGGCAAACGCCTTGTCTACCCGTGCCGTGGTGCGTAACGTGGCCGCAGTCGTTGCGCCGAGGAGCGCCATCTGCAGCCGGCTGTCTTCCTGCAGCTCGAAGCCATCGTCAGTCCGGACCGTCTGGCGGACCGAGAAGCCGATTTTTTCGCCCCGGTAATACACGCCGCTCCAGACCGCCGTCGGACCGTACCGGGCCAGATCGGTCGCAAGGGTGCCGGGCGAGGCCTGCACGTACGTGCGATTGACCAGGACGGTCATACAAGCGGCCCAGGCGATCAGGACGGCGACGGAGAATGGACCGGTAATCGCGCGCGGAAGAGGCCTAAACAGGGGCATTCAGTGGACTGGACGGATTTCTGGATCGACTATCGGCAGGAAGCCGAACGATCTCCATCCCAACCGCTGCGCGAAGGCGGCTTACATTTCCAGCGCCTTGAGGGCCGCCTGCAGATCGCTTGTACCTATCACCAGCCGGTTGCCCGTTGCGAGATAGCTGTATCGGATGTTGATCTTCGCCGCCGCGATGCGTTCGAAGGCGCGCGCCGCGGTCCCTGGACGGTCGCTGACAGGTACGAGCACCACCTGTTGCTGCCGCATCACCTGAAATCCCGCCTCTTCCAGCGCGCGGCGAGTGGCCGCCACGTCCATTGTCAAGACATGCACGACACCCTCGAGCTCGGCATAGCCTTCGAGATTGATTCCCGCCTGGCCGATTGCCGTCAGGGCCTTGGCGAGCGTACCGGGCCGATCCTCGGGAAGGGTGACGGCCAGATCATTTGCTAGATGTGCCACGAATCACCTCCGCTTCAGAACGTGGGGTATTCTGAGTCCGCCCGATTATGAATGCGGTCACCTCTGTCGTCGAGACCGATTCCCTATACGTCGAGCTGGACACCCAGCGGAGAATCCGTCACCGGAACAAGAGTTATTACCGCGTCCTGCACTGGCCGATCTGGATTTTTGTCTTCTTCATCGCGCCCGGGCCGCTGACGTTCGATCTGTTCGAACGCGGCTTCGACGCGCGGACGATCGGCTGGATGTCGGTCGTGGTGGTGGCAACCGGGATTGCCGCGCTGCGCGGACGGCTGCCGGGGGTTGAACCCCGGCCGTACATCATTCGCTTCACCGAGGATCGTCCGAACCCGCTCTACCGGCGCATCTGCTACACGACTGCCTGGGGTGAGGCGGTGGCGTTTGCCGTGTTGAACGTCGCGGGGCTCGCGTGGGCGGCCGCGTCCGGTGAATGGCGGCTTCAACAAATGTACGAGGTGGCGTATTTTCCCATCGCCGGCACGATGTGGGCACTCGGCGGGTTCGGCGTGCTGCCGAGGGTGAAGCGATCAACGCAAGGTGAAGGGCACGAACGCCGCTATTTCTACGGATCCGTATGGGCAGTGACCATTGCCCACCCAGTACTCTGGCTCTTGTGGAAGGGCTTGCCTCAAACCCGCGCGGCCGACCTGGCGAAGCTCGTGGTCTTCGTCAGCATTCTTGCGTTCGTCGGTCACCTCGCCCGTCGTGGCCGGCTCCCGCGTACCCGTCCGATCGTCCCAGGGGAGTGGGCGGTGTCGGATTGAGACAGCCGGACGATGCTGCAGGCCATTGACACGCTCACCTCGTCCACGCTGAAGCACCTGCGCGAGCACTGGTGGAACGATGAATTCACCGAGTTCTTGCAGGAGACACTGCGGCCGAGGCCCGGCAATCGGATCTTGGATGTCGGATGCGGCACCGGAATCGCGGAAGCCAGCATCGGGCGGCTTGATCTGTCGCAGATCCGCCTCTTCGGCGTCGATCAGATCCTGGATCGCGTGGTCGTCGCCCGCCACGCCACGTCATCCCACAATCAGCGGGTGGCCTTTGCCGCCGCGGACGCCTGCCATCTGCCCTTCGTGGACGGCGCATTCGACTCGACATATTGCGTGGCGGTGCTGCAGCACATCAGGGACATCGGGGCGGCCCTCGACGAGTTTGCGCGCGTGACGCGCGCGGACGGGCGCATTGTCGCCGTCGAGCCCGACAACACGGCACGCTACTGGTACAGCTCGGTGCCTTCCGGGGCCGCAGTGTATGAGGCGCGCAATCGCTTTTTCAGCGCAGTCGCCCAGTCGCCGGGCGAGGGCAGTCAGGGCGCCGTGGGTCCGCGTCTGCCGACGCTATTCACGGAGCGCGGCATCGAGGTCCTGGCAGTACGTCTCTTTCCCGTTTCTCAGACACAAATCGGCATGCCGACCCCGGACGTCTGGTCCGGGCGCATCCGCCGCATCGAGCGGGAAATAGAGCTGGCGCAGGCTGATGCCGCTGTTGCCGCCGGGCGTGAATATCTTTCGCTGCTGCAGCGGTACGCCGAGGAAGCCCGCGCCGCCGGAACCGCGTTTGTCGAGATCCAGAATACGATGCTGTTTGCGACCGTTGGCCAAAAGACGGGTTAGTGGTCAAATCCCAAATCCCAAAACCCAAATCCCAGGAAGGCTGGCAGGGCTGGGACGAATACGCGCCGTTCTACGACTGGGAGAACACCCGGACGCTTGGCCGCCGGGACGTGGCATTCTGGCGGACGCTGTGCCTGCAATCGCGCGGCCCCGTGCTCGAGCTCGGGTGCGGAACCGGGCGCATCTCTCTGCCGCTCGGCCGTGCTGGGGTGCAGGTGGTTGGCATCGATCGCTCAGAGCCGATGCTGGCGCGCGCGAGGCAGCGCATCCGGCGGGCGAAGTTGACCGATGCCGTGCGCCTTGTTCGCGGCGACATCCGCCATCTGCCGTTCCTGGCAGGTCCAAAAGGACCTGCCCTACGTTCCGTCGGAGGTCGTAGGGCGGGTTCTTTCCCTTCGACTTCGCTCAGCGACCCCGAGCAACGTCGAGGGTTTGGACCCGCCGGGGCGCACGGGCCGTTCGCGTTGGTGCTCGCACCCTACGGGGTGCTGCAGTCGCTGCTCCGTGAGCGCGACCTCACAGCGACGCTGCAGGCGGTCAGCGCCGCGCTCGAGCCTGGCGCGACGTTCGGGCTCGAGCTCGTGGCCGATCTGCCGTCGTGGAAGGAATATCGGAAGCGCGTGAGCCTCACCGGCTGGCGCCACCGGGCGGGAGGCACGCGGGTCACGCTCGTCGAAACGGTACGGCAGGATCCGCGCCGCAAGCTCACCATTTTCGACCAGGAGTTCACCGAGCGGCGTGGGCGCGCGACGCGCACTCACACATTCGCGCTCGCGTTCAGGACTCTGACGGTGCCGCAGATGGCGCGCCGCCTCCGGGCTGCGGGCTTCGAGGTGACGGCGCTCCTCGGCGACTATCGCGGCGGGCCGTGGGATAAGCGCGCCGAGGTCTGGGTGATTCTGGCGAGGAAGGCCTGAATCGTTCGAATCGCGTGGGGCGTGTTCAACGTGCGGGCGTTGGGCCCGTTCGGTGGTAAAATCCAGTTTTTCTCGGGGGTTTTTGCATGTCAGGCCATTCCAAGTGGCACACAATCAAACATAAAAAGGGTGCCGCTGACGCCAAGCGCGGGAAGATCTTCACGCGCATCATCAAGGAGTTGACGGTTGCCGCCCGCAACGGTGGCGGAGACCCCAACATGAACCCGCGGTTGCGCACGATCATCGCGGACGCCAAAGCGAGCAACATGCCGCGCGAGAACATCGAGCGTGCCATCCGCCGCGGCACGGGCGAGGAGCCGGGGGTGATTTACGAGGAGATCACCTACGAAGGCTACGGCCCCGGCGGCGTGGCGCTGATGATCGAGTCGCTGACGGACAACAAGAACCGCACGGTTGGCGAGATCCGGTTTCTGCTTGGCAAACACAACGGAAACCTCGGCGCCGAGAACAGCGTGGCGTGGATGTTCCATCGCAAGGGCCAGGTGCTCGTTGAAAAGGGCAAGGTCGATGAGGAGAAGCTCCTGAACGCGGCGCTCGAAGCCGGCGCCGACGATGTCAATGACGACGGCAGCGTATGGGAGGTTGTCTCTCCGCCGGAGGCGTTCGAGACGGTGCGCGACGCGGTCAAGGCGCTTGGCGTGGAGCTCGCCAGCGCCGAGGTCGCGATGCTCCCGAAGAACCTCGTGAAGCTCGAAGGCAAGGAAGCGCAGCAGATGCTGCGGCTGATGGAGGCCATCGAGGACCATGATGACGTCCAGCACGTCTGGGCGAACTTCGACATTGAGGAGAAGGAGATCGAGGCCTCCATGGCGTGAGGATTTTCGGCATCGACCCCGGCTCCGAGCGCACCGGCTACGGCTGCGTGGAGACCGACGGCAGCTGTCACCATCTGGTCGCGTTCGGCGCGATCACCGCCCAG
>ORMF010185648.1_pt1 | contig 10962 bp, 8 predicted proteins | sample 1779871 | NCBI WGS metagenome assembly ORMF01 (sample SAMEA104232316, study PRJEB22302) | groundwater metagenome | biome: forest; feature: aquifer; material: groundwater | place: USA | collected 2011-08-07 | depth 5.4 m
ACCGCGCCGCCGGTGCCGCCCGAGGAGCCGCCGGTCATGCGGCTCACATCGTGGGGATTGCGCGAGGGCCCGTAGTGCACGTTCTCGCCGGTGAAGTCGTAGGCGTACTCGCCCATGTTGAGCGCGCCGACCAGCACCGCGCCCGCGGCCTCCAGCCGTTGGATCAAGGTCGCGTCGGCGGTGGCTGGCGGCCGGTCGCGGTTGATCTTGGAGCCGGCGAGCGTCGGCAGGCCGGCCACGTCGAACAGGTTCTTGACCGCGAACGGTACGCCGGCGAGCGGCCCGAGCGGCTTGCCCTCTGCGTGAGCCCTGTCGATGGCGCGGGCCTTGGCGCGGGCGCGCTCGCGGGTAACCGCCGTAAACGCGTTGAGGGTCTTGTCGCGCTCAGCGATGCGCTCGAGCACCGCTTCCACCACCGCGGCGGCCGTCGTCCTGCCCGCCGCCACGGCCCCCGCGATCCTGCTTGCCGACGCCCACGCATCCATGACGGTCAGGCCTCGAACACGGGGGCCGGCTCGGCCTCGTCGGGCAGCTCGAACTCGGCCACCATCGCCGCCACGCGCAGCGTGAAGCGCAGGTTCGCCATGATGCCGGGCTTCCACTCCGGCTCGATCGGCAGCCCGAGCACGGCGGCGGTGGCGTCGATGAGATTGTCGAGGTGCTCTTCTTGCGTTTCGTTCACGGGTCGGCTCCGAGCATGTCATCCCGGGCTTTATGCCCGGGATCCATCGCTCAACAAACTCCTCGCTTCATCAGTGGCACGCTGGATCCCGGGGACAAGCCCCGGGATGACACCCTACACCGGCGGGTGGGGGATGGCGGCCAACAGGTCGCGGGTGTATTGCGCCTCCGGCGCGAACAGCACGCGCTCTGTCGGCCCCTCCTCGACGATGCGGCCGGCCTGCATGACAATAACCCGATCGCACAGGAGCCGCACAACATTGAGGTCGTGGGAGACGAAGAGGTAGCTCATGCCGAGCCGCTCCTTCAGCTCCTGCAGCAGATTGAGCACCAGCGCCTGCACCGACACGTCGAGCGCCGCCGTCGGTTCGTCCAGGATGACCTGCTCGGGACTGAGGGCGACGGCCCGGGCGATGCCGCCGCGCGCCTTCGGGCCGCCGGAGAGCTGGTGCGGAACCCGGCCCAGCAGCTCGGTCGGCAGCCCGACCTGCCGCGCCAGCTCCTCGCAGCGCGCGCGCACCGCCCGGCGCCCCCTGGCCGCACCCAGCCGCAGGATGGGATCGGCGATGGCGCGCTGGGCCGTGAAGCGCGGGTTGAGGCTGTCGGTGGGGTCCTGGAACACCATCTGGATGCGCTTGCGCAGCGCCAGCTTGGCGAACTTCTTGGCGGGAATGGCGCCGATGTCCTGGCCGTCGAACAGGATGCTGCCGTCGGACTTGTCGATCAGACGCATGACCATGGTCGAGGTCGTCGACTTGCCGCAGCCGGACTCGCCGACGAGACCGACGCTCTCGCCGCGGTGCACGGTAAAGCTGATGCCGTCGACGGCGCGGAACATCTGCGCCTCGGGCTTCGCCTCGCTTGCGCCGTTGCGCTTGAACAGCTTGGCGAAGCTGCCGTTGAGGTCCTTGCGCGGATACTCCTTGACGAGGTTCTCGACCACCAGCAGGGGCGCGCGATTGTCGCCGCTCGGATGACCTGAGCCGTTGAGGTGCGTTGCCGCCGGAGCGGCGCGCGGCTGGGCCCCCGCCGCTTCCTCCTCCGGCAGCAGGTCGCGCAAGTTGACGCCGGGGCGCGGCGTCGCCCGCATCAGCTTGCGCGTATAGGGGTGGGACGGCGCCGTGAAGATGGTCTTCGACGCCGCGGTCTCCACCACATTGCCCTTCTCCATCACCACCACGCGGTCGCAATAGGCGGCGGCCAAACCCAGATCGTGGGTGATGAGGATGGTCGCCATGCCCTGCGCGCGGGTGAGCTCGACCACCAGGTCCATCACCGTCTTCTGGGTGGTGACGTCGAGGCCAGTGGTGGGCTCGTCGGCGATCAGCAGCTGCGGCCGGCAGGCCAGCGCCAGCGCGATCACCACGCGCTGGCACATGCCGCCGGAGAGCTCAAAGGGATAGGCGTGGTAGCGCTCTTGGGGTCTGGCGATGCGCACCTGCTCGAGGATGCCCACCGCTTTCTCGGCAACGTCGTCGGAGCCGGCCTGGGCGTGCTGGCGCAGCACGTCCTCGATCTGGTGGCCGACCTTGCGGATGGGATTGAGGGCGGCGCGCGGGTTCTGGAAGATCATGGAGATCTCGCGCCCGCGCAGATCGCGCATCTGGCTCTCGCCGGCGGCGCGCACGTCGATGCCGGTGAACCGCACAGAGCCCTCGGCGATGCGTCCCGCGCGGTCGAGGATGCGCATCACCGCGTAGGAAGTCACCGACTTGCCGGAGCCGGATTCGCCGACGATGCCCAGCGTCTCCCCCTTGGCGACAGCGATGTCGACGTGCTCGACGGCGCGGACAATGCCGCGGCGGGTGGTGAACTCCACGGTCAGGTCGCGCACGTCGAGGAGGGGGAGGGCGGCGGCGCTCATGGGCCCCTCACGTGCGCCGCTGCGGATCGACGATGTCGCGCAGGCCGTCGCCCAAAAGATTGAAGCAGAACACGGCGATCATCAGGGCCCCGCCGGGGAAGAAGGCGATCCACCATTCGCCCGACACCATGAAGGCCGCCCCCTCCGCCACCATGATGCCCCACTCCGGCATCGGCGGACGCACACCCAGGCCGATGAAAGAGAGGCCGGCGGCATTGAGGATGGCGTAGCCCATGGTCAGCGACATCTGCACGATCATGATCGGCATGATGTTGGGCAGGATGTGGCCGAGCAGGATGCGGAATTCGCCGTTGCCGGAGAGGCGCGCCGCCTGCACGAAGCCGGCCTCGCGGCGCACGTTGGCCTCCGCGCGCGCCACCCGGGCGTAGAGCGGGAAGTTCACGATTGCCGTGGCGATGACGATGTTGGTCACGGTGTTGCCGAGCGCGGCGACGATGCCCATCGCCAGCACGAACAGCGGGAAGGCCATGATGGTGTCGGCGATGCGCGAGACGATGCGGTCGGTCCAGCCGCCGAAGAAGCCGGCGGCCACCCCGGCGAGCCCACCCATCAGGAACACCAGGGCGACGGAGAACACGGCGATCATGAAATCCAGCCGCGTCGCCACGATCACCCGGCTCAGCACGTCGCGGCCGAGCTGGTCGGTGCCGAACCAGTGGGCGGCGGTCGGCCGCTGCAGGGCAACCTTGGTGTCGCTCATGAGCGGGTCGTAGGGGGCGACGTGGGGGCCGAGCACGGCCGCGATCACGATCAGGGTGAAGAGGACGAAGGCGAAGCCGGTGACCCGGTTTTCGCCCAACACATAGCGGACGTGGCCGAGCGTCGCCGCCAGGCCGGTTGCGTGCACCGTCTCTCCCCTGCCGGCGGCGATGTCGCTCATGCCTCGATCCTCATGCGCGGGTCGATCAGGCCGTAGAGGATGTCGATCAGCAGATTGAGGGCGACGTACATCACCGCCATGGTGAGCACGAAACCCTGCACGGGCGCGAAGTCGGAGGCGATCAGCGCTTCCACCGCGTAGGAGCCGATGCCCGGCCAGGCGAACACCTTCTCCACCAGCACGTTGGCGCCGAGCAGAAACGAGAACACCATGCCGAGCGTGGTGACGACGGGCAGCATGGCGTTGCGGAACGCGTAGGTGATGATGACGGTGAACGGCGTAAGCCCGCTGGCGCGCGCGGTGCGCACGAAGTCGGAGGCGAGCACGGCGAGCATGGAGGCGCGCGTCATGCGCGCGATGGGCGCCAGCGAGAAGATGCCGAGCGTCAGCGCCGGCAGCACCAGCTGCTTGAGGCTCGCACGGAACACCTCCCAGTCGCCGGCGATGGCGGCATCGATCAGGTAGAAGCCGGTGACCTGCGGCGGAGGGCTGAAGAAGATGTCGAGCCGGCCGAGCGGCGCGGGCGCATACCCCAACAGATAATAGAACACGTAAACGAGGATCAGGCCGGTGAAGAAAACGGGGAGCGACACGCCCGCCGTCGCCACCACCCGGCAGGCGTGATCGACGAGCGATCCGGGACGCGTGGCGGCAAGGATGCCGAGCGGGACGGCGATCGTGACGGCGAGGATCAGCCCCAGCAGCGTCAGCTCCGCGGACGCCGGCAGGCGCGTCCTGATCTCGGCCGCAACCGGCTGTCCGGTCGTCAGCGCCACGCCCATATCCCCGCGCGCCAGATCGGCAACGTAGCGCGCAAATTGCACCGCCAGCGGCTGGTCGAGGCCGAGCTTGGCCCGGATCTGCTCGATCGCCTCCCTGGTGGCGGCGGGGCCGGCGAAGTAGGCGGCCGGGTCGCCGGGGAGCGCGCGCGTCAGCAGAAACGTGACGATCACCACCCCGACCAGGCTCGGCAGGGCGACCACGAGGCGCTTCAGCACCATGCTCAACATGGGCCGGGTCCCTCAGCCCGTTCGGCGAACCTCACGCCTTCACCAGCGCGCGGTAGTCGAGGCGGCGGTGGAACCAGTACTGATAGCCGGAGACATTCTTCTGCATCGCCACGTTGACGTACGGCTGGAACAGCGGGATGCGCGGCATGTCGGCGAACGCCAGCTCGACGAAGCCCTGCACATTCTTGTCGTAGCCGGCCTTGTCTCCCGTCGAGGCGGCCGCGCCGGCGGCATCGACCATCGCGTCGAGCTGCTTGGACTGGTAGCTCATCGTGTTGAAGATCGAATTCTTGCCGTGGTAGCACCAGATGAAGAAGTACTCGGGGTAGTCCAGCCAGCCTGAGAACACGTTGGTGTAGAGCGGCAGCACCTTCTTGTTGAGCTCCGTGCGCCAGTTCGCGCCCGGGATCTTGTTGATCGTGGCCTTGATGCCGATCTGCGCCAGGCTTTCCTGCGTCAGCACGCACAGCGGCTCGTTCACGCCGGCAAAGCCGAGGTCGAACGACAGCGTGGTTTCGAAGCCGTTCGGATACCCGGCTTCGGCCAGCAGTGCCTTGGCCTTGGCGATATCGGTGTTGTAGCTGTGCGGCTGCGGCCAGGCGACCTGGGTCGGTGCGCCGGCCGGAGCGCCGAACATCGGCTTGGAGAGACCGAACAGCACCGCATCCATGATCTTCTGGTAGGGGATGGCGTAGGCCACCGCCTGCCGCACCTTCAGGTTGTCGAAGGGCGGATGCTTCACGTTCATGCCGATGTATTGGATGCCGTTCGAGTACGGCGTCGAGATGATGTCGAGCTTGCCCGCGTTCTTCAGCTCGACGAAGTCCTTGTTGGGCAGGTCGTAGGAAATGTCGGCATCGCCGCGCTCCAGCAACGCTCGCCGATTGCCCGCCGACGGCACCATGCGCCAGACAATGCGCTTGACCTTGGGCAGCGGGCCGCTCTTCCAGGCGTCATTGCGCTCCAGGATGACCTCGGTGCCGGAGGTCCATTTCGTGACCTTGTAGGCGCCGCCGCCCGCCGTGTTCTGCTTGGTGTACTCGAGCCCCCACGGGTCCTTGTCGGTGGCGTTCTTCTTGACCAGTCCGGAGTTCAGCACGCAGGGCACGATGACCGCGAGATCGGGGATGGTCAGCCGGTCCTTCTTCAAGAAGTCGACACGGATGGTGTGGTCGTCGACCACGACGAACTGCTCGGCCTTGGTCAGCGAGCCGGCGCCCATCTGGAAGGTCGGGAAGCCGCCGACGCTGACGGCGCGGTCGAGCGACCATTTCACGTCGTTGGCGGTGACCGGTGTGCCGTCATGGAAGGTGGCGCTCTTCTTCAATTTGAAGGTGGCAGACATGTCGCCGACATTCATGTCCTCGGCGAGCTCGGGCTTGAACTTGTCACGGTCGTAGTAGGGAGCGCCGTTCGGCCCAGTCTTCATCTCGTGACTGATGAGGCGGTCGTAGCAGTTCCACGAAACCTCGTAGCCGGGCACGTTGGTGCCGACGCCGTGAATGTCGATGTTGTTGGGGCCGCTTTCGGAGACGACCAGCAAGGTCTCCTGGCGCGACTGGGCTTTGGCCGGAGACCAGACCGCGGGCGCCGTTAGCGCGCTGGCGGCGGTCGCTGCCGAGATCGATTTGAGGAAATCCCGACGTTTCATCGCGCTCACCCCCATGCAACGGACCCTGCAGGGCTAAGGAGCAAGGCATGTGCCATCGCTCTCTGCGCCGGCGGATGCGGGATCGAAGCCTCTGATATTTATGGATATTCAATTCCCTGCGAAGCGTGCCGACGCCGCGCATGCAATGCGACGGACGGGCGGTTGCCTACGCTTTAGGCAGCCGACCTCTGCGTGGCAGCCTTGTGCCTAGTCATTGCGCTCGGACGCCTTTCCCGCTTTGGCCGTGCCCGAAGATGGGGGAAGATGCTTGCCCCATCACAACTGGCACGCCTTATCCAGGGAGGCCGACTTGGCTCAAGAGATCAGTATCGAGTTCACCCGCTTTTCCGCCTTCTATTCGCCGCTCATCGCCACGTTCGCCGGCGGCTTCCTGAAGGAGGAGGGACTGGCGGCAAAGCATGGGGTGTCGGCGCCCGGCACATCGGCCATCGCCGGCCTGCTCAACGGCTCCGTGCACGTGGCCCAGTCGGCGCCGTCGCAGGGCTTCGGCCCGCTCGAGCAGGGCAAGAAGCCGCCCGCGCTGCACTTCGCCCAGATCAACGAGAAGGACGGCTTCTTCCTCACCGGCCGCAGCGCCGACAAGAGCTTCACGTGGGACAAGCTCAAGGGCCGGAAGGTCATCATCGACCACGGCGGCCAGCCGCTCGCCATGTTCAAGTACGCCTGCTTCAAGCGCGGCCTCGACTTCAAGGCGATCCAGGCGATCGATGCCGGCGCCACCGACAAGATGATCGCGGCCTTCCGCAAGGGCGACGGCGACTACATCCACCTGCAGGGGCCCGCCCCGCAGCAGCTCGTGCATGACGGCGTCGGCCACATCGTGACGGCGGTCGGCGATGCGATCGGGCCGTGCGCATTCTCGAGCCTCGCCGGCACGCGCGAGTGGCTCGCGACCGACATGGCCAAGCGCTTCATGCGCGCCTACCGCAAGGCGCGCGCCTGGCTCATCGCCACGCCCGCCGCCCAGGTCGCCAAGACCGAGGCGCCCTATTTCAAGGACATCGATCTGGCCGTGCTGACCGAGACCATTGCCACCTACCAGAAGCTCGGCAACTGGACCCCGCACGTGGAGATCACGAAGCCCGCATTCGAGGCGACGCTCGACATCTTCAAGCATGCGGGCCTGATCACCAGGCGCCACGCCTACGAGGACGTGGTCGCCCCGCCGCCGGCGTAGGGCGCATTAGCCGAAGGCGTAATGCGCCGATGCACCGGTGCCTCAAATCGGCGCATTACGGCTGACGCCTAATGCGCCCTACGCCAATACGCCCCGACCACCAAAAAGGGAGCAAAACGCATGAAAGAGACGATCGGCTGGATCGGCGTCGGCAGCATGGGCCATCGCATGAGCCGGCACCTGGCGGCGGCCGGCTATCCGCTGGTGATGGCGGATGCCGTCAGCACGGAGCGCGCCCCGCCGGGAGCGCTCATCGCCAAGAGCAATGCCGACGTGGCGGGACGCGCCGACACCATCGTTCTCTCGCTCCCGGACGGCAAGGTGTCGGAGGCCGTCGCGCGCGAGATCGCGGCGGCCAAGCCGCGCCGCGCCAAGACGGTGATCGATACGTCGACCATCGGCATCAAGGCGGCGGAGGCTGTTACCGCAATCCTGACCGCGGCGGGCGTCGAGTTCGTCGATGCGCCCGTTTCAGGCGGGACCTCCGGCGCCGACAAGGCGACGATCGCCATCATGGTGGCCGGCTCGAAGGATGCCTTCGAGCGCCTCGAGCCGCTGCTCGGCCTGATGGGCAAGCCCTTCTACGTCGGGCCGAAGCCCGGCCAGGGGCAGGCGGTGAAGATCCTGAACAACTTCCTCTCCGCCACGGCGCTGGCGGCGACCTCGGAGGCGATCGCCTTCGGCACCGGGCAAGGCATCGACATGAAGACCATCCTCGACATCGTCAACGCCTCCAGCGGGCGCAATTCGGCGACGGATGACAAGTTCCTGAACCGTATCAGGCATGGACGCTTCGATGCCGGCTTCACGGCCAAGCTCCAGCTCAAGGACATTCGCCTCTACCTGGAAAACGCGAGGGCGGCGGGAATTGCCGACGAGGTCGCGAGCACGGTGGTCGATGTTTGGCAGCGCATGGAGGCGGCCATCCCGGGCGCCGACATCACGGAGATGTATCCCTTCACGCAAGAGGGACGCCGCGAGCGTCCCTGAGCGCGATTGCCTGCCCCTGCGACGAGGAACCGCTCCGTGGTCCACAATTGGGCCGCGGTGGGCGGCGACAATTCATTCGCGCGCTACAATAAGATAGGCGAGCGGGAAGCGCAGAATCGACGCCGGCATTCGACCAGCGATGGTGACCGTGAAAAGCTCGACAGGCATGCCATCGAGCTGGAAGCTCGGGGCCTTCTCGCGAAGCGGGCTGGGGCTTGCGGCGGCGATGGAAGTATTGGCCCGCTTGCGCGGCTCGAAGCTGGGGCTGCGCACGCACCTGATCATCTTCGGGCTGGCCATCGTCGTGCCGGTCCTGCTCTACAGCGCCTTCCTGCTGCATCGCTATACGCGATCGGAGCGGGCAGCGAACGAGCAACGGGCCCTGGAGATTGCGCGCTCGCTGAGCGCCGACATCGACCGCGAGATCACCGCCATCATCACCACGCTGGAGACGCTGGCCACATCGGACGCGCTCGCCACGAAAGATTTTTCCAGTTTCAACCTGCAGGTCAGGGAGGCGCTGCGATCGCGTCGGTGGCATGTCGTCCTCCTCGACGCCAATCGTCGCCAGCTGGTCAATACGCGCCTACCCTGGGGCGCACCGCTGCCCATCAGCACCGCTACCGAGCCGGACCTCGCGCGCTTCGCGCGGGAAGACGTGCAGTACCTTATTTCCGATCTCTTCGTCGGCACCGTCGCCAAGCGCCCGATCTTCTCGGTGAGCGTGCCGGTGCAGATCGGAAAGCAGGTTCCTTATGCGCTGGTGATGTCTCTGGAGCCGCAGCGGCTGGTCGAGATCCTGCAAAGCGAGAGCCTGCCGAAGGGCTGGCTCGCAGGGGGGTCGGACAGCAAGAACATCAGCATGGCGCGCACGCACCTTGCCGAGCAGTTTCTCGGCCGGCCGATCCCCGAGGAGTCGGCGCGGCAAATTGCGGGCAGGCAGGAGGCCGTAATCACCACCACCGACTTCGAAGGCCAGCGCGCGATCCAGGCCTTCCATTTTTCCAAGCTGACCAAATGGCGGGTCGCGGCCTGGGCGCCGATCAGCGTGGTGGAAGGCCAGCTGCGCGAGGCCTGGATCCTGTTCTTTTGGTCCGGCGCCGCGCTGCTGTCGCTGTCCCTGCTGCTGGCCTTCGGCGTTGGACGGCTGATGGCCGCGCCGATCGCCGAGCTCAGGCGCGCCGGCGCCGCCCTCGGCCAGGGCAAGCCGGTCGCGCCGATTGCATCGACGCTCGGGGAGGTGGACGAGCTTTCCCTGGTGCTCAGCAATGCGGCCAAGGAGCTGCATGCGCGCATGGGCTACCAGTCGCAGCTGGCGGCGATCGTCTCCTCCTCGCCCAGCGCCATCGTCAGCCTTTCGCCCGACGGCATCATCCGCACCTGGAATCCAGCCGCCACCAACCTCTTCGGCTACACGCGGGACGAAGCCATCGGCAAGCCGATGCAGATCCTATGTGGCGACGATGCGCCCGAAACCTTCAACAGGCTCTATGACAACGTGCGGTCCGGCTCGACCGAGCACGCCGACGTGACGCGTCGCCACAAGGACGGCCGCCTGATCGACGTCTCGATCAATGTCGCGCCCATTTACGACGATGCCGGCAAGCTGGTCGGCATCTCGTCGATCAACAGCGACATCGGCGAGCGCAAGGCGCGCGAGCGCCACATCGAGTTCCTGATGCGCGAGCTCTCCCACCGCTCCAAGAACCTGCTCGCCGTCGTGCAGGCGATCGCCGGCCAGACCGCGCGCAACAGCCCCAGCATCGACGAGTTCCAGGCCCGCTTCTCCCAGCGCGTGTCCGCCATGGCCCGCTCGCAGGATCTGCTGGTGGCCAGCAACTGGACCGGGGCCAGCATGACCGAGCTCGTGCGCACGCAGCTGGCGCCGTTCGCGGAGGAGAAGTCCTCCCGCATCACCATGAGCGGGCCGACGCTCGATCTCAAGCCCGATGCCGTGCACAGCTTGACGCTGGCCCTGCACGAGCTTGCCACCAACGCCGCCAAGTACGGCGCGCTGTCGGTGCCCGAGGGCCGCGTGGCGATCGCCTGGGAACTCGGCGGCTCGAACAATGGGGAGCGGCGGTTCCGCATGAGCTGGCGCGAGACCAACGGCCCGCCGGTGACCCCGCCCGTCAGGAACGGCTTCGGCCACGTCGTCATCTCCCACATGGTGGCAAGCTCGCTGCGCGGCGACGTCACGCTCGACTACGCCGCAGGCGGGCTGGCGTGGGCGATCGACATGCCGAGCACCAGCGTGATCTGATGCCGCCGGCGGCCCCGTTACTCGACCGCCGTAACCGTATATCCCGCCGCGCGGAACAGTGCGACCAGGCCCTGCGTGCCTTGCAGGTGCAGGGCGCCGACGGCGATCATGGCGCCGCCTTCGTCGAGGTGGGCGAGCGCCTTGTCGCGCATGCGCAGGTTGCGGGCCACCAGCAGGCTCTGCTCGGCCGCGTCGAACACTTTCGGCGCCACGCCCACCTTCTCCGCCAGCACCAGCTGCAGCGGCCAGATCGCCCCCAGCTGCCGCGTGACGTAGAGCTGCACCATCGTCTCGATCAGGTCGTCGGCGCGGTCGTAGACGCGCACGCTGGCTTTGAGCATCTCGACCTGGTCGGCCTCGGGCACTTCGGCCATGGCGCGGAACTGGCCCTCCAGCGTCTCCAG
>ORMF010127106.1_pt1 | contig 10961 bp, 9 predicted proteins | sample 1779871 | NCBI WGS metagenome assembly ORMF01 (sample SAMEA104232316, study PRJEB22302) | groundwater metagenome | biome: forest; feature: aquifer; material: groundwater | place: USA | collected 2011-08-07 | depth 5.4 m
CCCTTTGCCGGGGGGGACTTGGGGGCGGCCCACAAGCATAAAAACCCCTCTTATTTGAGGGGCTGAGCTAGGGCGCAGGACACATCGTGCTTATTGCAGTAAACTGGGGCGCTAAAGGAGGCACTGCATGAAACGGATACGCATCATCGACGGTGACGGACACGTCAACGAGGACATCCCGGAAATCATCAAACACCTGCCCGAACCCTACCTGGGCATGGCCCGCCGCTCAGTTGGGAGCCTGGGCCTGTTCCCCCCGTTGGACCACCTCCACACCCCCTTCCGGGACTCGCCGGCCACCCTCCAGGGCCGGGGGCGGGTGGGACCTCAGGAGTGGCTCGCGTTCCTGGAGGACGTGGGCATCGAACGCACCGTCCTCTACACCACCGCCGGACTCTCTTACGGCCGGTTCCCCTATCCGGAGGTGGCGATCGCGGTCACTCGGGCCTACAACGACTGGCTCCATGAGACCTATGTCAGCAAGGATTCGCGATTCCAGGGCATGGGTCTCATCCCCATGCAGGAGCCCCAGGCAGCGGTCGATGAGTTGCGTCGCACCATCACGGAACTGGGCTTTTGCGGCGCCATGCTCCCTTCCAATGGGCTAAAGGGGCACCTGGGCGACCGGGAGTACTGGCCGGTCTACGAAGAGGCCAGCCGTCTCGGCTGCTGCCTGGGCATCCACGGTGGCAGCCACATCGACTTCGGCATGGATCACATGGACGTCTGGCCCTTCATCCATGCCTTGGGGCACCCCTTCGGCCAGATGATCGCCCTGGCGGGCATCGTCTCCAACGGCATCCTGGACCGCTATCCCAACGTGAGGATCGGGTTCATGGAGGCCGGGGTCTCCTGGCTGGTCGCTTGCCTGGAACGCTTCGATAGCTCCTCGGCCAGCTTCAGCCAGTACGACGCCTCGGGCCGGTTTCCTGCCATTCCGGCGGGTGGAAAGGTGAGCGAATACCTCAAGGGGTTCATCCGTGAAGGCAGGATATTCGTCGGTTGCGAGGGAGATGAGCTCGGCCTGGCGCAGGCGGTCCAGTTGGTAGGCAGCGAACCTTTCATCTACTCCTCGGACTTCCCGCACGAGGTGACCAACGAAACCTGCAAAGAAGAGATCGAAGAAGTGATGGAGAACGAGGGACTGACCGAGTCCGACCGGGAGAACATCCTCTGCCGCAATGCGGAGCGGTTTTACAACCTTCAACCGGTGGCGGTGGGCTAGCCCCGCCGGTGGCGCGGATGGCGGTTCGCAGCCGCTCGAAAGGAATGGACATCATGGATGGCACCGACCAAATTGCCGGTTCCCGGCGTTCCTTCCTGCGGACTGGCGCCGGCGCGGTCATTGCCGGCGCCGTCGTCCCGGCCCTGGCCGGAGAGGCCTGCGCCCCTGCGGCCGCTCCCGCCCCGCAGTCCCCGGCATCCCGCGGCGCGGTGAGCTCCGCCCCGGCTGCCTGGGAGCAGGAATGGAACCGGCTCATTTCGGGCGCGAAACAGGAAGGGAAGCTGGTGGTGAACTGGATCCACAACCGCCTCTCTCCCCGCAAACACCTGGATGAGTTCGAGGCCGCCTTCCCCGGAATCGCCGTGGAGCTGACCACCTTCGCCTCGGGGAGCCTTTGGAACCCCAAGGTCCTCCAAGAAATGAGCGCCAACATCTTCACCTGGGACCTGGCGCTCCTGGGAACGCCGTTTGGCCTTCCGTTAAGGGACGCCAACGCGCTGATTCCTCTTCAGCCGCTGCTGTTCCGTCCGGACGTGCTTGACGACAAGGGGTGGCGCAACGGCTTCGCAGCCGGGTGGGTAGACAAAGAGAAGCGATGGGGCTACGGGTTCCTGGAGGAGATCTCTGGGGACTTCTTTTACAATGCCGACCTCGCCAACCAAAGCGAGGTCCAGCGGGTGACCGACCTCACCAACCCCAAGTGGAAGGAGCGGATGGCGTTCTCAGATATCCGCCAAGGCGGAGGCTACACCAGGGCGACCGCAGTCCGGTTGGGCCATGGCGAGGAGATGATGCGCCGGATCTTCGTCGATCAGAAGCCGACCTATTTCCGGGACGACCGCGCGATCATGGAGGCCCTTGTCCGGGGGAGCCACGTCATCGGCATGGGCGCTTCCCTCCAGAAGTTCCTGGAGGAGTTTCAAGCCCAGGGTTTGGGCAAGAACATCAAGCAGATATTCTTCCCCGACCTGGCGTTTGGCAGCATTGGCAGCATAGCGTGGGCGCTGAAAGGAGCGCCCCATCCCAATGCGCTGAAGCTCTACCTGAACTGGCTGTTCACCAAAGACGGGCAGAACTCATACAGCAAGAGCTCCGGCAACAACAGCCGGCGCCTCGACGCCCCACCTGTAGATCCCCTCAGTGCGGTGGGCCCCGGCATGAAGCTCATTTACAGCAGGGGCACGGAAGCGACCACGGATGAAGAGGTAAAGACCCAAAAGCTCTTGTTGGATCTGATCCGTTAGGCTCCAGCATCGACCCGAGGCGCCGGCCGGCGGATCAGGCAGAATCCTGAAGATTGGCCGCAAGATTTAGTTCACTCAGCAACGGAGGATCCAGATGGCTTCAACACGCATCATCGACGGCGACGGGCACGTCTTCGAGGACCATGCCTCTATCGGAAAGCTCATGCCCAAGGTCTATTGGAACAACGGCACGCCGCCCCAGAACGTTTTTCCACCGTTGGATCACATGCACACCGCCCTCGGCCGGACGCTTCCCGGCGCCTTCGGCGGCGGCAAGCCAGTGAACGCCCCCGAGTGGTCGAGCTTCCTGGAGGATGTGGGCCTCGAAGCCACGGTGCTGTATCCAACTGCCGGGCTCGCCTACGGGCGAATGAACGATATCGACTGGGCTATCGCGGCCTGCCGGGCCTACAACGATTGGCTGTATGACGCCTATGTGGCCAAGAGTCCTGCATTCAAGGGAATGGCCCTCATCCCGATGCAGGACCCTGATGCAGCGGTGGCCGAACTCCGGCGAGCGGTCACCGAACTCAAGATGACCGGCGCCATGCTCCCCTCCACCGGACTTAAAGCGCACCTGGGATCCAAGGACTACTGGCCGGTGTATGCCGAAGCCGAGCGGCTGGGTTGCGCCCTCGCGCTCCATGGTGGCGGCCACATTAACCTGGGTTTGAACGACCTGAACATGTTCGCACCGATCCATGCTCTGGGCCATCCTTACGGCATCATGATCGGTTTCGCCGGGCTCATCTTCAATGGTGTGCTGGACCGCTTTCCGGGGCTCCGCCTCGGTTTCCTGGAGGCTGGTGTCGGGTGGTTGGCCTTCCTGTTGGAGCGATTCGACGGTTCCTACAAGGCGTTTACCCCCATCGACTTGGAGGGGCGATACATCCAGCTCCGGCCCGGTGAGCGCAAACCGAGCCACAATATCCGCCGCCACATCGAAGAAGGCCGCATTCTTGTGGGCGTGGAGGGGGATGAACCCACCCTACCCCACGCCGTGAAGACCGTCGGCAATAAGCCCTTCGTTTTTTCCACCGACTATCCCCACGAAGTCACCAACGAAACCTGCAAGGAGGAGATAGAGGAACTGCGGGAGAACGAAGAACTGACCGAGGAAGACAAAGCCGCCATCCTCTACCGCAATGCCGAACGCTTCTATCGGGTCAAGGTCGCGGTGTAGCCGCAGGCTTGATGCCGGCCACGGCAGCAGGCGAATTGGGAGCCGTGGCCGCAACATAAAAGTCCCACCAATTGAGCGCGCGAGGTAACCATCGTTGGCTGAACAACTGCTGAAGGGCAAAGTGGCGATCGTCACGGGTGCCGGCAGCCCCATCGGCATGGGCCGGGCCATGACCCTGGCCATGGTGCGCGCCGGCGCCCGCGTTGCCATGATGGACATCGATAATGCCGCGCTCGAGCAAAGTGCGGCCACGGCCCGCGAGATTGGCGGCAGCGACTGCGTTCTGACTATCGTGGCGGATGTGACCAGTCCCGCAGACACTGCCATGGCCGTGCAGCGGACCATCGATGGCCTCGGCGGGCTGCACATCGTGGTCAATAATGCGGGCACCAACCCGCGCAACGTCGGCCTCGGCACCGGGCAGGAGAGCAAATTCTGGGAGATTCAACCGGAGGCGTGGAACCGGGTGTTCGCAGTCAACGCGGCCGGGCCCTTCCTGTTGGCGCGCGCGGCGGCAGACCATATGCTCTCGCAGCGATGGGGCCGGATTATCGGCGTGACCACCAGCCTCGGCACCATGTACCGGAAGGGTGGAGGGCCCTACGGGCCTTCCAAGGCGGCCCACGAAGCCTTCATGGCTACCATCGCACAAGAGTTGGACGGGACCGGGGTCACCGTCAACGTACTGGTCCCCGGCGGGCCGGTGGACACGAACCGGCTCGGGCCTCAAGCTGACCGCAGCGCGTTGATCAAGCCCCAAGTGATGGAGGCTCCGGTGGTGTGGCTCGCTTCGGAGGCGTCCAACGGCGTCCACGGCCGGCGGTTCATCGCCTACCACTGGGACGAGGGCCTGCCCATCGAGCAGCGCCTGGGAAAGGCGGGGGCGCCCCTTGCCTGGCAGCAGTTGGGGACACAGGTCATCTATCTCCGCTAGCGCCGCCGGTGGCACAGGACCGGCGCTGGAATTACCCCTGGCATAGGAGGCGCTTCCGATGGCGGAATGTCGTGCGGTCGTGCTGACGGAGTTCAATCAGCCGCTGGAGGTCTGGCGGGTGCCCATACCGGACCTCCCGCCAGGGGGCATGCTGGTGAAGATCGAAGCCGCCACACTGTGCGGGACCGATATTCACCGATGGCACGGCGTAGCCATCGGCAGAGAGTCGCTGCCGCTGCTGGTGGGCCATGAGGGCTGCGGCATCGTTGCCGAGATCAACGGCGAGCGGCGGGACCTGCTGGGACAGCCGTTGAAGCCGGGAGACCGGGTTTTGTCCTCCTATCCTGCCTGCGGCGAGTGCTACTATTGCACGGTTGCCCGCCAACCCACCCTTTGCCCCAACACGCTCTATTGGGGTGCGAACCGCGCCGACCGGCCGCCCTATCTCCTGGGCACCTGCGCTGAGTACCAGTATATCCCGCCGGGGTCGGCCCTCATTCGGGTGCCGGAGCCGGTGTCATCGCCCTTGGCGGCAGCGTCGTCTTGCGCGCTTCGCACCGTGATGCACGGCTTCGAACGGCTCGGGCCTTTGGGCAACCATGAGACGGTGGTGATCCAGGGATGCGGGCCGCTTGGGCTGTTTGCTACCGCCGTGGCCAAGCATCGGGGCGCGCACAGAGTGCTCCTGATCGGCGCCCCCGCCGCCCGCCTCGATGCCGGGAAGGCGTTGGGGGCGGACGAGGTCCTGAATATCGATGAGGCGACCGACCCCGCCGAGCGCCGCGACTGGGTGCGGCAGCGCACGGCGGGGCTGGGGGCTGACGTGGTGATCCAGGTCGCCACCGCGTCCGCGGTGCCAGAGGGAGTCACCATGGTGCGGCGCGGTGGCCGCTACCTCTCCATTGGCGGCAGCGGCGCCGGCGCCATTCCCGTCCAGACCCTGCCGCAGATGCTGTCCTTCGTGAGCATCTTCATGGCCGAGCCCCGGCACTGGCTGCAGGGGGTCCGGTTCCTGGCAGACCATCCGGAGCTGCCTTTCGACCGGATGCTGTCCGGCGTTTACAGCTTCGACCAGGCCAGCGCCGCCTACGAGGCGATGGCCAAGTTCGAGATCGTGAAGCCCGTGTTCCTACCGGCGCACTAAACCGCGCCGGTCCCGCCAGCGGCCTGCGGGAGCCCCACGAGTCCAGAAGGAGTGACCCATGACCCCGCCCTCTTTTGTGGCGCCCATCGCCACCAGGCGAGCGTTCCTCCAAACCGCCGGTTCGGCGGCGCTGGCGGCGCCGGCGCTCGCCCTTTTGGCGCCGGGCTGTGCCCCGGTGGCAACTCCGCCGCCCCGCGCCCCGCCGCCCGCCAACGTTCGGCAGGCGTGGGAAGACGAATGGGACCGGCTGGTGGCGGCGGCGAAAAAGGAAGGCAAGCTGGTGATCAATTGGATCTTCAGCGCCGGCACCCCCCAGAAGGCGTACGACGCCTTCGAGGCCGCCTTCCCCGGCATCAGCGTCGAGGCCACCACCTTTCAATCCGGGAGCTTGTGGAACCCCAAGGTGCTGGCAGAGCAGCAGGCGGGGATTTTCAACTGGGACCTGGACCAGCAGTCGGTGAGTTTGGGCCTCCAGCTCAGGGACGGGCGCGCTTACGAACCCATCCGGCCCGCCATCATCCGGCCGGACGCGATGGAGGACAAAGCCTGGCTCGGCGGCTTCGAGTCAGGTTTCGGTGACGACGAGAAGAAGTGGAGTTACGCATCGATTGCCGACGTCGATGGATCCTTCTGGGTCAATACGAGCCTGGTGAAGGAAGAGCAACTCAAGAGCATCAAAGACCTCACCGATCCCAAGTGGCAGGGGAAGATGATATTTGCCGACCCCCGGTCGGGCTTCACCTTTCGGGTCGCCACCGCCATCCGGTTGCTGCATGGAGACGGCATCCTGAAGCAGCTCTACGTGGACCAGCAGCCCACCTACTCCCGCGATAGCCGCCTCATCACCGAAGCGCTGGTGCGGGAACGGGCGGTGATCGGCACGGGCGTTACCGAGGACGTGCTGGCGCAGTTCCAGGCCCAGGGCCTGGGCAAGGGGATCAAGCGGGTGTACATTCAGGACATGCAGTACCTCAGCTTCGGCCACGCGCTCTGGCTGATGAAGAACGCGCCCCACCCCAACGCCGCGAAGCTGTTTATCAATTGGCTGTTGACCAAGCCGGCCCAGGAGGTCTACACGCAGGCCGTGCAGCGGAACAGCCGGCGCACGGATGTGCGTCAATACAACGCCGCAGTGGCGCCTGATCCCAACAAGAAGTATCTCACCATGGGGACTGAGGCCATGGCAAAGCAAGAGGCGGAGACGACCCGCATCTTGCTTGACATGGTGCGGTTATAGCGGGTGAACATCAACCCAAACCGGTAAGAAGGTCCACGGATATGAACACGGTGCCAATCCTTGACGGGGACGGCCACATCTTTGAAGACCTGGCCGGGATAGAGAAATTCCTGCCCGGCCGGTACAAGCAGGCCGGCAGGCCGCTGGGCGTCCTCTATCCGGGCCTCGACCAGTTCCACATCGGGAGCGTGGTGGTGGGCAGGACGCCGCCGGAAGCCTTCGGCGGGGGCAAGCCGGTGGGGCCGAAAGAGTGGCGCCGGTTCATGGAAGAGGTGGGCATCGAATCCGCCGTCCTCTACCCTACCGCAGGGTTGGCCTACGGCCGGATCACCGACATCGATTACGCGATAGACCTGGCCCGCGCCTATAACGATTGGCTCGCTGAAACCTATGTCAAGGAAGGGAAGCTGTTTCAGGGGATCGCGCTTATCCCCATGCAGGAACCCGAAGCGGCCGCCGAGGAGTTGCGTCGCAGCGTCCGTGAACTGGGGATGTGCGGGGCGATGCTTCCTTCCGTCGGTCTCAAGATGCACCTGGGATCCAGGGAATACTTTCCGGTATACCGGGAGGCGGAGCAGCTCGGTTGCGTGCTGGCGGCCCACGGTGGGGACCACGGCAACCTCGGTTTCGATGATCTGAACGTATTCGCTGCGGTCCATGCCCTGGGGCATCCCTTCGGCATGATGATCGGCTTGGCGGCGATGGTCTTCAACGGCGTCTGGGACCGTTTCCCGGGGTTGCGGGTCGGCTTCCTGGAGGCCGGAGTGGCCTGGCTGGGGTTCTGCCTGGAACGTTTCGACGGATCCTACGGGGCGTTCACCCCCTACAACGCCCGCGGGGAACTGCTCAAGCTGCCGGAGGGTCAGAAGATCAGCGACTACATTATCCGGCTCATCCGTTCGGGCAACATCGGCATCGGCTGCGAGGGCGATGAACCGGATCTCCCCCACCTGGTCCGGCGGGTGGGCGTGGAGCCGTTCCTGTTTTCTTCGGACTACCCGCACGAGGTGAACGCCGGGACCTGCAAGGAAGAGATCGGCGAACTGCTCGAAAACGAAGCCCTGACTCAGCAGGAGAAGCAAGCGATCCTGCGTGGCAACGCCGAACGCTTCTACAAGGTTGGCGTACCGACCCCGGTCGCCTAGCCTGGTCGCGAGCGGACAGATTATGGAGGGAGTATGACCAAGGTAGTGTTCTGGGTGATGACGCTCCTGCTCAGCACCGCGCTGCTCGGCTGCCAAGCCCCGGGCCAGAGGCCCGAAGGCCAACCGGGGGTGGAGCAGCAACTGAAGGAGTTGGAGCAGCGGGAAAGCGTGCGCTGTGAGTCCGGGAAGGAGCATTGGCGTTCACCGACGGTGGGACGGCCCACCCGTGGCGGTGTCTTTAACATCGCCAGCGTGAGCGTCCCCAATGTGGACATGACGGCGAGCCCCGCGGTCTTCTTAACCGCGCTCCCCCAGGTCTACGACACGCTGCTCCAGTCCCGGGCCTGCTTCTGGGAAGACAGCACGGCGATGCCCAGCCTGGCGAAGTCATGGGAGTTCTCCCCTGACGGGCTCACGCTGACGCTGAAGCTGCGCGACGACGTGCGGTGGCACAACAAACCACCGGTGAACGGGAGGCCATTCACCTCAGCAGACGTCGCGTTCACCATCGATCACCAACGAAAGGGAGGACTGCTCCGGTCCTACTGGGAAGGGCTCGAAAACACGCAGCCCGATGCGCACACGGTGGTGCTGCGGCTCAAAGAACCCCAGGCGGACCTGCTGGCCAACCTCGCCTATCACACCAACATCATGGTTCCCCAAGAGGTGAAAGAGCAGTTCAGCGATTACAAGCGGGTCGCCGTCGGAACCGGGGCCTATATGCTGGAAGAGTTCTCTCCGGGCCAGCGTACCCGGCTGGTCCGCAACCCCAACTTCTATCTCAAGGGCCAGGATGGCCAATCACTCCCCTACATCGAGGAGATCCGTGCCGAGTACTTCGCCGACCCCGCGACCCAGATCGCGGCGATGCGGACAGGGCAGCTCGATCACCCGCAGATCGGCCAGTTCGAAAAGCACAATGCCGACGCATTGGCCCAGGCGAACCCGAAACTCCGGATCTGGCCTGGCATCGGGGCCAGAAACGACGGCATCTGGTTCAATCACAAGGTCAAGCCCTTCGACGACGTCCGGATCCGGAAGGCCATCGCGCTGAGCATCGATTTCAACGACATCATCGCGGGCAGCCGCCGGGGTGACGCCGTGTGGGCGGGCTTTGTGCCGGCGTCGCTGGTGGAATGGAGTTGGAGCCAGGAGAAGATCAAGGCTGCCTTCAAGATGGACCGCGAGCGGGCGAAACAACTCCTGACAGAAGCGGGCTATGGACCGGGCCAGCTCAAACTCACCATGATGACGGGGAGTTCAGGAGTGTCGCTCCAGGACGCCGAAATCATGCAGCAGCAGTTTAAGGAGGTGGGCATCGAGATCAAGCTCGAACCTGATGCCGACTCCACCACCAAACAGTTGCAGGGCCGGTTCAGCATCTACGCCAGCAACCACTATGCCAGTTCATTCTTCCCGGACTACTGGCTGCGAGACCTCCTCCGCAGTGGGAGGTCGCAGAATATCCTCGGTTTCAGCGATGCAAAGGTGGACGCCCTTGCGGAGGCCCAGTCGCGCGAAATGGACCCTCGCAAGCGGAAGCAGCTCATTGACCAGATGCAGGATTACCTGCTCGAAGTGATGCCGTATGTTCCCGGGGTAAACCCCGTCTACCATCGGGTGTACTCCTGCGGCCTGCTCAACATGAAGCCTCCCCATTACCACTATCATCTCCCCGGCATCGAACAGGCATGGCTCGACCGCTCCGGCTGTTGAGGATCGGCGGTTATCACGGCGTCGCGTCGCTTGGGTCGAGCAGTCACGAACAAATGCAACATCGCAACGGCGTGAGGAGGATTTATGGCAGACCGGCCGCTTGAAGGCAAGGTGGCGATCGTGACCGGGGCGGGCAGCGCCATCGGGATGGGGCGGTCCATGACGCTCGCCCTGGTGCGGGCGGGCGCCCGTGTGGCGATGACGGATATCAATCCAGAGGCACTGGAGCGCAGCGCGGCTGACGCCCGCGAAATTGCGGGCCGGGATTGCGTCCTGTCTCTCGTCGCCGACGTATCGGAGCCGGCAGACGCCGAGCGTACCGTGCAGCAGACCATCGCGGGACTGGGTGGCCTGCACATCGTGGTGAACAACGCCGGCACCAACCCACGGAACGTGGGCCTTGGTACGGGACAGGAAACCAACGCCTGGCAGGTCCGTCCTGAAGCGTGGACCAAAGTGGTGGCGGTGAACTTCAGCGGGCCGTTCTTCATGATCCGGGCCGCCGTGGGCCATCTGCTGGCGCAACGCTGGGGCCGCATCCTCGGCGTGACGACGAGCCTCGACACGATGTACCGGAAAGGCGCCGCGCCCTATGGTCCGTCCAAAGCAGGACACGAGGCGCTGATGGCCACCATCGCCCAGGAACTGGAAGGGACGGGCGTCACCGCAAACGTGCTGGTGCCGGGAGGTCCAGTCAACACCAACCTCCTCGGACAGGACACCCCCTTCGACCGCGCGGCCCTCATTCAGCCCGACGTCATGCAACGTCCGGTGGTATGGCTCGCGTCGGATGCGTCGGATGCCATAAACGGCAAGCGGTTCATCGCCTACCACTGGGATGAGGCCCTGCCCCTGGAGCAGCGCCTGGAAAAGTGCTCGGCGCCGCTCGCCTGGCCCCAGTTGGGGGGACAAGCCGTGTATCCAGGGAGATAGAACCCCGGGACCGGTGCCTCGGACGAAATCGAGATAACACAGGTGGGAGCGGCGCATGCTCACGCCTGCACCGTTTCAGGGGTGCACCAAGTTTTTGTAGGTGTTTGCCGGTGCATGTTGGGCGGAGGCGTCGCCTGCGGCTCCCCTGAGGTTCCCCGGGGCCTCCGAAAGGGCTGCCCGAGGGGCCGGGGCCCGGGGGC
>ORMF010801181.1_pt1 | contig 10961 bp, 8 predicted proteins | sample 1779871 | NCBI WGS metagenome assembly ORMF01 (sample SAMEA104232316, study PRJEB22302) | groundwater metagenome | biome: forest; feature: aquifer; material: groundwater | place: USA | collected 2011-08-07 | depth 5.4 m
CCAGAGGGAGTCGGTAAAGCGAGTCCATTCAAATCCTTGCTCAGCCAAGCGACCCCAGGTGGGCTGCAGAAGCCCGGTTGGCCGCCGGGGTACACGGAAGCTCTCAGACAACCAATCGGCTGTCTCTGCCGTGCCCACCATCATCACCGGAACTCGGAAGTCGTTGATGATACGAACTATAAAGTCCCTCAAGTCATTGCTGGCATGGGTACTCCGCCGGAATAGGTTCTGGATCTCGTCGATGACCAGCAGCCCGACGTGGTGCACCCGGATCAGCCTGGTGACGTTCGGAATCATGATATTGGTCGTACTCCTGGACTCTCCATATTCCTTGTTGTATTCCGTCCCCAGGAGCTCATCGAGCTTTTCAAAGAACGAAGTGCACAGACCGCGTGGCGACGCATCGTGAGGGCACTCCACTCGCAGCCAGGCAACCTGGGTCTCGTTGACCTCCGTGGTGCTCCCCAGCGGGTAGTTCGTGTGCAGGATGACCTGGTCGATCAAGCGCAAGACTCTCCGGATTGACTGCGTCTTGCCAGTCCCGGAGCTTCCAACCAGCGCAGCGCTTTCCATCGCGCATTCGGCTGGAGAGACACACGGCTGCCCCCACGAAGGACACCGGCCCACATAACCGACGCGAATCATCGAAAAGATGCTTTGCGCCAGGTTCGAGTGTCGCGGCAGCGGTTGGAAGAAGAACTTCAGTGCATCCAAATGCTCTCTGCGGTCTGCGGCCGGTTTAGTTGAGTCATTCTCGTCGTATGGCGGAAGACACCCCAGCTTCTCAACCAATCCCGCTGTATCGGGAAGCTTGGGTAGCGCCTCGATTAGGGGATTTCCCTGGTATAGCGGGACCACCTGTTGGCTGTAGGCGGCGCTGACCGGTCGAACGCTCCCGATGCTAACGGGGCGCGGCGTTGTTTGGGGGCTGTTCTGCTGTGGGTTGTTCATTGTCTGGTATTTTGTCCGTTTGTGAATGCTGACCCGAAGCCGCCGACTGCGCCTTGGCGCGTTTCCGGTCGTGTGCCTCGAACGCCTCTTTCCACTCCTCCGAGACTTTCGTTTCTTCCACGAGGGGCGTTGATGGGACGTCGACGGGAAGAGGCTCAGATCCCATCATGCCAAGGGTTTCCACGGAATCAGCTTGGCCGTCCCTGACCTGCTGCTTCACCTGGGCGGTCCCGATCTGGCTGACGTCAGCTCGGCCGTTCTCTCGTCTCCGGTGTTCCGCCACCGCTACGATGCTCTTGATCGCCGCTTGAGCCGCTACCCGCGCCTGGTCGTTGTCATAGTTCTTGGCGTTCTCATACTTCGCCTGCCACTTGCGATACGATTTGACCTCAGCCCACGTCCACCGCGAAAAAGTCCAACACGCCTCCGTCAAGTCGCAGATCTGTGTGTCTGCGAAGTTCTTCCCGAGGATGTAAACATGATCCACCATACTGGGGTCGTAAGAGCACATGACCTTCCAAGATTTCCCGTCGGCCTTCGCGGAGGAGAACCACTCCTCCAGGCGCGCTTTAGAACACGTATAACGCAGAGACCCCACGCTGATGCCATCCCGCATTACTGTACCCGCAATGACCGGGAGCAAACCCAACCGGACCATGCGTGGGTCGCTATCGTGGAGTTGGGGACCGTTGAGCAGACCCCAGGCCCAGATCTTGTAAGGGATCGGCTCCACATGATCGCGGATCATCGCCGGCGTCAATTTGTAATCCGGTCTCGTGCAGGTGTTGTAAGCCAACACCGCGCGCACGAGCGCCTCCTGAAACTCCTCTTTAGTCAGCGACGCCCGCTCCGGATGCTTCCCTCTACCTGGCCCAGTATCCACGTCCGGTACCGCGCCTGGGAGCCATTTGATGAAGGTCGTGTTCAGTATACCGAAGTGTCTTTCAACAAGAGCCTTAGCGGTAGGGCAGTAGGCCTTTGCGTTCACCACCTGGACACCTAATTGGGCGCCCAAGACATCCGAGGCCCTGCTGAACATCTCTCCTCTATCCGCAAACAACGATGCGGGAAGCCCGCTCGCCGGCCAATGAAGGGGATCAATGCCCGGAACTCCCCATTGCTCGCAGAAATGGACCTTGTCGACGAACGCGTTCCAAATCGCCATCGATACGGCGTCGTAGCTCATGTTGAAGAACGTCACATGGACGCCCACTACCAGAGTGCTGAAAGTGTCGATTACCACGTAAACTATCGGGCGCCCGACGGTGATGTCGTGATCGTCTGACATGACCAGATAAACGTCGGCCGTGGTGGCATCAATCTGGTAGATGTCTCCAATCCCTCGAGCCGACTTCGTCTGATCGTGCATGACCTCACGTCCATTCTGCTCCACGTAGTTCTCGCCCATCCGAGCCCTCAGAGAACTCAGCCTCCGGTAGTGCTTGTTGTAGTAATATCGAAACTGAGCCATCGTCGGGAGCTGATCCGCTGGCTTCAGATCGGGGGTCATCGCCCCGTTCTTCATGCTAGACCCCGCGGCAAAACTCTCTCCCAGCATCAGCTGGTAGACTACCGAGAGAGGGTATTTCTTGCGGGTGTCGTAGTAATCCCCGATCGCTTTGTCGAACGCTTCCGCCACAGAAGTTGTTACGTTGATGCCCACGTGCGCGTTGTTCACGTCCACGTCGCCCAGCTTCAGCACCCCAACGCGGTGCGGGCCCCCACGCCCGCCGCACTTGTGGAGGTCAGGCTGCAGCGCATTTGGCCTCGCCCCGCGCTGCCAGAAACGGCGGAGGTATTTGTAGACCGTGGTGACATGCGCCGGTTTCCCAGCCGTTCCCAAGGAATGAGACGCCGCCGCCTGCTTGATCACAGCGCCGCTTGTCCGGCGGTCGTAGACCAGGCACTGCGGGTCCTCCACCAGATCCCGGATCACCCCGTAGGCGTCATCACGCCGCTTACGATTCGCCGGCGTGAGCGATATCTCGAGACGCAACGCCTGCTGATAGGGATCGTCCTGGATAGCCACAGCACTGCCAGTGTCCAGCGCCTCAACCACTTCCGAGATCCTGCGTCTGAAGGGCCACGCGGACTTTCCTTCCGTTGCGATGCAATAGTAATGCTCGCCGTCCGGATGGTAACAAAGCACCCGCTCGAAGCCATCCTCGCCCATCCATTTGATGAGACCTTTGAGTTTTATTTCCATAAATTGACCGGATAGCTCGCGTCGAAGGGGACGCCGAAGTCCACCTTCCAGCGCTTTTGTGCCACCAAGTGCTTCACCACCCGGAGACTCTTCCCCGGGGGCAACCCGAATCGCACATCGCACGCGGCGGCCAGGGCAGCCAACGACTGCCCTCCTGCGGTCACCCTGGGAAACAGATCCGCTTCGATCAACTCGACATCTCGATCGGTTAACGGCGCCAGCGACCCCAGGTCCCGGAAGCTGTGCACCGATCGGACGTTCTGAGCAAGCACCAGGCTGAAGTCCCGCTCCGTGACCCACTGGAGTGGCACCCCCAACCCTTTCCAATATTCGAGTTCGATGTGGAACTTCTCCCAATTCCGCTTAACCGACTTCGGATGCGTCGAACCGGCCAACTCAATGCCCTCCAAGGGCTTGACGCTGAGTGCCTGGTGGACTTCTGAGCCGTTCGCTCGTCTCGAAACCAGGAAGTCCGTCGTCATTCGCACAGGGAGTTGCGTCTGAGGCGATTTTGGGTGGGCGATATGCAGACGATCCGCGATGCTCCGCGTCCGCTCCAGATCAAGAGGAAACTGCTCCCGGCAATCTACCACGGACGAGTCCCATTCCAGGGTGAAGAAGAAGTTACGTTCGAGTCGGCTGAACAGGTGTATCAAGCGCTTGCCGCTGCGCCAACCTCGCAAGCGGGTGGATTCCCCGCGGGAGGACAAATCTCGTACCGTGAGCCAGGGCTTGTAGTCGGCCCCACGACCTTGACCGCGGCCCTCTCGTAACATCCTGCGTACGGTGTTCGGATTAGTCTGATCAATTCGAAAACGCATTAGTCTTTCAACTCCTCGCCCGAACCGCAGGGGGCACAATTACAACCGGGTCTTGGCATTTCCGTTCCTTTATTGTCGTCATTTAATCGTTCTCCTTGAGGGGACATTCTTCCCTTTATTATAAAATAGCTCCAAAGCCGCTGATTATATGACAAATGAGCCACGCACGCTCTCGCGTATTGGGCAGCCCGACAAAATGTATTTCACTTTCATTCTCCAGTATGTCTGCAAAGTCCCCCGGTCTTTACAACCGAAATCCGGTGTACCGGATTATATCCAATCCACCCTCGGTTTATCCAATCCCATGGAGAACCTCACCCGCTTGCCGGGCCGGGATTGGAAAGCCGAGAGCCACGGTCATCAGACCAAATCAGCTACGCCTAATCTGAGCTAGCGGTATGAACATCGACCCATCTTCTCGCACCGTCCTGAGCGTCACTGCGAAGGATCTCCTCAATATTACCCCCACGACCCTGGATGTCCTCACGCAGCGTGGCTTTACCCTGGCGGGCCCGATTCGTGTTCAAGTGAGCGCCAAAGCCGCGCGATCGCTGATCCTGGACATCTACAGCGTGGGGCAACAGGCCAGCATCAAGTTCTCCTCTCGCGCCTACAGCATCTTGGTCCATTACAGCGACCGCAAACCTGGATGGGACGAACCCATCGAACTCCCCGTCGAGCATCTGATCAACAGCATCTGGATCAGTGCGCGGCAACTAGCCCGCGCCATCAAGGCCAAGTTGACCAAGATTCAGTACGTCCTTGGGCCAGGCGGGGTGCCGTTCGTGCAGGTGTTGATCGAGCCGTAAGGCTCAGAGAGGAAGGAACGGGTTTGTGAATCAAAGACGACTTTGATTGTTTTCGGCGACTTAACGTCGCTTAGACGACTTTATTCAGAGGGCACACCTCCTTTACCAGGCTTGGAAGGCGGCAGTCCTCGCACAAGGCGTTGGAGCGGTCGCAGAAGTCGCGCAAGATCTGGAGGAAGCCCTGTTGGACCGACGCCGTGTGGGGTAGAAACGGGCTTGCGCCCCCGAACAAGCGTGCCCGTGCCTGCCGGAGCAGCGCATTGTCCTCTCCCGCGGGCCAGGCGAAATAGCGGTGTTCGACGCGAGCCACGATGGCCGCGTTTTTCCCCGCGGACGCGCGGACCCAGAACCACGGCAGAATCACGTTGACGGCGAGATCTGTCGCGCGCTGGAGGCCCAGGAGCGGTTGCGGTTCCGCCACGGGTGCGGCTTTGACAGTCCAGTGGTGCGACCAATACTCGTCATAAGGCGCCTGGAGCCGCGCGAGAAGGGCCTGTGCCAGGGAGCTGTTGGGAACCTCCTCGGTCAGCCACGACTCGAGCCTCATCAGCCATTCCGGGTCCGAGAGCCAATGGGCCGCGAGGGCCAGTCTGCGTTGCGGTTGGTTGGCTGGGCGGAGCCCATGAAACCGCCATACGGCGCGCGGTAACACGAGGTCGGCGAGGGCTTCGCGCTCGCGCCACCAGTAATCCCACACGTGGCGAAGGTATTCGTCGCTATCCTGTTCTTCGCGGCCAAGGTCGTTTGGGAGCAGGCCGCTGGCACCCAGCAAACGGGCCTGGATCTCGAGGGTGGAGAGGGGAGCCTCAGGACGCTCCGCCGCCAACTGCGGGAGGGACTCGGCGAGACGCCGCATCGGCCAGACGTTCTGTTTGTAACCCAGCGCCGCGAAGAGGCCTTCCCACAGGGCCCGCTCCCATCCCACTTGGCGGGCGGTTGCTTCCAGTTCCGCGCCTTTCGCCTCCAACCTCACATGAGCGGCCTGTCGGAGCAGATCCTCCAGGGAAGAAAGGTCGAGCTGTCGGAGCGGGCCTGCGCATTGCCCGGCCAGGTTGGGAGGCTGTTCCTTCAGGGCCGGCCCTGTCAGCCAGAGCCGCAGTTCTTCAATGGGCGCATCCAGCGCGTCCTTCAGCACCACGGTGGGCAGCTCTGTCTCGGGGCAGGAGTCCCGCTCCCAGACCACATGGAGACACACGTTCGCATAGGCTGGATTGTGGTGGTGGTGATGCTGCTTCCAGCATTCCGGACGGAGATCGATCTCGATATCGCCCACGCGGACGGGACCCGCGCCGATTCTCACAATCGACTGGCGAAAGTCCGGGCCGGCCTCGCGATTCAGGAAACCGGGATGAAGAATGCAAACGGTCTCTCCGTCCAATGTTCGCAACGCATCGCGCCGGAGTCGTTGATGAAGCCAGACGTGCTGAAGAAGCCGTTCGGACGGCTCGGACGTCAGCGGCGCCTCCCGCAACGCTATCTGCGCTGCGTGCTCAGCCCGCCAACGGGCGTATGTGGTAGGCGAAATGCGCGTCACCTGACTATTGCTTTTCCTCGTCTGGAAGGCCATTGTCAAGCAAGAGAGAATGAACTTCGCTGCCAGGCCGTGGGTCTGACTCCGAGAGCCTCCAGCTTGGTGGGCATGTTGTTCGCATGAGAACATTGTATCGAAAGGGCAGCGACCCATCGCGTGATCGGGACGGCGACCGGGACCGGTCGCGGTCGGCCGCAGCCCGTCCTATTACGGATTGGCGAAGCCAGCTTTGGTCGGTCGCGTGTTGCCTGGGGGTGAGCGTCTTGGCCGGCATCCCCGCTGTCGCGCCGCTCCAGGCCGCCGCGCCCGATTCCCGGCGGGACGCCCCGGGCGATGCCGTGGCGCGTGTGATGCCGTGCGTGGTGAACATTGGGACCGAGACGATCGTGAACGTGCGGGATCCATTCGATCAGCTTCTCCAGGAGTTCTGGGGCCCGTACTACCGGCGGCGGGCTCCACAGGCCCAATACAGCCTCGGTTCCGGTGTGATTATCGATGAGGCAGGCTATATCCTTACCAATGAGCACGTGGTCCGTCGCGCAAGCCGGATCTGGGTCAAGTTGTCGGATGAGAGCGGTGGTAGGGAGTATGAAGCCAAGCGGGTTGCCGGCAACCCCGGCAGCGATGTCGCGTTGCTCCAGATTCAGGCCAAGCCGGGTGAGAAGTTCAAGGCGGTCAGGTTCGCAGCGGACGATGACCTTCTCCTGGGGGAGACGGTCCTCGCCTTGGGTAACCCTTTCGGTCTGGGCGGTTCGGTCAGCCGCGGCATTCTCAGCTCCCGGAGTCGCCGTCCCCCGGTGGAGAACGCGCCGCTGGACGTTGCCGACTGGCTCCAGACAGACGCGGCGATCAATCCCGGCAACAGCGGTGGTCCGTTGGTGAACCTTCATGGCGAACTTATCGGGCTGAATGTCGCCGTGTTCCGTGAAGGCCAGGGGATCGGTTTCGCGATTCCTATCAAGCGGGTTACGAGCGCACTGTCGCAGATTTTCTCGCCCGAACTCAAGCACCTCTGGTTCGGGGCGCGTGTGAGGCCGGGGGCTAGCTTGGCAGTGACCTCCGTGGAGCCTGGCAGCCCGGCTGAGAAAGCGGGGCTCAGGACCGGCGACGTTATCATCGGCATCAACGGAAAGACACCGCGCGGTTATATTGAGTTTATTCAGGAACTTAACGCCTCCGGCGACCAGCGGGATGTGAGCCTGACTTTGCAGCGAGGTGATTCAAGGTCCAGCGCCACCCTTCGGCTGACCATGGAGACTACGGTGTTTAACGCGGCCCTGATCAAGCAGAAGTCCGGCGTTAGCGTGCAGGAAATCACCGCCGACCTAGCTGAGCAGCTCGGATTGGCGACCACGGAAGGATTGCTGGTCGCCAGCGTCGATCGCGCCAGTCCTGGGGCGGAGGCAGGCCTGCAGCGCGGTCACATCATTCTGGGCATCGACGACCAGCGCCTCCAGGACGTCGTTTCAGCGGCAAAAGTCTTGTATGCAAAGAAGAGAGGCGAGACAGTTCCGCTCGAAGTCCTAGTGCAGCGCCGACAGGGGGCATTCATTACCGCCGAAAGGGTGAGCGCCGAACTGAAGGTCCGCTAGGCCGGATCATCCGCATGTTTTGCCCGATTCAACGCCCATGAGCGACGGCCCCATCATCGACGTCCATCACCTGACCAAGCGGTACGGACGCTACGCCGCGGTGGATGACGTGTCCTTCACCGTGGCCCGAGGTGAGATTGTTGGCTTGCTCGGCCCCAATGGCGCGGGGAAAAGCACGACCATGCGAATCCTCTCGTGCTTCATGCCGGCCACTTCCGGCAGCGTGCGAGTCGCCGGGTTTGACGTCTTCCGCGACTCCGACGAGGTGCGGCGCCGCATCGGATTCATGCCCGAGAACAATCCGCTGCACACGGACATGCGCGTGCGCGAGTACCTCAAGTTCCGCGCGCGTCTCAAACGGCTGGGCGTTGTCGCCAGTCGCGAACGAGTGGATATTGTGATGGAGCAGTGCGGCCTGACGGACGTCAGCCGCCGGATCATCGGCCCCCTCTCCAAAGGCTACCGCCAGCGGGTCGGCTTGGCGGACGCCCTCGTGCACGAGCCGGATCTGATCATCCTCGACGAGCCCACCATCGGTCTGGATCCGCACCAGATCCGTTCCGTCCGTCAGTTGATCAAGGCCCTGACCCCGCAGCCCGGCGTTCTCACCCCGCCCCACATCCTCCCCGAGGTCGAGATGACCTGCCAGCGCGTGCTCATCCTGCATGAGGGTAAGATCCTTGCGGCGGACACCACGGAGGCTCTCCAGCGCCGCATGAGCGACTCCGGCCAGGTGGTGGCGGAGATTGCCGCCCCCCAGGAAGCCCTCCGGCTTTGCTGGGAGGAGATGGAGGAAGTGGAGCACTACGACATCTCGCCATCCGACGGTGAGTTCTTTCGATGCGCGCTTACCCCCTGCCCGGGCGCGGACATACGCCCACTGGTCTTTGACCGTGTGCTGGCCCGGGGCTGGAAGCTGCGGGAGTTGACGCGGAGCCGCCATTCGCTCGAGGACATCTTCGTGCGGGTCACGCGTCCGGAGCAGGAGGAGGATCTCTGATGCGAGCCTACATGACCCTTGTGCGGCGGGAATTGAGCGGCTTCTTCATTTCGCTGACCGGCTACGTGATCATCTCGGCGGTGCTGTTGCTCCTGGGCGTGAGCTTTTCGATTGTCCTCTTCTACTACAACGGGGAGGCGAGCAGTGAACCGCTCACGGAGCTGTTCTACAACACGATGTTCTTCTGGCTCATCCTCCTGGTGGCCACGCCGGTCATCACGATGAAGCTCTTCGCCCACGAGGAGTTCACGGGCACGTTTGAGACGCTCATGACCACCCCGGTGAGCGACCTGCAAGTCGTTCTCGCTAAGTTCAGCGCCGCGTTCATCTTTTACGCGCTCACTTGGCTGCCGTTGCTGGCCTGCCTGCACATCGTCCACAGCTACGCCTACCAGTCCGCGAGCCTTGGATGGTGGCCCGTGGCCAGCACGTTTCTCGGCATCCTGCTGCTGGGCGGGCTCTATGTCGCCATGGGCTGTCTTGGCTCCGCCGTGACCCGCAGCCAGATTATCGCGGTCATGGTGACCTTCGCCATGGGGGTGACACTCTTCCTGCTGAGCTTTCTCAAGTTCAGTGTTGGTTCCCAAACGGGGTGGATGGTTCAGGTCGTTACCTACGTCTCGCTCCTCGATCACATGGAGGATTTCGCCCGCGGGGTGATCGACACCCGCCACGTTGTGTTCTACCTGAGCTTTACGGTCCTCTTCCTGTTCCTCACGCTCAAAGTGATCGAATCCCGCCGCTGGAAATAGCCATGGCTCCGAACGACTCTCCCCCTCCGAGCTTTTCTCCGATGCGCCGACTCGGCATCGGTCTGAGCGTCCTGCTCTCCGTCGTTGCGGCCGTTTGCTTGGTGCTCATGGTCAACTATCTCGCCGCCCGGCACTTCACACGCTACCAGTGGACCAGCGATGCTCGGTACGAGCTTTCGGCTCCAACCAAGCGAGTCCTCGAGGCGGTCACCAATGAGGTGAAGGTGACGATTCTTTTTGACCGCACTGAGCCGGTGTTTGCCCTTATCGCCGGCCTCCTCAAGGAATACTCCTACGCCTGCCCAAAGGTGCGGGTCGAGACGGTCGATTACAAGAGCGACCGTGGCCGGGGCGAGTTGGTGATCGCGAAGTACCACCTCCCGCAGAGCGACGTGGACCAGGTCATTTTCGACGGGAACGGCCGCACGAAGGTGGTGCGCGAGAACGAACTGTCGGATTACGACTGGCAAGGGCTGCTGGCCGGCGGCAAGGATGTGAAGCGCACCGCTTTCAAGGGGGAGGCGTTATTCACCTCAGCCATCGCCGGCCTTTTGGAGGCACGGCCTCCGACGGCCTATCTTCTCCAGGGGCATGGTGAACATAGCCCCTCCGATGATGACGCAAAATCCGGTTACTCGGTCTTCTCTCGCTTCCTGGAGCAGAAGAACATCACCGTTAAAACGCTTAGACTCCAGGGCGGCGGCGACATTCCAGAGGACTGTCAACTGTTGGTCGTCGCCGGTCCTCAGGACGCTCTCGACCGGACGGAGTTGGAAAAAGTCGGCAAGTACCTGAACCAAGGCGGACGCATGTTTGGCCTGTTGAGCTACTACCGTTCTCAGCGCCGCCCTACGGGCATGGAGAAGCTCATGTCCGAGTGGGGCGTGGTCCTGGGAGGCGATAGCGTTCTGGATCTTCCCAACTCGCTGCTGAGATACGATCTGATGTGCACGAATTACAGCGCCCATCCGATCGTCAAGCCGTTACAGACGCGTGCTCTTTACCTCGTGGTTCCCCGCTCCGTCTGGCCGCTCCAAGGGGCCGCCTCCAGCGCCGACGCACCTCGTGTCCAGCAACTGTTCGCGACCGGTCCCGCAGGCTATACCGCCAGCGCGCTGGCCGACGACGGCACGCCGAGAGTGAATCCAGCCCGCGACCACCAGGGGGCCATCCCGCTGGCTGGGGCTGTTGAGAAAGGGAGCATTCAGGGTGGGAGCGCGGACCGCGGTTCGACTCGGATCGTTGTCGTGGGCGAGTCGATCTTCCTTGCGAACGAGACGATCGTGAAGGCGGCGAACA
>ORMF010533832.1_pt1 | contig 10956 bp, 9 predicted proteins | sample 1779871 | NCBI WGS metagenome assembly ORMF01 (sample SAMEA104232316, study PRJEB22302) | groundwater metagenome | biome: forest; feature: aquifer; material: groundwater | place: USA | collected 2011-08-07 | depth 5.4 m
CTTTGCGAGAGATATTCCGAGACCGACCGGTGCGCGAAGCGCACCCTACGAAAACCTTCGTGTCCTTCGTGCCTTCGTGGTGAATCCGACTTTTCTCATTTTGGTTGCGGCGTAGCCGCGCTGGGTCCTTCGTGGTGCAATCTGCATCCTTCATTCGAGTTATACGTAACCGCGCTAATCAAAGTCCGCTGCGTCTTCCTCCCTATCGCTCGCGCTGCAGCGGGTCAACTCAGACGCCGTCGCCATAATGACGCGACTGCTGGTAGTGTTGCCGCAGCAGATCCTTGCCGTAATCGTTGCCGTTGGGCGTGCGCACTACGACGTGGATATGGTCCTTATAGGGCTTGACGTACTGGCGGAACGCGATGCCCCGCTGGTGGTCGAACTCGATGATGACCACCGGGCTTTGCAGGCGATAGTAAAAGACGCTGTCGTCTTCGATGCCGCCCATCCAGCAAAAGTAGGTCTCGCGCAGGTGGCGCTTCACCTCGGCCATTTTGACCTCGGCATGGTCGGGCCGCATGCGGCCGACGTGCAGGTCGATCAAATGGAGCAGAGGTTCATGCTGGGCGCTGGCCAACTCGCCGTAACGTATGCCCGCATAGTCAAGCACCAGGTTGTCGCGAAAGGCGGCGGTCAAAATTTCGCCCTTAGACTCGGCCGCAATGATCGCTTTGGCGCGTTGCTCGGTCGAAAGCGCGCGGATCATCGCCAGCCCCCGGTCCTCATCCGCCTTGAATACTCTCGTGCCGGCGTACCTGCCGGTTGTGGCGTGGACGGGCTCCGAGCCGAGAAAAGCGGGCGTCATGACCACCTGGTCGCCAAGGACAAAATAGCTCACGTTAAGATGGTGGCCGTCGATCTGCCAGCCCCAGGGATCGCCGGCCGAAGGAGTTCCCATGATGCTCAGCCAGTAGAGATCCTCACCGTACTCGGCGAGCCTGCCGGTCATTTCGAGCACGGTTTCGTTCAGGCGCATGACGTCGCGCGCGGTCTGAAATCCCTCGGCGCTGAGACTCTCGCGAAGAAGCGCGAAGGCATGGTCGCGTTGGGCATCGCTCATTTCAAACAACGGCATGCCGTGGCGCATCAAGGTCGGATGGATATTGCTCCATTTGCGCCACTCGGGCGTGTCCACCGGGAAAACCGTCTTGGCGCGCTGCTCCGGCTTCAGCGATGCGAGAAACGCTTCCGCTGCCTCTTTGATCGGCCGGGTGGAGACGCCGGTCTTCTCAATCGAGAACAGACCCGGAACGACTTTGCCATCCGTGGTGATTCCCTTGAACGGCTCGGCCGCAGCCGCCAGGGAATTTTCGAGGTAGCCTGGAGAGCCACCCTTCGCATGGAGCGGGCGGGCCGGGTCTCGGAAAACTCCCGCCGTCTGATTAAGATCGCCCATCGAAGAACTCCTTCTTCAGCCGGTCAGCGTTTGTACAGCCGCTCGAAGTAGCCTTCGTCGTCCAATTTTTTCACGAAGCTCATATCGACGAAATCTTCCGGCTTCGAGTTTTTGGCCTTGGGGTTGCGCGGCGCCATCTCGTCGAGAATGGTCTGGATGCCCGGCAGCGTCGGGTAGAGTTTTTCCGGCAGGACTTTGAGCGCGATTTCCTTGTAGGTTTCTTCCAGTGCCTCGCGGTCGGTGGTCTGGAGGTATTTGCTCAGAATTTTAATCGTCGGCTCTTTCTCTCTCTTGTAGTAATGAACCGCGTCCGCCAGCGCGGCAACCACGGAAGCGACGGTGTCGCGCTGGGCCTTGATAAAGCTCTTTCTCGTCAGCAGCGCGGTCAGCACGAACGGAATGTTCAGTTGCGCCATGTCGATGAGCGTGTTGTAGCCGGCCTTGCGCGCCGTGAGCGTGAACGGCGGTGTGATGATCGTCGCCTGGACGTTTTTCGATTGCAGCGCGGCGAAGCGTTGGGTTTGCGTGCCGATCTGTAAGATCGTTACGTCCTTGTCCGGATTGAGCCCGACTTTGGCGAGCGACATGCGCACGCTCATGTCGGTGGCGCTGCCGAAACGGCTGATGGCGACTTTGCCGCCCACCAGTTGGTCCACCTTTTTGATTTCCGGGACAGAGATCAAGCTGTAAGGAAAGGTGTTGAGTAGGCTCGCGATGATGACGACATCCGCGCCGGCGAGATTACTGTTGACGGCGGCGGAGCCGTCTGCCATCACCATCGCGACGTCGCCGCCCATCATCGCTTGAAAGCCCAGGGAGCCGCCGGCCGTAAGAATCAGAGTCGGATCGAGGCCGTGTTTTTTAAAAATTCCGGTCTGCTGGGCGATAATCAAGGCCGCCTGGTACGGGCTGGTCGCGGTATAGGCGATGTTGAGCTTGCGCAGTTGCGCGCCGGCGGAACCGGTCAGCGTCAAAAGGATATAAACGAGGCAAACGATTGTCACTCTGCGTATCGAAAGCATCTTGTTCCGATTCCCCCTTAGTTTCTTGTTTCCGATTAACTCGCAACCCGGAACTCGAAACCTGAAATAGCGAGCGGTTGCCGCTCGCTATTTCTCCGGCTCGTACTGCAGGTTGTCGCGAATCAGGTTCGAAATCCCGCGCGCGATGGGGCGGCGGATTTCTTCGCCGACATGGGCGAGGCCGCCCAGTGCGCGGCCAAGGATCGCGAAGCTCTTGGACATCTGCCAATGAAAGCCCATGTCCATGGAAATCGCGGCGATGGCGCCGGTGACGTTTACCGGCAGATGCTTGCCGACTTTTTCGTCGGCGATCTTGCCGATCTTTCCCAACAGCTCGCAGTAGCGGCCGTAAACTTTGGTATCCTGCGCGACTTGAAAAAGCTTGTCCGCGCGCGGATCGCCGCCCGTGTGGATGCCGTGGCCGATGCCGGGAATGAGCTGCTTGTTGGCCAAACGTTTCTCGACGGTGTTTTTCGCGACCGCATCGAGATCGGTTTCTTTCGAACTTATTGGCAAGGCGTCGTTCAACATCTTGGCGCAGTATTCCGAGGAGCCAAGATGGACGCTGCCGGCGCCGAGGATCGCCGCCGCCACCGCGCCCTGGATCGCCTCGGGGGCGGAGTGAAAGGTCATGCGCGCCGCCGCCGCGCCGGTGGTCATGCCGTGGTCGACGAGGACGATCAACATGCTGTCGATCATGCGTCCTTCCTCGGCCGTCGGCAAACGCCCTTGAAGCATCAAGCAAAGCATCTGGGCGAAGCTGATCTTGCCGAGCAGTTGCTCGTTCAAGTCGTAGCCGCGGACAAAGATCTTGTCGAGCTCCACTCTGCCCATCGAAGAAACGAGTTTAGGTGTGTCAGCCATTGGTCTATCCTCCGTGTGTGTTTCGAGTTTCGGGTTCCGAGTTTCGGGTTGAGTCAAGAAACACGACACTCGGAACTCGAAACCCGAAACTGTTTTTTCTCAGGCCTATCTCCGTTCGCGCAGGACTTCCTGTATGATCGTCGCATCGACGACGCGATCCAAGGGTAGGTCGGGTTTGCCCTGTTGTTCGAGCACCGTCTTGATCGCTTCCGGCAGCGGCCGCGCGTCTTCGATCAACAGCCGGGAGTAGATGGCGTGGGACTCCACCGCAACGCCCTCGTCCAAGCCAAAAACTTTCTGTAGAAAAGGCACCACCTCGGCTTTTTGGCTCTTGATCCAGTGCAGAGTATCCAACTGCGCCCGGACCATCTTCTTCACCTGCTCGCGCTCTTGCTGAATCTTGCGCGTCGAAGTGCCGATCCCCACCGTCGCCATGTCGATCACGTCCGACGCCGAGCCGAGCAGCGTAAAGCCCTGGTGTTTAGCAATGACGAAAAAGGGCAAGGAAAGCGGCGTTGCGTGGATGCTTCCCGAGTGCAACGCCGCAAAGCGCGTGTCCGATCCGCCCATGTTGACAAAATTTACCTCGCGCGGGTCGAGGCCGCCGCGGCGCACCAGGTGGCGGGCGACGAAATCGTCGGCGGCGCCGATGGTGACGGCGATGGTTTTCCCTTTCAAGTCGGCGATGGACTTGATCTCGGGCCGGGCAACCAAGGTGTGAAACGAGGTTCTTAGCGCCAAGGTGACCAGCCTGACCGGCGCTCCGGCAATACTGCCGCGCGAGATCGTGCTGGCGCCGAAGGCGTAATCGATGTCGCCGGATTGCAGCGCGCCGATGGTCAAAGGCGGGCGCATGGCGATGATTTCAGCTTCGATGCCATGCTTGCGGTAAAAGCCGCGCTCCTTGGCGGCCCAGGTGTCGAGGAAGCCGAGCGACTTGGATGAGACGGCGATGCGGACTTTCTCTAGGCCGCGCTCAGCCGCAATGCTCGGCGCGCTCAACGCGAGCAGCAGAAACAACGGCAATAGTTGTTTGAGGGGCATCCGCATATTTGAATTCGTTTCCATTCGATCTTTAATCCGCTCCCCGGCATACTTCAAGGGACCCGGGAGTATTATTTTTGTTTCCCAGCCGTGCCTGTTGAAGCGGCGCGCCGTTCCAGATAGATTCGGGTCGAAAAAACATTTCGTGTCCAACGCCAGGAGGTCTTTATGGTCGATTACTCACCCAAACTCACTTTCGGTCCCGAAGCAGCGGATTGGCAGGAGCGGCTTAACCCCGATCGCATGCGGCGCGGGCGCGTCGAGCGCGCGCAGATGCTCATGCGCAAATACGGGATCGCCACGATCCTGGAAGCCAACCACCAGAATATTCGCTATCTCACCGCGCTCAAGGGCTTCGCCTATCCGATGGTCCGCTACGTGCTTTTCTTCGCGGATCAAGAGCCGGTGATGTATGAGCACGACGGCTATTATCACCAGATGCCCGACCAGTGCCCATGGATCAAAGAATGGCGGCCGGCGCGTTCCTGGCTGACCGGATCTCCCGGCCCCGAAGCCAGCGCGGTGGAGGCGAAGGCGTTCGCCGGCGATATCAAGGCGGAGCTTGAGAAGCGCGGCCTGCTCGGCGAGAAGCTCGGTTTAGGCGGCTTCGACGGCCTCGCCCGTGAGGCCCTGGTCAATGCCGGCGTTAAAAATATCGTCGACACGCGCAATCTCATGCTCGAAGCGCGCAAGGTTAAGAATCGCGATGAGATCGATTGCTTGAAAACCTGCGCCGCGATGGTCGACGGTGTGTGGTACCGTATCTGGGAAAACTTGAAACCCGGCATGCGGGACACCGATTTGATGACCCTCGGTTCCACGGCGGGATATGAGCTGGGACTGGAATCCGCCGTGCCGGGCGGTTGGCGCAGTGGGCCGATGACCTTCGACCGCGGCCCCCACGCCACCAGCCGCATCATCCAGGTGGGCGATCTCGTCTACGGTTCTTACTGCGGCGCGACCTACATGGGCTACGGCAGTTGCACCTATAGGACTTTTATCGTCGGCCGGCCGCCCACGGCGAAAGAAAAGGACTGGTACAAGCAGGTGCGCGATCGCATCGACGCCGTCATCGGCGAGATCAAGCCGGGCAAGACAACGGCCGACGCGGCGAAACATCTTCCGCCCGCGAGCAAATGGGGATATAAGAGCGAGGTCGAGGTGCTCGCCAGCGAAATCGGCCACGGCATTGGCTTGGGAACCAGCACCGGCTACGATATGCCGATCATCAACCGTTTGTGGTCGTTAGATTACCCGCAGGTCTTCGAAGAAGGGATGACCCTGGCGGTGGAGTGTCGCGAAGGGGAGGCGCGTGTCGGCGGCACGCGCCTCGAAAACATGATGGTGGTCACCAAGAACGGCGCCGAGATCATGGACTACTTCCCGCGCGAGGAGATTCTCATCGCGCCGCGGTGAACATTTCATCCCGTTTGCGTACCGTCATTTGCTGGTTGGATGACACCGCTCGGGCTGTGCCGTAGGTTGTAGATGAAACGGGGGTGCTCGATAGAGCGCCACCCGGCTGTTCAGCGATCGGCCCCACGCTTGAGCCTACCCCAATGATCAAAGGCGTGCTTCATAAGCCCGTCCAAAAGGTTCCGTTTTCTTTCATTTAATCCCTAGCTCGTTGTTGACCTCCCGCTGCAGAGAGAAATCGAACACGGCTGAGCTTTTTACCGGCTCTTTGAGCTTTAGAAACTGCGCGTCGGCTTTGAGGTGCTCTTCGACTTCCTTGTCCGTCGGAATGCCGTTGCGCGTGTATCCGGGAAGGCTGTAACGGTGGGTTTCGAGGGCGATTTGCTGGCTGACGTTGAGATACTTGGCCAGGATCTCCGCGGTGGCAGCCTCATTGGCGTGAAAAAATCGGTTCGCCTTTGCCAGGGCGCGCAGCGCGCGCTTGACGACGCCCGGTTTATCGTGCAGCGTCCTCTCCGACACGATGAGGCCCGAGATGAAATTGATGTATTCGTCCGCCATGGATGCGAGCAGGTTCAGTTTATGGCGATCGCGGGCGACGAACACCGTGGGTGGTGAAAGAACGGTGATGTGCACCGGCCCGGCGAGCTGCGCCTGGAGCTGCGCCGGCACGTCGCCGGAAACGATGGTGGTGATGTCTTTGGCTGGGTCGATGCCTCCCTTGCGCAGCATATGGTTGCCCGCGAATTGCTGGCTGCCGCCGAAGGTGGTGACCGCCATCGTTTTACCGCGCAGGTCGCTGAAGCTTTTCAATTCCGGCCGCGTCACCAGCCAGAAGAGCGGGACTTTTTGATTGACGGTCAAAACCTTGAGCGGCAGGCCCTGGATGATGCCGCGGATCGCCGTGCCCATGATGTGGATCCCCTCGATGTCGCCGCTCACCGCCGCGGCCATCGAGGTGGTGCCGCGGGTCAGGATGAGCTGCGGCTCCAAAGCCTCTTCTTTGAAGAATCCTTTGTCGTTGGCGATGAAAGGCAGGATCGACGAGATCGAGCGGCTCGCGTAAGCGATGCGGATGCGATCGTCCGCCATGGCGACGGACGCTACCGCCAGCCACGCAAGCAACAGTCCGAAGAACAGTTTTTTTAAGCGCATTTTCACCTCATCGCTCCCTCTAACAAGAGCTTCCTTGAATTGCAACGAAGTGGCGGGTTATAAGAATTCAGCGGTTAGTCACGAAATCGTTTCGATTCAAAGAAGCAGTCGTGCACCACGATCACTACGATGAGTCGAAGTTCATGAGCAACGAGCGGGTCATTCAGTATCTCTACGAGCTGCGCGGCAAGACGTTGCAGAACTACCGGCAGTTGTATGTGGGGGAGGATGAACAGGGTAAGGAGTAAGGCGAGTGAAAATTTTGGATTGCCGATTTTAGATTTTCGATTGGGGGAAAAGAAATGAACAAAGAATCAGAGTTCAAAGGATTGGGTGATTGATATGAAGAACGAGGCTAAAATGATTCGTCGATTTTTGTCGGTGCTATCTATTGTCCTGGGAGTTTGCACCGCCGTCGAGCAGACGGGATGCGCGCTTCTGTTCGCCGCGCAAAGCTCGGCGCCGAGCGTTAAAATCATGGCCAGCTACGGCGGCGAGCTGGGCTATCAAGCGCCGCTCTGGGTCGCGCACGATCTCAAATTATTTGCCAAGCAGGGAATCAGCTCCGAGCTGATCCGCATTGCCGGCGGCTCGCGCAGCATGGCGGCGCTCTTGTCGGGTGCCACGGAGATTTCCCAGAGCGCCGGCGTCTCCCCCGTGCAAGTCAATTTGGCCGGCGGCGATCTCGTCATCATCGCGACCTCGACCAACCGGCCCACGGTGAGCATCGTCGCACAGCCAAAGACGGTGACCCGGCCGCAAGATTTGGTGGGCAAGACCGTGGGACTGGTGGGGCGCGGCGAGATGAACGAGTTTTTCTTTTTGACCGCGCTTGAGCGGTGGAATATCGACCCCAAGTCGGTAACGTTCATCGCCATCCCCGGCTCGCAGCCGCGTCTCATGGGTGTTGTCACGGGGACCATCGACGCGACGATTCTGGCGCCGCCTTTTACCTTCGAAGCGGAGAAGCTGCGGCTCACGACGCTGGCGGATTTTACCTCCGGCTCGGAGCCGTTCCCGCAGTCAGGGCTGGTCGTGCGTAAGGAATATCTCCGTAACAACCGTGACCTGGTCAAGCGCATGCTCATGGCCTACGTCGAAGCGATCCATGTGCTCAAGACCGACGCCGAGAAGAGCACCGTGATCATGAAAAAGTATATGCGGATCACCGACGATACGATTGCCAAGCGAAGCTTCGAATACTACTCGAAACTGTTCTCGCAACCGCCGCTGACCGATGAGAAGGGGATCGCCGTGGTGCTGAAGTTCTTGGCCACCCAGCCGGGCACGGCCCAAACGAAGAATGCCAAGGCCACGGACTTTTTTGACAACAGCGTGTTGGCGGAGCTGCAACGCGAGGGTTTCATGGCGCGCTTGAAATAGTGCTTTTCTCCCAGCGTGGCAGAGCCGCAACCAAAATGAGAAAAGTCGGATTTACCACGAAGGCACGAAGGACACGAAGGTTTTCGTAGGGTGCGCTTCGCGCACCGGTCGGTCTCGGAATATCTCTCGCAAAGGCGCAAAGGGAAATCATTGTCATTTCGAACGAAGAGAGAAATCTTTCCTAGATCCCTCGCATTCGCTCGGGATGACAGGCCTTGGGCCTGTCGGTTAGCGTCTTGGCGCCTTGGCGGGAGGCATATCCGAACCCGATGGGTCTTCGGAGCCCGGAAAATTTGCGCAGGCCGCGCAAATTATCAACGATAGCAGCACAGAGTTCGCAGAGTTCGGAGAATTTCTGAATCAAAAACTCTTCACTCCGCGCCCGGAGTCTATCCTGAGCGGCGTCGAAGGGCGCCTCGGCGGTGCGATCTCCGAACGGCGCTAACGCACCGGCCTTACCGTGACGCCGCGGCTTCGCAAATAACTCTTACACTCGGCAATCGTGTGCTGCCGAAAGTGGAAGATCGAGGCGGCAAGGGCGGCGCTCGCGTTGCCTTGAGTTAAACCTTCGTAGATATGCTCCAGTGTTCCAACGCCGCCGGAGGCGATGACCGGAATGCCGACGCGATCCGCAATCGCCCGCGTTAACTCCAGATCGTACCCCGCCTTGGTTCCATCGCGGTCCATGCTCGTGAGCAAAATCTCCCCGGCACCGTAGTTTGCCATTCGCTCCGCCCATTCGCAGGCGTCAAGGCCGGTCGGATTCCGCCCACCATGCGTGAAAACCTCCCAGCGATCGCCCGCGCGCTTGGCGTCGATGGCAACGACGATGCACTGGCTGCCGAACATTTCTGCCGCCTCGCGGACAAAGTCTGGGCGGTTGACCGCTCCCGTATTGATGGAAACTTTGTCGGCGCCGGCTTTGAGAAGATTGCGGATATCTTCGAGCTTGTTGATTCCGCCACCGACGGTGAGAGGCATGAAGACCTGCTCAGCGGTCCGCGCGACGACGTCCAGAATGATTCCGCGGTTCTCGTGCGACGCGGTAATGTCGAGAAAGCAAAGTTCATCGGCTCCTTCGCGGTCATAGACACGGGCGATCTCGACCGGATCGCCGGCATCCTGGAGTTTCAGAAACTTAACACCCTTGACGACTCGTCCCGCTTTGACGTCGAGGCAGGGAATGATGCGCTTGGTTAGCATTATTAACCTCGAATCTAGCCGATTTTGCCCTGGTATCTCAAGGCATGTATCAGCGTGCAGCGCCCTTTTTGAGATGAACCGGCTTGGACCCCTGATTTTGCTTAGTTGAGCAAGCTCTCTGAGAGCGACAAAGTGAACGATCCAGAACTCAATTCTTTTATCTCGTGCGTATTTGCCCGCGTGAGGCATGCCTAGCGGACACCGCGCTCTAGAGAGGAAAAACGTTAGATTCAAGGACCTTAGGCAGGTTTTATCGGCCAGTTTTGCTGGCTGATGGGAAAAGATCGGGGATTAATAGGTCTAAAGTAGTATTAAAAATATCCAAATCGCTACAACTTTTATCTTGACATGGAATTTTAGTTCAGTTAAAACCACTCAAAGGTCGTATTAAGCGGACTGGGAGGCTAGAACCTCATTACAACTTTTGTCTTGACATGGAATTCTATATCGGTTAAAACAACCCAAAAGTCGTACTAAACGGACTGGGATACTCAAATCTTTTTGAAGGAGGCGAAGATGAAGAAAAGAGTGTTTAGCATCATGGGGCTGAGCGTCTTGCTCGCAGCATTTGCACTCGGCGTCGTGCCTGCGCAGGCGCAGAACGTCGAGCAGAAGATTCAGGCGCTGGAGCAGGAGCTATCGGCGCTCAAGTCGGATCAGATGGAGTTGAAGAAAGAAGCGGCGGCGGCGGCAGCGGCTATGCCGACATTCAAGTACGATCCGGGAGAAGGAGTGCGCATCGAGGCGGCCGACAAGGCCTGGGCGTTGCAGCTCTCCCACGAGATCGACTGGTTGATGCCGTTTCAGTCGGGCCGGGGGCATGCAGGCCGAACCTACGGCCAAGTGATGACCCGGCGCTTCCGGCAAGAATGGACCATGTGCATCAACAACTGTTTTTACGAAGTGCAGTCGCGCTTGGACCTCGACGGTTTCGGGACGCAAGGCGACTTGCAGCGCGCCCAGGGGTTGATCCATTTTGAGAACATCAATCCGTGGTTGCCGACGATTTACTTCGGGGCGGACATCGAGGCCACCGGCGGTCTGGCGCGAGCCGGCCCCAGCGCCACGGGATCCCAGGCCGAGTACGATCTACTCAGCCGCAACAACGGTTTCAACACGGGGCGGACCGGCACCGGGGTCGGGGTTGCATACCGGCGCATCCCTCTAGGCGCCATCGGCGTACCGGGCCACGCGCGCTTTAACTTCGTGTTTGGCAGCATCGGGGCGGCTGACAATGGCACCGCAGTGCCTACCAATAAGAAAAGTATAGCGACCTATTTCGACATCTCGCCGTTCAGCCAGACCAAAAACAAATGGATCAGGGGCTTCACGTTCGAGATGATGGGCTTTTTCTGCAACACTGACAAGCATACGGAAGATGCGTCGGCGACGGCGCTGGCATTGGCCCAGAGCAGCGCAGGCGGCAATCCAATCACGGCGAACCGGAGCGAGATAACATTTACCAGAAGC
>ORMF012240097.1_pt1 | contig 10955 bp, 7 predicted proteins | sample 1779871 | NCBI WGS metagenome assembly ORMF01 (sample SAMEA104232316, study PRJEB22302) | groundwater metagenome | biome: forest; feature: aquifer; material: groundwater | place: USA | collected 2011-08-07 | depth 5.4 m
CATAGGTTTTTTAACGGATCGGCCGTTTCCTCCGGCCATCCAAGCCGCCTAGACGATGACTCGCTCACAGAAAAAAGCGTAGCATATTCAAGTGCTACGCTTTGAGTATAGGAAGCGGCACACATTTTGGCACAGGAAAAAGTCAGGCACTTTGCGTCCAAGTATGATTTCAAATATAGAAAAATAACTATACGAAATCAAAAAACCCGTTGGGGTAGTTGTTCCAAAAAAGGGAATTTGAGTTTCAGTTACAGAATTGTGTTTTTGTCGGAGGAATTACAAAATTATTTGGTAGTGCATGAATTGTGCCATCTCAAAGAATTTAATCATTCGCGATCATTTTGGGATTTAGTTGGACGAGAAATTCCGAAGTACAAAGAATTGAGGAATAAGTTAAAGGGGATTGATAGGTGAGATTAAAAATAGCAGGAGATGATTCTTGGGAATAAAAAACGCGCCAGCTGAGGAATAGCTGGCGGTGTGAAAACTAAGGCATTAAACGCATTATCAGAACCTCTATGTTGACGGTTCGATTTATGCGAATGTGATCTCGGCAAACTCGATTGGCCATTCGAAGGTACGTTTGTGAATAAACGTCTTCATTTTTCCGGCGGCATCGCGGATTTTTTCAACGATGCTCAAGGTAATCTGAAAGATGCGACGAGTATTCAGTTCCCAGAAAGATAGGGGCTTGATAGTGACTTCGATCTTGGAGTGTTTGTGGCGTAGTTTGTATTTGTAATATAGCTTTCTGAACCAGATCATGTTGTCAATTGCACACAGCAACTCCTCTCGCAGATCAATCGTTTTAGCCGCTGTTCTTTTCCCGACGGGAAGGACGAGTTTTTTTACCATATAACTTTTTACTCCGTTTTTATTTTTTACAGTTTTTATTTACCGTATTACGTCAGAGATCCATATTCTCCAAAGACAACACTACTACTCGATGTAGTTTGTGTCAATAGTGTCGATAATGTGTATAACTATTTTTTCATACCCCACCTTTTATCTAATAAGTAGGTGAAATTACTACTTCACACTATTTCCAGCCACCCAACCGCTCGTCCAACAGAGTTGCAAACTATAACCGCCAGATGGTCGGTCAATATTTAGAATATCGCCAATTAAATACAAGTTAGGCACGAGTTTAGATTGCATAGTCTTGAAATCAACTTCATTAAGCATGACACCGCCCGATGTGACGATTGCCTTTTCAACGCCTAGCAAACCGGTTGCTTCCATGCGCACATCTTTCAAAAGTTTAATTAGTTCCAATCGTTCTTCGCGTGTCACGCTATGGCAAAATTTATCCGGATCAATTCCTGATTTTTCAATAATAATTGGAACCAACGAAGATGGAAGTAATGAGCCTAAGCTGTTCTTGAACTTCTTATTGCTTTCTTTTTTAAATAATTCCTGCAAAGCGTCATTGAGTGTTGAATAATCGTGTTTAGGCATGACATCCAAAGAAATAATAACTTCGCCATATTTCAAAAGTTCGCGGATATCTTTACTAATATTTAGAATAGTTGGCCCACTCACGCCAAAGTGAGTAAAAAGAATTTTACCTTTTTTAGTGAGTTGCTTGGTTTCATTTTGAAAAATAGTAATTTTCACCTCTGGTAATGACAGGCCGGATAATTGTTTCACCCATGAATCTTTTATTTTCACAGGAACGAGTGCGGCATCCGGTTCGATTATTGTATGGCCTAGTTTTTTCAACCAAATAAAACCTTCGCCAGTCGAACCTGTTTCTGGTCGTGATTTGCCGCCAGTTGCGAGGATGAATGATTGGGCTCGGATAGTTTTGCCATTTTTTAGTTGAATGGATTGGATGTTTCGCACAAGTTGTGCAGTATAGACCTGCGCATCCGAAACAGGCTTGATCACACCAGTAATTTTTGCGTCGGCCGAATTTTCTGTTTGCATTTCATTAAACCCGACAACCGTCGCATTCGACATCATCGTAACATTCCCAACCTTCAAATATTCTACCAACACATCCCAGACGGATTGCGCCTTATCACTCGTAGGGAATACCCGCTTTTCCGCTTCGACTTTTGTAGCCATGCCACGCGCATTGAAAAAATCCAAAGTTTCTTTTACGCTAAACTGTGAAAATGCTGAAAAAAGGAATTTGTCATTTTCTTTGAATTTTGCCAGCAAGGTTCGGTTATCTAATTCAGCATTGGTCACATTGCAACGACCGCCACCAGTGATGAGGAGTTTTTTGCCGAGCGAATCATTTTTTTCAATCAAAATTACTTTCAAGCCACGTTCCGCCGCCCGCCCAGCCGCTATCATGCCGGAAGGACCGCCACCGATGATGGCGACGTCGTATAGCTCAATTGCAGAGTCAATTTTTGCGGAAGCGTCATTATTCATGGTGCTAGCGTAACATAGTTGACTAATTCCACCAAATAGTATATAGTGTTTACCTATCAATCTCTCATGTTCGCCTCCGTTTCGTATAGGCATTCTATGGGATAAAGCTCGTTGCCTTCGACAAGGCTACGGCGCCCATAGTAGGGCAATAAGCGCACATAGCGCGAACAAAAATATGTATCAAAAGCATTTTAGGGGTGGAAGCCACACGTCTGCTAACGCAGGTGGCGCCACCAAACAATTTAATTACAGAAAACCAGCAGGTCATGGAGCCTCAGCTGGCCCAAGACACGGAGCACCTCATTCAGGTGGTTCTCGTGGAGGTTTTTCTGGTGGATCCCGTGGCAGTCATTTTGGAGGTCGTGGTCATAGTGGAGGCAGAGGACCAGTACGACGTGGACCTGGTGGTGGATTTTCTAGACATATCGATGTGTCAAAGTTCATCAACAAAGCCGTTATTACCGAGAAAACCGAGCACTTTGTGCCCGATCACGCTTTTACTGATTTTCAGGTAGACACTCGTCTCAAAACCAATATCGCTACCAAGGGATATTTTGTTCCAACACCGATTCAAGACAAAGCCATTCCGCACATCATTCGCGGAGCTGATCTCGTCGGTATAGCAAATACTGGTACTGGAAAGACAGCTGCATTTCTTATTCCACTCATCAATAAAGTTTTACTAAATCCAAAAGAAAAAATTCTGATTATTGTTCCAACTCGCGAGCTTGCTCAACAGATCGAGCAAGAGTTCATGGGCTTTGCCAAGCATCTCACTATATGGGCAGTTTGCTGTGTTGGTGGTGCAAGTATTGTTCCACAAATGAAGGCACTCAATCGTCCATTCAATTTCCTGATCGGAACGCCAGGCCGTCTGCGTGACCTTATTGAACGCAATAAAATCCGTCTCGGAGAATATGCGACGGTTGTTCTCGACGAAGCAGATCGGATGCTTGATATGGGATTCATCAATGATGTCAAATTCATGGTGGGTGCTATGGCCAAGCAACGCCACACACTCTTTTTCTCCGCGACCATGTCTCGCGAGATTGAGACTCTGATCAAACAATTCCTAACGGATCCTGTGATGATCTCGGTCAAGACTGGTGACACGGCACAGCTAGTCGATCAAGATGTTGTACGTGTTCCAGTTGGCAAAAATAAACTCGATGTATTGCAAGAATTACTAGTCCAGCCAGGTTTTACCAAAGTTCTTATTTTTGGAAAAACCAAGCATGGTGTGCAGAGACTTTCCGAAGATTTGACTCGTCGCGGAATCGTTTCAGAAGCTATTCATGGTAATAAAAGTCAAGGTCAACGTATGCGCGCTTTGAAGTCATTCAAGGATCATCAGGTGAAAATTCTGGTGGCGACTGACGTGGCGGCTCGCGGACTGGATATCTCTGGTATTACTCATGTTATCAACTACGATGTCCCTGCAACTTATGATGATTATATTCACCGCATTGGTCGTACTGGTAGAGCTGGAAAGAAGGGGCAAGCACTGACGTTCGTGTAAAGGATATCTTTCGTATGGAAAAATCCTCAGCTTAGCGCTCGAGGATTTTTTCGTGTATACTTACCGTCCATTATCAAGGGTCGTTTTAATTATATAAAAAATTATGGCAATCGCTTTTCTTATTGGTCGTATTTTGTTCGGAGGATATTTTCTCATGAATGCATATAACCATCTTGTCAAAGGTGGACACATGGTCGGTTACGCCGCATCAAAAGGTGTTCCTTTACCAAAATTGGCAATATTCGTTGGCGGAATTCTGCTCTTGATTGGCGGCCTATCAGTCGTTCTTGGTGTATATCCAGTTATTGGAGTTATAGCCTTGGTGGTTTTCCTTGTCCCAGTGACATTCAAAATGCATGCATATTGGAAGATTCAAGATCCAATGGCGCGCATGAGTGAAGAGGTTGGTTTCAAAAAGAATGTGGCTTTGATCGGCGCGGCTCTGATGCTTCTAGCTGTGGCGACACCTTGGGTGTATTCGTTGTAAAAATAAAGTCGCAAATTTGAAAGTTTTTTAGTTGAAAAACAAAAAGTTGTGAAGTTTAACAATTAAAAATAATTTCATAAAAAAAGAGCGCCTCCGTAACTGGGGGCGCTTTGCTAGTTGAGTGACTCGGGGTTGGTGAGGTAATTGTGAATGACCTCGCAGGCACTTTCGAATTCATCTGAAGTGATTGGACGTCCAAATGATTCAGAAAGTCCCGCTCCAATTACTCGACTTTCAATTGCTTCTGGCAAGCCGTTGCCGCCAGTTCTTTTCTGGAGTTCCGTGTGTTTTTCGCAAGCCATGAGTATGTTGGTTAGAACAACGAGCTTGTAATATAACAGACGAAATCTAGGGTCGCTGTCGTGGCGGCGAATTAGGTCACATTGTTGCCAAGATGACCATCCTGATTGAGGATTCGGTGCCACCAGTCGTTCCCAGTACTCTTTCCGTTTTTCTTCCAATCTTCTTTGGAGTCCCACATCCTGTGGGAGCTGGAACTCCTCCCAAGGGCGCGGTGTATTCATATTTTTATATTGTGCAGAATGTTTTCCGTCTACACACAAGCCTATGCTTTTTCATTTTTTTGTCAACATCTTCCAACATCTACTTTGTGTAATGAATAAGTGACATCTCCGGAGTGGCAATCTCAAACATGCTATAATTATTTCATGTTAAATACTCAAGAACTCTCCGCACTTATTGAAGGTGAAGTCGACGTCAGCACCTCATCTCTCACAGCCGCCAGCCATGACTCCAGCTTATTTGAAGTTCGACCAGAAGTAGTTGTTCGTCCGAAAAACGTTGAAGATATTAAAAAATTAGTTCGTTACGCCACGGATCATCAAAGTGGTAATGATGGCGGACCAAGAATTACTCTGACAGCACGTTCAGCTGGTACAGATATGTCCGGCGGTCCGCTTACGGAGTCAATTGTTGTTGATTTTCTGAAATATTTTAATAATATAAAAAAGGCGGAGGAAAGTCTGCAAGAAAATATTACGGATACAAATATTTCTGGCTATGCGGTCACACAACCCGGCGTTTATTATCGTGATTTTGACAAAGCTACTTTGGCAAAAGGTGGTCAAATACTTCCAACATATCCAGCTTCACGAGAAATCTGTACAGTCGGCGGCATGGTTGCCAATAATTCTGGAGGTGAAAAAACTTTGACCTATGGTAAAACAGAACGCTATATTCGTCGCTTGAAAATGGTTTGCGCTGATGGTAAAGAGTATGAGTTCACACCTCTTACCATGTCGCAACTCGAACAAGCCAAAAAATTTCCCACATTTGAAAGTGAAGTGTATCGCCGTATGCACGACCTGATCGTCGAAAATTATGATCTTATCCAAACGGCACGACCGAAAGTTACAAAAAATTCCTGTGGTTATTATTTATGGAATGTGCTCGATAAAGATAAGGGAATCTTTGATCTAACAAAACTCATAGTTGGTTCACAAGGTACGCTCGGCCTCATAACCGAAATAGAATTTGATCTAGTAAAGCCAAAACCGTATTCACGCTTGCTGGTTGTATTTCTCAAAGATCTGAAATTGCTCGCTCCGACCGCCGAACATATTTTGAAATTCAATCCAGAAAGTTTCGAATCCTACGATGATCACACGTTCAAAGTCGCGCTCAAATTCTTGCCACAACTAATGAAGCAAATGGGTGGTAATATTTTCAAGCTCGGTTTCTCATTCATCCCAGAAGTCTGGGCAGTCCTGCGTGGTGGAGTACCAAAAATGGTTTTGATGGCAGAATTTACTGCTGATACGGAAGAAGAAGCATTCCAAGCCGCCACGCTAGCGCGTAATTCTCTCAAAGAATTCCATGAAGAATCCCGCGTCACCCAAAATGCCGAAGATGCGCACAAGTATTGGGTTATTCGCCGCGAGAGTTTCAATATGTTACGCCACCACGTCAAGAAGCTCCGCACCGCACCATTCATCGACGACTTTGCCGTTTTGCCCGAAAGATTGACTGAATTTTTGCCGGCATTATACAAAATTCTCGATCAATACCATCTGACCTATACCATCGCTGGCCACGTCGGTGATGGCAATTTCCACATTATTCCACTTATGGATTTGCACGAAACTCACTCGCATGAAGTGATCAAAGAATTGTCAGTCAAAGTCTACGAGCTCGTCCACCAATTTGCCGGCACCATAACTGCCGAGCACAATGATGGCATGATCAGGACGCCATTCGTGAAGATGCAATATGGTGAGGAAGTTTACAAACTCTTCGAAGAAGTCAAAAAAATCTGGGATCCAAAAGGTATTTTCAATCCAGGAAAGAAGGTGGGTGGAACTTGGGAGTATGCCATGGGGAAGGTGGTGAGGAAGTAAATCAAGCAAGTAAATGAAATATAAAAGTGCATATCAGATTCATACACGATTGTGACGTGTCTATGTGGTAGTTAAAAATTATAACTCATGGTAGAATAAAACTACTTATCAGTATTCTCCAAATACTACTATGACAGATCAATTCGAACTCATCTTCATATTCTTCTCGGTGATTATTGGCGTCGTTGCCGCCGCGTACTTTTACATTTCGGCTGGTGTATTTGTTCACCTAAACTTACTTCAACGTTCACTCCAGCTAATATCCTCTGGAATGTTCATTATTGCTATTGGGGTTCTCATGGCAGCCTTTATTTCTTATGAATCCAAACTCGGCTTTGAACTCATTTTCTATGGTCTTCCTTTGCAGGTACTTTTCTACATTATTTATATCATTGGTTCATTATTGATACTTGTTGGATCGCGAGGATTTACACACCGATCGCGCAAAGATAGTGTAGTTGATGTTTCTTTGCAGAGTCATTAGATTTTATCGTTATTATCCCCATATATTGAGGTATTTTTCTAGGTTGTATGGTCGAAAAATAGTATAATGTATCACATGAAGCGCATTATTTTCCCGGCAGTAGCGTTGTTTTTGGTGATAGCTATTCCATTTTCCGGACACGCGTCTACGGGTGTTTTTACCAATAATTTCTTCAATGAAGATTCTGGAAAGGCGCTTTCAGCTTCTGTTTTTCTCTCTGATATATACTGCAAGACTTTAGGTTCATGGTTCAATGACAATTCTTGTCAAATATCACAAATTACGCCAATTGAAGAAGTGGTGACGAATACCGTTCCATCAAAACCAGCAACAAAACCTTCAAATTCTTCAGCAACTTCTCCTACAGATTCATATATAAAACCGTCAGTACAAGTTCCAAAGACGCCATCAAAATCTCCAAAAACATCCAGTATTCAACCGATTACAAATATATACACGAGTCCGATATCATATATCACTAGCAACACAGATACTTCAAATTTTGTAACTAAAGATTTTTTTAATAGACAAGTTGACTCTGTATTTAATTCCGTCGGTAAATCCATCAGCGCGTCTGCAGGTGTAACAAGCTTATCATCATTTACCACATCAAACCTCACTGAAGGTTCTAACCTTTATTTTTCTGATGCGCGAGTCGGTTCTTATATATCTGGATCATCAACAGTGCCACATATCGCAGGTAACGCTTACGGGAATCTTCTTTATTGGACAGGTTCTATGTGGAATACTATTGCCACATCAAGTTTAGGCATTACCAGTGGTACGAGCTATACGAACAGTGATGCCAATGCATACATCCACGCCTCAACAACAATCCCAAAAACATATACCGCGAATACATTCACAGGAGCGCAAACATTTAATGGCAGTAATATCTTCGGTGGTGCGACGACATTCAATTCAACACTGACAGTTGGCTCTCTCACAGGTCCTCTACAAGCTATCAATGGAGTAGTATCGGCATCATCTACACTATCTGTGGCATATGGCGGCACAGGTCAGACTTCATTCGGACAAGGGTGGCTTGGCATCAATAATTCCGGAGCCTTCATTTCTTCTACAAGTCCTACGGTGAATTATATTACGGCGACGAGTACTGCCACTTCAACATTTGGAGGATCGATCTTTTCTGCGGGAAATATAGATTGTAATAATTCTTGTGGTGGTACAGATGTTTCATTTCAAAAAGATAAAGGAGCTTTGTCCATAAAGTTTGCAAATGCTGGTCAAATAAGAATTGGTACTGTAGGGGATAGTATGATTTATAACAAATCATCTTTACTCACAAGTATGCTTGCGAAGATGTATGGTTATGGCGGTTATGAATTGGGTTGGGCTCTAAGTGTTGCTGGAGGTGCCAGTAAGGAACTTGATAAGTTCACATACTGGATGTCTGGTACTTATTATTTGATACCTTCTGGTGGAACAGCTACTTTATTACTACCAACTGATGGTATTAGCTCCATTCTTGCCGACACTCTTAAAGCATATTATATAAATGAACCTGGCGGAGGAACATTCAAACTTCAGTATTCAAGAAATACTGGATCTACATGGATTGATGTCGCTGGTTACACATCGATCAATACAAATGCGGCAACATCTAGTACGGCAGTAGAAATAGCGACTACGACTGGGTATATACAATTCAGAGCTGTTGGAATCAGTGGCAGTTCTCATCTTATTGGTTTGGGCGCGTATCTGACTGAAGCGGGCAATGTGAATGCTTCACCTGGATCTATTATACAGATCGGTCCAGATGCCATGGCTCGCGGTGGTTCATCACTTGCGAATATCATGACAGTTCCGACTTCTATTTTGAATCCAGTTCTAGCGTCATTGAAACCAGATGGTTTGATATTCGAAGAAAAAAATGAAATTCCTGCGACTCAATATGCAGACATGACCACATTGCTTTCAAGAATGACGACGGCAGTTTCTGGTGTGGCTACAACATCATGGATATTTCTCGGATCTACCCCTAGCACTGGTGGTACAGATTTACAACAGACGGCCACATTAAAACGATTTGCTAGAGACAATCAACAAGCTTTCGTAAATCAATATTATTTATTTGGTAATTCTTTAACTGTTGCGCAAGCAAATGGCATGATGTCAGGCGATAACACACACCCGACTACTGAAGGGTTCAAAGCTGAAGCGGCATACATCATTCAAAACTCGATTTTGGGATTGAACTATGCAAAATTCCCCGGAAGCACGAATATACGAACTCAAGAAATTACAACTCAAGCTCTTAGCAATAACCCTTCAGGAGTTGTGAATTATAATGGTGCAACAAATTGGTATGCTAGCGCTCCTGCTTTATACAATTCAAGTATTGGTTTCAGGGATAATGAAGGTGGTAATCCACGATTCTCAATAATGGCCAAATCATCTACTGACTCAACTTATCCAAATTGGACGACTTTCACCACGAGAAACACATCTGATGTGGTTGGAATTGGTGATTATGGTTTTATGTTTATTGGCGCTCAAGCAGGTATACAAACAAGCGCCAATCTCAAATTGAATGCTATAAACTCCGTTACCACTCCACTTTGGGTCAATTTGGCATCAGGTCAAACAGCCAATTCGTTAACGATAACTAGCAACTCTACGGCAATAGGCACGAATATTCTTGGTTATATTGATAATTTAGCTAGGTTGACTATGCCAACAGTGAATACCTCAAGTACTACCGCAACTTCCACATTTGCAAATGGAATAAATATGACCGGTGGCTGTCTGACGTACAATGGTGGAGCATGTATAACTACAGGTGGTGCAGGCTCTGGTACAGTATCATCAGGAACATACGGTCAGCTAGCATGGTATGCTACAGATGGAACAACCGTATCTGCCACAGGGACACAACTTACTGTTGGAAATCTTAATGCGACAAGTACGACTGCCACAAGTACTTTTGCAGGTGGTATCACTGGTCCTAATAACTTCACTGTTCAAAGTTCATCAGGATTTGTTGGTATTGGAATGGCACCTTTGACACAGATACTTACTTTAAGAGCAGGAACTGCAGGTTTTATGCAATTTGGTAACTTTGGTTGTGGTTCTGATTATGCCGCTTTTAGCTTTAATAGCACAGTTGCAAATTGTGGTACATATAATTTTCTGTCTGGTGGTGGAGATAAAAATCTATACATCAATCGTCCAACAGGAAATGATGTTGTTTTCCGAGAAAACAACTCAAGTACTGGAGCTGTGATTTTCAAAGGCACAACTAATTTCGTGGGTGTTGGAACAGTCTCGCCGCTATCAAGATTGGGAGTGGCAGGAAATCTTGCTGTAGGTAATGCTTATGGACTTTTAGCCGCACCTACAAATGGTCTTCTGGTTGAGGGAAATACAGGCCTCGGCACCACATCTCCTTTCGCAAAACTCTCCGTCCACGCTAATAACGGAGAAACAAACACCACACTCTTTGCAATCGCCAGTTCAACAGCAACTGCAACATCCACCCTCTTCAGTATCTCAAACACAGGCATCTTCACCGCCAGTACCACCAACTCCTCTGCCGCCACCTCCACCATCAACGGCAACCTCTACGTCAATGGAACCCTACGTTCTACTCTCTCATACGTAGGTGACTTATTCTTTGCCAACAACTTCAGTTTTGCAGAAGCACCACTGAATGGTACAACTCAAGGATTATTACTCCGTAATCAAAGGGGACAAGACGCA
>ORMF011256286.1_pt1 | contig 10954 bp, 9 predicted proteins | sample 1779871 | NCBI WGS metagenome assembly ORMF01 (sample SAMEA104232316, study PRJEB22302) | groundwater metagenome | biome: forest; feature: aquifer; material: groundwater | place: USA | collected 2011-08-07 | depth 5.4 m
CAGCCTCCAGCAGCTTCAGAAGGGTATCCCTGAAAAGGTAAGGATTCTCCCGCTGGCTAAAACGCCATCCCAGTTCTTCAACGTAGACATCAAGAAATCGGGAGGCTGCCGAAAGCTACTACCGCCCCACCAACCGCACAAACCGGCGCTTGCCCACCTTGATGACGTCGCCGGGGCGCAGATGCTGGGCCAGAGCGTCTCCCGACACGGGTTGCGTCTCCCCGGAGGCGCGGATTAGCTCCACTGCGCCCTGGCCCAACAGCCGCTTGGCGTCGCTAACGCTGGCTGCCAGCTTGGCCTCCACCAGTAAGGCGCTCCAGCGGCGCTCGGCACTACCGGCGGCCCAAACGAACTGAGGGATGTCCTGGGGAATATCCCGGCCCTGCACCACCCGCTCAAAGTGCCCCTGGGCGGAGTCGGCGGCCTGAGCATCGTGGAACTGGCGGGTGATGTCCCAGGCCAGCCGCTTCTTCAGCTCCATGGGGTTCACCGAGTGGTCGGCCAGGGAGTGGGTCATCTCCGCCAGCTCCCCGTCCGGCACGTCGGTCAGGTACTCAAAGTAGGGCGCAATCAGCGCGTCGGGCAGGGACATGAGCTTGCCGTACATGTCGTTGGGCGGCTCCTCCACCGCCACGTAGTTGCCCAGGCTCTTCCTCATCTTATGCACGCCGTCGGTGCCCACCAGCAGCGGCATCAGGAAGCACTGCTGGGGCGTCTGGCCCAGCATCCCCTGCAACTGGCGGCCCACCAGCAGGTTGAACTTCTGGTCGCTGCCGCCGAACTCCACGTCGGAGCGGATGGCTACCGAGTCGTAGCCCTGGAGCAGCGGGTAGAGGAACTCCACCAGGGCGATGGGCCGTTGAGAAGCGTAGCGCTGGGCAAAGTCCTCCCGGGCCAGCATCTGCGCGACCGTGAACTTGGCGGTGAGCTGGACCACGTCCGCCAGGCTGAACTTGCCGAACCACTCGCTCTGGAAGACCACCTGGGTCTTCTCTTTGTCCACAATCTTGAAGAACTGGCGCATGTAGCTCTGGGCGTTCTCATTCACCTGCTCTTCCGTGAGCATCTGGCGGGTCTCGGAGCGGCCCGTGGGGTCACCGATGCGCGCCGTCCAGTCGCCGACGATGAGAATGACCTGGTGGCCCAGCTCCTGGAACTGACGGAGCTTCCGCAGCGCCACCGCATAGCCCAGATGGAGGTCGGGGCGGCTGGGGTCGAAGCCCATCTTGAGGCGAAGCTTCTCGCCGGACTCCAACAGGGCGCGCAATTCTTTCTCCACGACGATGTCCACCACCGCGCGATGAAGGAGAAAATCGAGGTTAGGAACGGCCATCACGACCCGATTCTCTTGGATTTCACATGAGTAGGCCGTGGACTGGCATCAGCGCCTTACGCACCGGGTCCACAGCCAGGAACAGCAGTTCAAGAGCGGTAGCGCCAAGTATTGGTTCCGCCACCTCTTCTCCGAACGCACATAACGTCACCACTGAGCTATCTCCCACAGTCACTTCAGCATATCCAACCAAAAGATCCACAACATGTTTATTAGCCAGCTCGAAAGACCGGGTACCCAAGTTTTCAATCCCAAGCTGCGTCATCCGCTCCTTTGGTAGAACCGTCAGGGTTGAGCCGGTGTCAACAAGGGCTTCTGTCTCAAATATCTGGAGCGTCTGCGGATTACGGACCAATATCCTCTGCCGAAACGTACCCATAGCAAATCGTCCCCTAGATTCGGGCCAGCATTCCCTTGGCGTGCTCGATGTCCTTTGCCATCTGGGCCACAAGCTCATCGGCGGAGTTGAACTTTCGGTCGTCACGCACCTTGTCCACCCACTCCACCCGGAGGTCTGTGCCATAGAGATCGCCCTCAAAATCCAGGAGGAACACTTCCACCACGCGGTCGCCATGATCGAAGGTGGGGCGGGTCCCCACATAAGTCGCGGCGTTATAGCGCTTGGCGCCTACGTGCACCCGAGTGGCATAGATACCATCGGCCGGGAGGGCTCGGCTGCCGTCGGACTTGATATTGGCCGTGGGATACCCAAGCCTGTGCCCTCTGGCCGCTCCGTGCACCACATCTCCATGCATGAAAAATGGCCTGCCCAGGAGCCGCGCCACAGCAGCCACATCACCCTCCGCGAGCGCCTCTCGCACCGCCGTGCTGCTGACGCGCTGGCTGTCCTCCTGAAGAAAGGTGATGGCTTTCACGGTATAGCCCATCTCTTCCCCCATCTCTTTCAGGACGGGAATGCTCCCTTCCCTGCCGCGCCCCAGCGCAAAATCCGGCCCAACAACCAGGCCAGCCATGTGGAGATGTTTCTGAAGCAGACCGATAAATTCCCGGGCATTCAGCTCGGAGAGTTCCCTGGTGAACGTCAGCGGAACGACGATATCCACGCCCAGCTCACGGATAAGCTCCACCCTATCATCGATGGGGGTCAGCACCGCGACTTCCGAACCGGGGACCAGAACCATCTTGGGGTGGGGATGAAGGGTGATGACCGCGCTGGCGTAGCCGCGGGAACGCGCTTCGTCAATGGTCGCCTGGATGAGGCTGCGGTGGCCTAAGTGCACACCGTCAAAGACACCGATGGTACAGATGCTATTACCGGACGGCGTATGACGTGCGAGCTCTTCCTCTGCCTGCATGCTCTCAATCCAGGAACTACTCTGCTGCCCTGCAATCCGTGTGCGGCCCAACGTGTGTAACCAAGAGGGGCAACGGACAAACGCTCAGACGCAGATACGAATGGCGCACTTAGGCGTCATCTGGCCTCGATACTAACATGTGGCCTATACTCAGTCAAGGAATACACGTTTGGAGCGCCGCTTTCCAAGCAGAACTGAACTATGCGCATCGTCTTTGTAGGCACCTTCGGTATGGCGCCCAAGAGCACCATGAAGGTCAGGGCGCTGCCTCTGGCCCAATCCCTGGCTCGGCGCGGCCATCAGGTCATGATGGCGCTGCCGCCCTGGGACAATCCCATCGACGCAGGCAGGCAATATGACTCCGAGGGCGTGACCATCATCAACGTGCCGCTCCCGCCAGCCATGCCCGGTGTCTGGTACTGCCTGTTGGGCGCAAGACTCTTACGACAGGTGACGTCTCTCAAGCCCGACATCGTCCACGCGTTCAAACCCAAGGGGTTCTCCGGCTTTGTCGCCCAGGCGCTCCTTGCAGGGCGCGTCCTAACGGGGGCCGGCCCGCGTGTGGTGGTGGACACCGACGACTGGGAAGGAGACGGCGGCTGGAACGACGTGGAGCCATATCCCTGGTGGCAGAAGCGGCTCTTCAACTACCAGGAGCAGTGGCTGCTTGCTCACGCTGACGCCGTTACCGCCGCCAGCCGCACGCTGACAGACATGGCGGAGGCGCGCCGCAATTCTCAGGATGCAGTCTACTATCTACCGAACGGCGTCACAGGCAACGGCCAAGCCGTCAACCAGGAAGAGGTGTGCCGCCTCAAAGAAAGTCTCGGACTAAAGGATGAGCCGGTGGCGCTCCTCTATACGCGCTTCGTGGAGTTCTCCCCGGCCCGCGCCGCAGCGATATTCGAGGCTATAGCCGGACGCGGCGTCCGACCGACCGTGTTATTGATCGGCAAGGGCTTGCATGGTGAAGAGACGACCTTCCTGACTGAGATGCAGCGCCAGGATGAGCCTTTAAGAGTTATCGCGACCGGCTGGGTGGAACAGGTGGACCTCTCCCGCTATTTCGCCATCGCCGACGTCGCCCTCTTCCCCATGGACGGCACCCTGCTCAACCGCGCGAAATGCTCCGCCAAGCTGGTCGACCTGCTGAGCGCCGGAGTGCCCGTCGTAGCGGAGGCCGTGGGCCAGTGCTCTGAGTACATTCAGGACGGCGCAACCGGTCTGCTGGCAGCGCAGGGTGACCACCGGGGCATCGCAGATGCCGTTGCGCGATTACTCTCGGATAAGGGGCTTCGTGACCGCATGGGCAAAGCCGCACAAGAGCGCATGCTATCCAACTATCGCTGGGACATCCTCGCGGACACCTGCGAGCACGCGTACCGCTCGTGATCCGCTTTGCGACGCAGTGGGGGCCGGTTGCCGCGTGGATGGCCGTCATCTTCTATTTGTCCAGCCAGTCTCACCTGCAACCTCCCGTGCCGGCCGGCGTCCAGGAAGTGGTGAGCGTCGCCGCGCACTTTGCCGAATATGCAGTGCTTGCCACACTGCTGCGCAGGGCAGCGGGACACTTTGCGGGACGTTCGTCCCTGAAGCAGGTCTTCGTCCTGTGGTTAGTGGCGACCGTGTATGGCGCTTCCGATGAAGGACATCAGGCCTTCGTGCCTGGAAGAACGGTATCCGCCGGAGACCTCGTGGTGGACGCCCTCGGCGCCGCGCTGGGGATGATGATCGTGCCTTGGTGGTGGTGGTTCAGCAGGAAGACGTCTCAACAATCGCCCTCAGACCCTCCCCATCGGTAGTAAATGAACCTGCCGTCTCGCGGATGAAACGGCAGGTTTGGCTTCGAATTGGTATCTTGCCGGAGGTGACCAGCAGCGTTGCCGTCTAGGGCGCAGCGATAGCGGCTGTGGCCGGGGCGCGTCCTGCGCGAGAGCGGCGAGTTCGTACCGAGTCTGCCAGCTCTTGCAGCACGGGAACGGTCATCTCCCAGCCCATGCAGGCATCGGTGACACTCTGGCCGTAGACCAGGTCCACCTTCGACACCAGGTCCTGCCGGCCATCGACGAGGAAGCTCTCCAGCATCCCCCCAACAAGCCCTGTTTCGCCTTGCGCCACCTGCCGTGCGACTGCGCTTGCCGCCTTCGGTTGCAGGCGGTGGTCTTTGTCGCTGTTGCCGTGGCTCGCATCGATCATGAGCCGGAGGGGCAAATGCACCTTCCGCAGCGCGCCGAGAGTCTGTTGCACGTGCTCCGCCGAGTAGTTCGGGCCGGGCGCGCCTCCACGGAGAATGACGTGGGTGTCCTTATTGCCCTTGGTCTTCACAATGCCCGCCTGCCCTTGGTCATCCACCCCAAAGAAGCTGTGCGGCTCCGCAGATGCGCGTATGGCGTCGATTGCTATCTGGACATCACCACCGGTGCCGTTCTTGAAACCAACCGGCGTGGACAACCCTGATACCAGCTCGCGATGCACCTGGCTCTCGGTGGTGCGAGCGCCGATGGCTCCCCAGGTTACCGCGTCTGCAATGAATTGCGGAGAAATTGGATCGAGAAACTCACATCCCGTGGGCAGCCCCAGCGCCACGATATCCAAAAGAATTTCCCGCGCGAGCCGAAGTCCCTCATCCAGAGCGAAGCTGCCATCCAGACGCGGATCATTGATGAGGCCCTTCCAGCCAACAGTGGTCCGGGGCTTCTCAAAGTACACCCGCATCACGATGCAAAGGTCTTGCTCCAGTTCGCGGGCCAAGCTTTGCAGGCGGCGGGCGTAGTCCAACCCCGCCTCCCTGTCGTGAATGGAGCATGGCCCTACCACCACTATAAGACGGTCGTCCTCCCCATTAAGGATGCGGATGACCTCCTCTCTGGAGCGGACGATGTTCATGGAGCTTGCATCGCTCAACGGCAACTGCTCTAGCAGCCCTGCGGGCGACAAAAGAGGGCGTATGGATTCAACACGGAGATCGCTGGTTTTCATTGTTAACACCGACTGCCTTTGCACTAAAGTGCTCTACATGTCTCAGAATGCAAAATCGGGGCCGCTGCCCCGATCTTAGGGTATCCGCGGGACACGGATACCCTACATAAAATAATAGTAGCGGCTCTGCAGAGACGCCCGCTCAAGCTGAACTGCCCCGTCGCCTTCCAAAACCACTACCTTTTCCTCCATACCCTTCGCCAATGAGTTATGTACACGCTTTGAAGAATAACGAAAAGTCCACGCAATTGCAACAGACTTCCCGACATGGGCGCGAGACATCCGCGTCAAGCAGTATTAAGATTAGCGGGAGTATTCGCTTTCCTGGAGGAGTGGCAATGCAAGTAACGTCACACGTCTACGCCATGCACATAGATGATGGCGCCGTCAGTCACCCTGGCGGGAGCAACAACTACTTCGTGGGTGACCCAACACAAGACATGGTGCTGATTGACACCGGAGACCACCAGCGAGAGTGGACTCGGAAGCTTCTGGAGTATTATCGAGAGCTTGGAGAACCCCGCATCAAGGCAATCTTGATAACCCACGGCCACGGCGACCACTATGGTGGCCTTGACCGAGTGCACGACGTTATGCCGCAGGCCCCCGTGCGCTGTCACCCCAAGCTCGCCAAGCGCCTGGAAGCCTTGGTTGGGAAGGATGTGGTCGTCCCCCTCCACTCTCGGGAAGTGGTCGCCACTGGCGGCGGAGCCACCCTTAGAGCGCTTTTTACGCCCGGCCACGAGGTGGACCACGTCTGCTATTACCTGAAGGAAGACCGAGCGCTCTTTACCGGCGACACCATTCTCGGGGACTCCTCTTCCACGGTGCGCGACCTGCACAGTTACATGAAGTCGCTCGATCTGTTGACGCGCTACCGTCACGATACCATCTGCCCAGCGCACGGCCCGGTCGTCCCGCCGCCGCGCGGCAGGCGTCTGGTCAGGTGGTATATCAATCACCGCCAGGAGCGAGAGCGGCAGGTCCTGGCTGCCCTCGCCAAAGGCCTGTCGGACGTGGCGGATATCGCCCGTGATATCTATCCAAAAAATCTTCGCAAAGGCCTCCGCCACAGCGCCGAGAACAATGTGAGGACCCACCTGGAGAAACTCGTGAAGGAAGGTCGAGTTCTCGAGAAGCCTTCCTCTTTCGGCTTGGTCAGGTAGTTCCGGAACTCGCACCATCGTCTCGTAGCGTCAGCCGCAACGCTGCCAGCCGGCGCGGTCAGTAGCGCCGTTTTCTTCGATTGCCTCCAGCGCGTATCCGCAGTCGCAATAGACCTCCGGGTTGCGCCAACGCAACTCATACGGTTGGTTGACCTCCAGCGCCCGCTGGAATGCGGCCTGGTCCCTTCTTCGACTTCCTGGCAGAGCCATACTTCACACTTACATACTTCAATAAGATATTTACAAAAACACCAGGTGAATATATAATCCTTTGATACTTCTATCCTGGTTTCAACGAGCAATTCCCCAAGAATCATCCCCCAAACCGAGGATAGAGGCAATCGACCTGTCCGGCAGAGGGGAGGCCGCGGGTAGAAAAGAGGCGTTTAGTGCTGCGTGTAAGTCCCATTTTCACCGGAGAGGCCATCCTCAGGGCGTATCAGAAAGAAGGTAGCCAATGAATACAAGACCAACACCACTCGGCCCGCTGGCCCTTGCGGCTATACTAGGAACCCTCATATTCGTCGTCGGCTGTGGCACGGCATCGCAGCCCGGCCCGGGCCAACAAGCCGCCGGTGACAACGTCGCCAACGGGGGGCCACCCCAGCCCAAGCATGGCGGCACCCTGGGGCTCTTCCAGGGCACCGAGGCGCCCAGCTTCGACCTGCACCAAGAGTCCACAACCGCCGTGAGCGAAGTGGCGGGGTCCTCTTACGATAATCTCGTCCGCTTCGACCCCATGGACAGCAAGGATGCCAATATTCTTCCCGACCTTGCAGAGAAATGGACTGTCACGCCCGATGGCAAGACCTACACCTTCACCCTCCGTAAAGGCGTGAAGTTCCATAACGGTGACACGTTCACGGCCGCCGACGTGAAGTTCACCCTGGAACGGGTTATGAAACCACCCAAAGGCATTTTGAGCCCTCGTCAGACCGCCTTCGAGCCTGTAGCAGCGGTTCAGGTCACAGACGACTCCACGGTGGTCATTCAACTGAAACGGCCCTACGTATCCCTCCTGTCCAATCTGGCCCAGGGCTGGATGGCTATCTATGACAAGAAGTGGGTGGAGGCTAATGGCGACACCGCTCCTGCCAAGCAGATGATGGGCACCGGCCCCTTTGTCTTTGACCACTACACCCGCGGCACAGAACTTGTTCGTAAGAGCAACCCCGACTACTGGAATAAAGGCCGGCCCTATCTGGATAGTATCAAAACACTTATCGTGCCCGACCAAAATACCAGTCTCGCGGCTTTTCGCACAGGGCAAGTGTATATCTCGGCACTCAGCGCAGGGGACTACGAAAAGTTTCAGCAGGAATTTGGCGACAAGATGGTCTTCGAGCGGCTCGGCACCATAAACTGGGGCACACTCTTTTTCAACGCGACCCACAAGCCCTATGACAATCCCAAGGTGCGCGAGGCCCTTAACCTCTCCATCAACCGCTACGACGCAATCAAGGTCGTGGGCCTGGGAGATGGCATATTGGGTGGCTACATGCGGCCTGGTGGTCCCTGGAGCCTCTCGGAGGAGGAGATACAGAAGCTTCCCGGCTACGGCAAAGATAAAACGCAGGACCTGGCCAAAGCCAAGCAGTTGCTGGCCGAAGCGGGCTTCCCCAACGGCTACGACGCGGTGATCAAAACCCGGCAGAGCCAGGGCTACATAGACCACGCCATCTTCGTCATAGATCAGCTCAAGAAGATCGGGGTCAACGCCACAATGAAGCCGTACGAGACCGCGCAGATTTACGAGATTATGGACAAAGGCGACTTTGACCTGGGGACTTGGCCCGGCATGGCCGTCGCTATAGACGACCCGGACGCCATCTACAACGAACTCTACCTCTGCAACTCTCCCCGCAACTGGTCCAGGCTGTGCAGCCCTCAGGTGGACGAGCTGTTTGCGAAACAATCCCAGGAGATGGACCCGGCGAAGCGCAAAGAGATGGTCCTGCAGCTTGAGAGGACCGCCGTGCCCCTGGCCAGCAAGATCATCACCAGTTGGGCCGTCGGGCGCACCGCCTACTTCAGCTTTGTGAAGGGCTACACACGCCATGCGGGTGGCTACAATAACATCCGCTACGATTCGGTCTGGCTGGATAAGTAGTCCGGAAGTTTGCGGGTGAAGAAAGATCCCCCACCGGGTGGCCCTTTCTTCACCTCAGCTCTGTGTCATTGGCGGAGCTGACTCCGACGGCGCGCAGCAGCGCTCGTGCTATTGGCGCGAACTAAACCGGAGCCATCGATGTCAACTAGTGTACTGCGTCAAACGGATGATGCTTTATCCAGAGCCGCTGGCAGGTCTGTTACACTAGGGTGAGTGGCTGGCCAGCCAGGTTCCATAAAGTACGCTATTTCTGACGACCTACACTAGGATGACCTTGCGCCAATTTACGCATGTGACGGGACACCTCCGTCACGTTTAGGGGCGCACGAAAGTTAAGGAGGTCCCCACTATGGCCAACAAAGCGCTTTCCCCATACCGAGTGCTGGAGGTGGGAGGTGGTGTCTCCGCAGCCTATTGCGCCAAACTCATGGCTGATCTAGGGGCAGAGGTGATCAAGATAGAAGAGCCGGGTTCCGGCGATTTCGCTCGGGCCGCTGGTCCCTTTCCTGGGGATGTGCCACACCCAGAGAAAAGCGGCCTTTTTCTCTACCTGAACACCAACAAGCTGGGGATCACCCTGAATCTTGAGTCTACACGAGGCCGCTCCATCCTCCACGCACTGGCAAAAGAGGCCGACATCTTGGTGGAAAACTTTTCTCCCAGTCAGGCGGACGAACTCGGCTTGACCTACACCGCCCTGGCGCCTGTCAACCCGCGCCTCATTGTCACCTCCATTACCCCCTATGGCCTTACAGGTCCCTACCGAGATTACAAAGGCTACCCGCTCAACGCCTTCCACGGAGGCGGAGCGGGCTACAGAGTGGGAGAACCTGATCGTGAACCTTTGACCGTGCCCGGCCATCAGACCAGCTACAGCGGAGGGATTAGCGCAGCAGGTGCGACCCTGTGCGCAGTCTTCGCACGTGCCACCGGCGGTGCACTGGGACAACAGGTGGATATCTCTGAGATGGACGCGGAGGCCGCCTTCTTCGGCAGCACCATAACCACCTTCCTGGCCTCCGGTGAGACGGTAAGGCCGCGCATGGGCCACCGACTAGGCAGCCTGAACGCTGCGCTTCGCTGCAAAGACGGCTTTGTTCATCTAATTGCCGGAACCGAGGCTTGGTGGGGACGGCTGGTGGAATTGATGGGTAATCCTGAGTGGGCGCGGGACCCCTTCTTTCAAGATCCCGCCAACAGAGCGAGCATGCCGGATGAGATGGAGGCGCTCTTAGAGCCTTGGTTGATGGAGCACACAAAGGAAGAGCTCTTTCAGCTTGGCCTAGCTAACCGCGTCCCCATCACGCCCTATTATACGGCGCCGGAGTTGGACCAGTTGCCGCACCTTCGGGAACGCGGGTTCTTCGTCGAAATTGAACACTCGGTTGCCGGAAAGCTCCGTTACCCGGGAGCGCCTTACAAACTCTCTGAAACCCCCTGGGCGGTTCAGCAGCCTGCGCCGCTGCTGGGGCAGCATAACGAGGAAATCTACTGCAAGAGATTGGGTTACAGCCACGATCAGCTTTCGAACCTCAGGACAATGGGCATCATCTAGGAGGCAGGAGATGGCAAGAATCCTTCTCAACAAAGAGCAGTATCCTTTGGCTGGCATTCGCGTGGTCGATTTCGGGTGGGTTTGGGCGGTGCCTTTCTTGACGCAGCTGCTTGGCGATATGGGGGCAGAAATCATCAAGGTTGAGTCCCGAACTCGCTTGGACAGCACCCGACAAGCAAGGGGAGGCCCCGCTGGGGGAAGACCTGACCACCCCGACTGGGCGGTGCGCTTTCACGTCTACCACCGGAACAAGAAAAGCATATCCGTGAACATGGCTACGCCGCGTGGGGTTGAGATTGTGAAAGCCTTGATCCGTGTCACAGACGTGGTGACAGACAACTTCACGCCGCATGTCTTGAAAAACTGGGGCATTGACTACCCCTCGATTAAGAAGATCAAGCCCGATATCATCATGGCGTCCCTGTCTTCTGCCGGCCAAAATGGACCCCTGAGAGACCTCACAACCTACGCGCCAGCCCTGGGCGCGATTGCGGG
>ORMF011548605.1_pt1 | contig 10954 bp, 5 predicted proteins | sample 1779871 | NCBI WGS metagenome assembly ORMF01 (sample SAMEA104232316, study PRJEB22302) | groundwater metagenome | biome: forest; feature: aquifer; material: groundwater | place: USA | collected 2011-08-07 | depth 5.4 m
GGGAGAGACGCGTATTGGGGAGCCGGAACAGCAACAAATAAAAAACCTCCCCGAGCCACAACTGAGCGTGAGCGTCGGCAACATCTTCCTGCCGGATTCGGAAATTCAATACGCGCTGAACTGGCGGAACGTGAAGCAGATCGAACTGGCGCTGTATCCGGTCGAACTCAATCGCGACGTGAAGCTCGCTGAACAACGCGAGAACTGGCTGGAGTCCATCAACGTCGGCTCGCCGGAGAAGCTCAAGTCGTGGACGTATCAGCCAAAACCATTCGGTAGGGCCGACCTGCCGGTCGGCCCTAATATCAAGGACGTGCGGCAGCGCGTCCCTACCGAAGATTATCGCCCCGGCAACGAATCGCTCCGCCTCGACGTCAAACTCAAGTCCGGCGCTTACGTGCTCGAGGCCAAAGCCGGCGGCAAGCGCGCACGGGAATTGATTCTCGTCACCGACGCCACACTGGTTTTGAAGACTTCCGGCCAGCAGGCGCTGGTTTATTTCTGCAACGCCCTCGACGGCTCGCCGCTCGCCAACGGCAAAGTGAAACTCTGGGAACGCTGGCACGACGGCAAGACGTGGCACACGCGCGAGCAGTCGAAGGAAACCGGCGCGGATGGCATCGCGGTTTTTGATCTGGCCACCCGGCAGCACAACGGTCTGGAACTCTTCGCCAGTGCCATCACGAAGGATCGCCAGGCGTTCAGTCCCGGCAACAGCTATTGGAATCGCGACGAGTCCGAATCGTGGAAGATTTACGCCTTTACCGACCGGCCCGCGTATCGCCCCAAGGAAACCGTGAACTGGAAATTCATCGTGCGGCGCTACAACGGCTCGGTCTATTCCACGCCGAACGACACCTCCGTCGAATTTGAAATCACCGACCCGCGCGGCGCGAAGGTGAAGGCGGACAAGATCAAGCTCAACGCGTTCGGCAGCGCGTGGGGTTCGCTCGAACTCACCGAGGCCATGCCGCTCGGCGAGTATCACGTGCAGTTTTGGGACGAAGGCCGCAAGCACGGCATCGGCGACGCGACGCTGTTCCGCCTGGAGGAATACAAATTGCCTGAGTTCAAAGTAAGCGTAAAGACGCCGGAAGAAGATGGCCGGCGCAAGGCGTTTCGCGTCGGCGAAAAGGTCGAGGTGGTGGTCCAGGCGGATTATTACTTTGGCGGCCCGGTGGCGAATGCGAGCGTCGAGGTGATCGTGAATCAGAATCCGTATTGGCAGTCCTGGCATCGCTCGCGCGAGTTCGCCTGGTTCTACGAGGATATTGACGGCAACCCGTCACGCTGGGGTCGCGGCTACGGCGGCGGGCAGATCCTGAAGCGCGAAACCCTCAAGACCGATGCCACGGGCAAGGCCACGCTCACGTTTGACACGCTCGCCAACGCCGGGCAGGACTTCGAGTATCGCATCGAGGCGCGCGTGACCGACGCGAGCCGGCGGGAGATTTCCGGCAGCGGCAACGTGCGCGTGACGCGGCAGCGTTACTACGTTTATCCGCAGGCGGAGCACAATCTCTATCGTCCGCAGGACAAGGCGCGCGTGGATTTCAAGGTGCTCGACGCGAACGAACAGCCCGTGCAAACGGAAGGCACGGTCAAGGTCACGCGCGATTACTGGTATGAAATCTGGCTCAGGCCCGATGGCACCGAAGTTAAAGGCGATGAACTCAAAGCCCTCCAGGCAAAAAATAAAACGTGGCCGCCCGCGCCGGAGCGCCCCGACCAAAAGGGTTGGCGACTCAAATTCCGTGGCTACGAACATGACGACATCCTCACGCAGAGCTTGAAGACCGACACGAACGGTTTGGCGGAAATCACGTTCACGCCGGAGCGCGATGGCTATTATCGCGTGGCATGGTTGAGCGAAGACGCCGTTCCCAAACGTCCGCCTCAGCCGATCCGCGCCGAAACCACGATCTGGGTCGCCAGCGGCAAGACGACCGAACTTGGCTACCGCCACGGTGGCGTGGAGATCATCGTGGACAAGGACACGTTCCGGGCAGGCGGCGAAACGCCCGTGATGCTCGTCGCCAATGCGCCGGATCGTTACGTGCTGTTCACGGTCGAGGGCGAAGACCTCTATCACTATCGCCTCGTCCATATCACCGGCACGGTGAAGCTGCTGGACTTGTTCGTGGATGAGAAATATGTGCCGAACGTTTTCCTCAGCGCGGCCATGGTGAGCGACCGGCAGATTTTCACAGACACCAAACAAGTCATCGTGCCGCCAACGAAGCATTTCCTGACCGTGGACGTGCAGCCGGATCGTCCGCAATACCAACCGCAGAACGACGGGCAGTTCACCGTCACCACGCGCGATCACGCAGGCAAACCCGTGTCGGCGGAAGTGGCGTTCAGTCTTGTGGACGAATCGGTGTTCTACATCCAAAGCGATTATGCCGGCGACCCGCGGCAATTTTACTTCGGCACGAAGCGAAACCAAATCGTTCAGACGCAGAGCACCATGAATCAGAAGAGTTACGTGAAGCTGGTTGAAGACGAAGAAAAGCAGGTGCTTGATGAACGGGAATGGCTGCAACGCCGTGAACGTGCCTTGCGAGGCTCTGGAGAAATTGAAAACATGGACAAGGACTTCAACGGGCTCTCGGATGGCGTAGATCGGCTTGATGAAGCGAAGAGCGAGTTTGGCGCATTTGCGACCGGAGGTGGCGTTGGCGGCAGAGTGAGACGGGCGACGAGTGTTACCGCGCTTTCTAGCGGGGCGTTAAACGCGCCAGCGGCCGCCAAGGCCATGCGCCTTGCCTATTTTAACTCGGACGAAAAATCCAAAATGCCCGCTGAAATGTCCGCCGAGCCGCCCAGCGGCGAAGAACCCGCCGTGCAAGTCCGCACGGATTTCCGCTCCACCATTCTCTGGCAGCCGGACGTGAAGACCGACGCGAACGGCCAGGCCACGGTGAAGGTGAAGTATCCCGATTCGCTCACCGGCTGGAAGGCCACGGCGCGTGCGGTGTCGTCGGGAAACCAGTTCGGCATCGCCGACGCGACCACGCGCACGAAGCAACCGCTCATCGTCCGCCTGCAAGCGCCGCGCTTCTTCGTCGTGGGCGACACGGTGACGATTTCGGCGGTGGTGAACAACAATACCGAAGGAGAGTTGGTTGTTCGTCCGGAAATCGAAGTCGGCGGTGCTTTATCCGGCGCGCGGCTTGAACCCGCAGCCTCATTGACGATCCCGCCGAACGGCGAGGCACGTGCCAATTGGGTTTTCGTGATTTCAAAGCCGGGCGAAGTGAAAATCAAAGTGACAGCTCGCGGCGGCAAGTATGCCGATGCGATGCAGAAGACTTACATCGCCTACGAACACGGCATCGAGAAGTTCATTTCCAAGTCCGGCAAAGCGCGCGCGAACGAGATCACGGTAAAGCTCGATTTGCCGAGGGAGCGCAAAGCCGATTCCACATCGCTAACGGTGCAAGTCACGCCGAGTTTGGCGGTGACGATGCTCGATGCGTTGCCGTATTTGATTGATTACCCCTACGGCTGCACGGAACAGACGATGAGCCGTTTCCTGCCAGCAGCCATCACGGCGAAAACACTGCGCGACCTCGGCTTGCAACCCGAAGACGTGATGGGCCGCATCTTCGGCGGCATTGAAACGAATTCCGCCGCCGCCACGCATCCGAAGGGCAAGAAGGATCTGGCCGAGTTGGACGCGATCACGAAGGCCGGCTTGGAACGGCTCTACGATTTCCAGCACGGCGACGGCGGTTGGGGTTGGTGGAAGCAGGGTGACAGCGACCACTGGATGACGGCTTACGTGGTGTGGGGACTGAATCTCGCCAAGGAAGCCGGCGTGCCGGTAAAACAAGACGCGTTGGACCGCGGCCTCGGCTTCCTGGACAAGACGCTCGTCGAGGAAGAAGCGAACCCCGACCTGCAGGCGTTCATGCTGCACGCACTGGCCAAGCATTATGCCGCGCTTGAGACGACAATCAGTCCGCCAATCTCAAAATTCCAACAGAAAGCCTTCGACAACCTGTGGACCAAACGCGAGTCCCTCAACGCCTATACGCGCGCCCTGCTCGCGTTGAGCGCGCACTACCTTGGCAAGACCCAGGAAGCCAGGACGCTGATCGCGAATCTGGAAAACGGCGTGAAGCGCGACGACCAACCTGATGCGTCCGTGCTGATTCAACCCGGAACTCGAAACTCGGAACCCGGAACTGCCCAATCCACCGCCCACTGGGGCGAAGACGGCCTTTACTGGCACTGGTCCGACGGCGGCGTGGAGGCCACGGCGTTTGCGCTGCGCGCGTTGCTGGCGATTGATCCGCAGAACAAGCTCGTGGAGCCGGTCGCCAACTGGCTGATTAAGAACCGCCGCGGCGCGCAATGGAGCAACACGCGCGACACCGCCATCGTCGTGCTCGCAATGAACGATTACCTGCGCGTGAGCGGCGAACTGAAACCGGAACTCGAATACGAGTTGATGGTGAACGGCAAATCCATCGCCAAGAAGAAAGTCAGCGGCGCAGATGTGTTCAACGCCCCCAACCGGTTTACGATTGATCCGAAGCTGGTCAAGGACGCGAACGAAATCCGCATCGTGCGGAAGAGAGGCGACGCGCCGATTTACTTCGCCATCGAAGCCAGATTCTTCAGTCTCGAAGAGCCGATCACGCCCGCCGGCAACGAGATTTTCGTGAAGCGCGAATACTTCAAACTCGTGGGCCGCCCGACGCTGCTCAAGGGTTACGTCTATGACAAGGAGCCGTTGCGCGACGGAGAATCCGTGAAGAGCGGCGAGCGCGTCGAAACCCTCATCACCATTGAGGGGAAGAACAATTACGAGTATCTGCTGTTTGAGGATTTGAAACCCGCCGGGTTCGAGGCGGTGGAAATCCGCAGCGGCAAATCGTTGTTTGCGCGCGAACTCAAGAGCGGCGCGGTGGCGCGGAAATCCGGCAGCGTAGGACAGGCGTCGCGCCTGTCTCAAACTTCCAATGCGACTTCAACGAAAAAAATGGAGACTGGCGCGACGCCTGTCCTACGGGAGGACGAAACCGACTTCACCGGCCGCACCCGCTGGGTCTATCAGGAGTTACGCGACCGGAAGGTGGCGCTATTCATAGACAAATTGCCGGAGGGTGTTTGGGAAATCCGCTACGACCTGCGCGCCGAAGTGCCGGGACAGTTTCACGCGCTGCCCGTGGTCGGCCAGGCGATGTATGTGCCGGAGATCCGCTGCAACGGGGCGGAGTTGCGGGTCAAGGTGGAGGATGCCAGGCCGTGATTGGCAGCCGCCGAGGTCAGGAAGCTCTAATCAAGAGACAATCGCCAAGGTGAATTTGAGCTTTCTCACGTCGGCGCTACGGTTGGACGAGTGGGAAACAGTTGCCCCGGCACGCACCCTGCGGCAACCTGATCTCGGATGACTGGACGCCCAACCGACGCAGTGACGTTACGCTGGGCCCGGCTCGATTTGACGAGCTTGGGCCGCGCACTTGCTTTGTCCCTCGCCCTCCATTTGCTCTTCTGGGGAACGTACGCGATCGGGAATCATTTCCATTGGTGGGACAAAGTGCGCTTGCCCGCGTGGGTAAAAAAGCTTTCGCCGCCGCCTCTTGCGTTACACGCGAAACAACCGCCGGTGAACCGGGAGCCGCCCCTGATGTTCGTGGACGTGAGTTCGTTGCAGGCGGTCACCGAAGTGCCCAAGGACACGAAGTATTATTCGGACAAGAGTTCGGTCGCCGCCAACCCGGAATTGAATCGCGACGCGAATGCTCCCAAGCTGGATGGTTCGCAAACGCAAGTGGCCAAGACCGAGGATGCCGCTCGGAAAAAGTTCGACCAGCTCATGCCGGATCCGCCGAAGCCGAAGAACGAAGCGGAAGCGCAACCGAAACCGAAGCTTGAGCCCGGCACCATGACGATCGCGAAAGCGGAGTTAAAACCGCAGACGGAAAAATCCCGGCCGCGCCCGATCAAGGAGGCTTTGCTCCAACGGAATCAGATGCCCGGCCAGAAGGCGAAGCTCGATGCCGGCGCGCAGCAGCGACCCAACACAGCCTACGACGTGAAAGCCACGGGCTTTGGCGCGTATGACGCGGCGTTCATTGATGCGGTTTCGTCGCGCTGGTATGACTTGCTGGACAGCATGAGCTACGACGGCTATCGCAGCGGGCGCGTCGTGGTGCAATTTAACTTGAATTACGACGGTCGTATCACCGAAATGAAGCTGGTCGAGTCCACGGTGACCGAGACCCTCGCGTTGTTGTGCCAGAAGGCGGTGTTGGACCCGTCACCCTTTGACAAGTGGCCGCGGGAAATGCGGCTGATGATCGGCGAGGATTCGCGCCGGATTACTTTCACCTTTTATTACAACTAAACCTGAAACTGAACGGCCGGTCGCATTCCCGGTCAATTGAATTGAACATGGAAACCATCGTTTACATCTTGCTGATCATCACGTCGGTCGTGGGACTGACGTTCATCGTGGAGCGGGGACTGGCCCTGCGGTGGAAAAAAGTGGTGCCGCCGGAAATCGAGTCCGCCATCGCCGCCTGCCAGTCGCGCGACGACGTGGCGATGCTCAACCGGGTTTGCCAGCAACACGCGTCGCCGCTGGGGCGCTTGCTGTTGTTGGCGATCAGTCGTTTAAACTGGCCGAAGGAAGAAAACGTGGACGCGCTGCAGACCCGCGCCCGCCACGAGATTGTCCGGCTGGAACGCGGTTTGGTGGTTCTGGAAATCATCGTCGGCATCGCGCCGTTGCTTGGTTTGGTGGGCACGATCATTGGCATGATGTCCACGTTTGAAAACGTCGGCCAGGCGGGGCTGAGCGACGCTTCCAAGCTGGCCAGCGGCATCGCGCTGATTCTTAAAGCCACGCTCATCGGCCTGCTCATCGCCATTCCCGCGGTTATCTCGTGGACTTATTACTCCAAAAAAGTCGAGATGTTCGCCGTGGAAATGGAAACCCTGTGTGATGAATTTATGCGGCGGCAGTATCGGGAGGAAAAGAAGTGACGATGAAGCAACATCCAACATCGAACATTCAACATCGAACATCCAAGCGTGGTTCGAGCCGCAGCCCATTGGATGTTGGGCGTTGGGAGTTGGATGTTCGATGTTCCCAACTTTCCTAAAAATGCGCTTCTTCATCCGCAAACGCCGCTCGACGCCCACGATCATCATCGTGGCGCTGATTGACGTGTTGATTGTGTTGTTGATTTTTCTGATGGTCACGACCACGTTCCGGCAACAGCCCGCGTTGAAACTTGCGCTGCCCGAATCCACCCAGGCCCAGAAGACCGGGGCCAGCGAGGACGTACCCTTGATCGTGAGCGTTGACACCCAAGGCAACTTGCGGCTGGGCGGCGAAGGCCAGGAAATCGTTGTGACCGGCGAGACCCTCCGCGCCGAACTCCTGGCGCGGGTGAAAGCCAATCCCGAACTCAAACTCGCCATCCGGGCCGACACCAAAGCGCCATTCGGTCAGATCGTGAAAGTGATGGATGCCGCCAAGGAAGCCAAGATGAAGATTGTCAATGCGTTCATGAAGGAAGTGGCGAAGCCGTAAGCGGGGAAATCCCAAGCCCCAAGCTCCCAATTCCAGAGCAGTTCCAGCCTTGGCTTCACCGTCTCGGCGTTTGGCAGGCTGATGCCAATTTGCTTCGGCCATCGGGCGAAGCGGCCTTGTGGTAATCAGGTGATCGTTACCTGGGGTTCGGCCCCGGCGGCTTGTCTTTGAGCGGAGAAAAATTTCCCTCCTCGCAACACGCAACGAAACCTTCGGTCACCGATTTCAATTCTTCCCAACGAGCGCGGATGCTCTTCGCTTCCTTGGGTGTAATCTGATTGTCCGCTGCAGCCACGGCAATCACGGCAAGCAGGTCCGCGAATTCCTGGACGATTTCGTTCGTGGCCGGGATGAGGTAATCGGGGTGCGGTTGGTGGTGTTTGGGGTTCAGAATGAAGAAGCCTCCGGCCCGCTCGCAAATCCATTGCACGAGGCGGCGGTCGCCGGTGCTGCGGATGAGGGCTTCGATGCGGTCCAGCGGATTGATCGTGCCGCTGCCGTCGCCTTCGTCCGGCTCGGCCCACTTGTAAAGCATGGACAGCGAGAGGCCGAGATCGGCGGCGACTTGTTTGACACTGGCTTTCTGGAGCACTTCGCGCAGGAGTTCATGGGATTGCATGACCGCACGATGCGAAAAGACGGGTGACATTTCAACCACGAATCAGGGAAAGACCAATCGCGAATTGGCTTGTCCGTCCGTCAAACCGCCGGGCACGGGTTGTGTGCGGAGCGGATTATCGTCTTTACTATTTTCCATCAACTTCGCAGAGTCAGGGCGTGATCGTTTCATCCGGCACCAGCCGGATCGGGGGAGAGACTCCGCAACCCGATTCCGACTTTCAACCCTGGCCCGAATTTGAGGCCGCCCTCCGGCGGTCGCAGGATTATTTATTGAGCATCCAAAAACCGGAAGGCTTCTGGGTCGGCGAGTTGATGGTGGATTCCACGTTGGTGTCCGATACGGTGGCGTATCATCACTGGAACGGGAAGGTGGATCGGGAATGGCAGCGCAAGGCGGTCAACCACATCTTGGGGATGCAGTTGGCGGACGGCGGTTGGAACATTTACCACGGCGGTCCGGCGGAGGTGAACGCGACGGTCAAGGCTTACCTGGCGCTGAAACTTGCGGGGGTGCCCGCGACCGATCCGCGCATGTTGAAGGCGCGCGAGGTGGCGGTGAGCCTCGGGGGCGTGCCGCGGATGAACACGTTTTCCAAGTTGTATCTGGCGCTGATCGGTTTGTTCCCGTGGCAATACGTGCCGACGATTCCGTGCGAGGTGCTGCTCATTGGCAAATGGTTTCACGTCAATTTCTGGGAGATGAGCAACTGGTCGCGCGCGATGCTTGTGCCGCTGGCGATCATCAACCATTTCAAACCCACGCGCCCGCTCAAGAACAACGTGAATCTGGACGAGCTTTATCCCGCCGGCATGCACGAGCGCGATCTCGCCTTGCCCCCAGACCCGGACCGGATTTCCATGCGGAACTTTTTCCTGTGGTTGGATCGTTTGCACAAGTTCGCCGAAGTGTTCGCGCAGAACGGGATTCATCCCTTCCGGAAGCGCGCGTTGAAGCGGTGCGAGAATTGGATGCTGGAACGATTTGAAGGCAGCGATGGGCTGGCGGCCATTTTTCCGGCGATGCTTAATGCGTTGATTGCGCTCAAAGCGCTGGGTTATCCGGACGATCATCCGCAGGTCATCCGCGCGGCGTACGAGTTGAAAAAACTCGAGCACGAAACCGAAGACACGGTGCGCATTGAGCCCTGCTTCTCACCGGTTTGGGACACGGCCATCGTGGCGATGTGCCTGCGCGAGTCGGGCGTTCCGGCTGATCATCCGAAGCTGAAACGCTGTGCCGAGTGGCTGATGGAAAAGGAAATTCGTTTTCGCGGTGACTGGCAGTACAAGAATGCGGTCAACGTCGAGCCGAGCGGTTGGGTGTTTGAATACAACAACAAGTGGAATCCGGACGTGGACGATACGGCGATGGTGCTGGGGGCGTTGCGAAAAATTCCGACGGCCACCCCGGCCCGCCGCAACGAGTGCTTTCAGCGGGGGCTGAAGTGGCTGATGGCCTTTCAGTGCCGGGACGGCGGTTGGGCGGCGTTCGACAAGGATTGCACGAAGAACATTTTGGAGAAGGTGCCCTTCGCGGATCACAACGCGATGCTGGACCCCGAGTGCGTGGATATCACCGCGCGGATTCTGGAATTGCTCGGCTACGAAGGCTGGAGTCCAAGCCACCGGCAGATCGCGCACGCGCTGGATTACATTCGCGGCGAGCAGGAGGAGGATGGCTCATGGTATGGCCGGTGGGGCGTGAATTACATTTACGGCACCTGGCAGGTCCTGCGCGGGTTGCGGGCGCTAAAACTCGACATGAACGAGGCGTGGTTGCAAAAGGCGAAGCGCTGGCTCGAAAGCGTCCAGCGTTCCGACGGCGGCTGGGGCGAGCGTTGCAACACGTACGACGATCCGGTTTTCAAAGGTCAGGGGCCAAGTACCGCGTCACAAACCGCATGGGCTGTGATGGGGCTGTGCGCGTTCGGCGATCCCGACCTGCCGAGCTTGCGTTGCGGCATCTTGTATCTTATCCGCATGCAAAATGCGGACGGTTCGTGGACGGAGGACGAGATCACCGGCACCGGTTTCCCGAAAGTGTTCTACCTGAAATACGACATGTATCGTAACGCCTGGCCGCTGTTGGCGCTGGCGACTTACAAGCAATTGCTCGCTGGCGAAACGCAAAACAACCTTGCCGAGTCCGCCCGTTTGGCCCCCGGCATTGCCGGCAACGGTCGGTAAATCATTCCGGGTGACCGGCCGTGTGTGGATGCCTTTGTAGCCGCTCGTGATTCCCGTCTCGACACCCGACGCGCGTCGCCCGACACTTCGGCCATGAGTTGGTTCTACCGACGGCTGTTTCGCCCCGCTTTGTTTGCTGAAGATGCCGAAATAATCCACGGTCGCACCTTGCACGGCTTGAACTGGGTCAGCCGTCACCCGCTGGCGTGCGAAGCGTTGGGTTCCTTCCTCGCCGCCCCGGCTTTGCCCATTAAACTTTTCGGCCTGCGCTTTCCCAATCCCATCGGCCTTGCGGCCGGCATGGACAAGTTGGGCGAGGCCGTGCCCGCGTGGGCCGCACTCGGCTTCGGATTCAGCGAACTGGGCGGCGTGACGTGGCACGCGCAACCTGGCAATCCTCCGCCCCGCGTCTTCCGCGCCATCGCGGACGAAGCCATCGTGAATCGCATGGGGTTCAACAACGACGGGGCCATCGCGCTGGCGCGAAGCTTGACCGACTGGCGCGCTCGCGGAGTCTGGCCGAGCCATCCGGTCGGCATCAATCTCGGCAAATCCAAAGTCACCCCGCTCGACCAGGCGGCGACGGATTAC
>ORMF012364031.1_pt1 | contig 10952 bp, 15 predicted proteins | sample 1779871 | NCBI WGS metagenome assembly ORMF01 (sample SAMEA104232316, study PRJEB22302) | groundwater metagenome | biome: forest; feature: aquifer; material: groundwater | place: USA | collected 2011-08-07 | depth 5.4 m
GCGTTTTCCGCGGCCATCGCCGGTTACATGTATGAGGCGAGCAAGACCGTGATTCTCCTCTCGCAAAAGAGCCTCGAATACCGGACGGGCTCCCATCGTGTTACAATCCCGCTGCCGGAGGTCGTAACTATGGTTTTCCGGTGGCGTCCACGCACCCAGCAGATCGTCATCGCGGGACGCAAAGCATCCATGCGTATCGACCTCGATACCGTGCCGGCGCCAGACCAGGTTCTGCTCGTCAAGACTCTGTCTGATTATGCGGGACTCACGCGGCTGCCGCTTAGGGACCAAGACTCCGGCGTGATCGTTTGGAGGCGGCTTGGCGGGATCAACCCGCAGGAACAGCATTAACCTTCGCGTTAACGAAAAATAGCCTCCCGCTATTTACGGGAGGCCATGATTATGTGACATTGCGAAACCGCAAAGTCATTTTGTGAAACTTCGGTTACTTCGCAGAAGGCTTAGTTGAGTACCTCGGATCGCAAGAGCATAGCCCTATCCATTGTTACGGGCGGCGCCCCACGTTCCGGTCGTCGACTTAGAAGCGCCAGCCAAGCATGGCGCGGAAACCTTCGGGCGATGCAAACGTGTGATGCCGATCGATCCACTCGTAGCGAGCCTCAAGATACAGGCTCTTCGAGAAGTTCATGCCGGCGATAAGCCCGCCGCCGATTCGAGTAACCGTAGGCTGGCGTCCACCGCCGGACGACGTGCTTCGAGCGGATTTGGTACTACCACCGTCGAGATTAGACGTTCCGCCGTACGTGACTGCGCCGATGCAGAATCCGGCGAACGACGTGCGTCCACCCTGCTCTTCGAACGTGTACTTCTGGTTGATCATGACAGGGATACTTCTCAATATGCCGGCTTTGCGGCCGGAATAGAAGAAGTCGGCGGAAATGCTGGTCGACCAGGCCTCGCCGTTCAGCAGATGAGGAAGGAATCCAATCGGATAATCGATACCTCCTCCAAAAACGAACGGACTAGTAACGTCACGGACTGCGCCCGATGACGGGAACAAGACACCGCCGCGCAGGCTTAAACCATGCAGCAGGTCCGCATTCGTGCTTGTGGGAACGGCAAGCACGGCTCCAGCGATAATCGCCAGCGCCGCAGTTCGCCACAAGCTTGCCTTAACGCTCATTTGCGCTACTCCTTTCTTCCTTTTGTTCTCGAAATTCGAGGTCCATATTGCAGCCCCGATTCTCTTCCGACGACAAAAGTGGGGGCGTTCGCGAATGAGACGTTGCCGAACAGGGGCGGCAGCACCCTCAGCGAGCGCCCTGAATGAGTGCGGCGCGATCCAACCGGCCGGACTCAATTAGGTTTATTCTGGCATATCGGCGTGGATTCCTCTACTGCCGCCGCCAATATTGCCCACTCTTGCGCCGGATCGAACAGGAATCATCGATGAATCGAAGTTGCAAGATTCGTGCCAAACCGGTATTGGGAGAGGCGTGAGCGGTGAAGGGTTAGGGTACTAATAGAGATGCGGGGAGCGCGTTCCGCCTCGCGCTCCCCGCGGTCGTGAAAGCTGCTGAGAGCGGTGCGTCAGCGCCCAAGCCGACACCCCCAACGAGCCTCACGTCTTCGTTCCGGGTCCAATTATCCGCACCCGCATTTCGCGCATTGCGCCCATCGGGCCAAGAGACTCCGGAACTGCTATGTTAACCGCAACCGTCGCCGGTCCGGGAAGTACATATACTGCCTAGAACGTGCTCAAATTGCTGTCGTGACAGCGGTGAGAACTGGCGTATCTATTCGCAGGAAACTGGGCTTCTGTGCGGGAAGATACTCGAAGCGACTCGATCGCTGAAGGAGGGCGTGGCATGTCGGACAGGCGCATTGCATTCATCGGCACCGGGACGATGGGGAAGCCCATGGCGCGGAACCTGCTCCGCGCGGGGTTCGCGGTCGCGGCGTATAACCGCACGCGCTCACGGGCGGAAAGTCTCGCGGAAGGCGGCGCCTCGATCGCCGAAAGTCCCGCTGAGGCCGCGAGGGACGCGGACATCATCATCACCATCGTTTCAGACACGCCGGACGTGCGCAACGTGATCCTGGGCGACCAGGGGGTATCGCAGACCGCGCGGCGCGGCTGCGCGGTCATCGATATGAGCACGATCTCTCCTCGGGTCACGCGGGAGATCGCCGAAGAGCTTGGGAAACGCGGCGTCGAGATGCTGGACGCACCGGTATCGGGCGGAGAAAAGGGAGCGATCGAAGGGACTCTGTCGATCATGGCCGGCGGAAAACGGGAAGTCTTCGACCGGTGTCGCACGGTATTCGAGGCGATGGGCAAGAAGCTGGTCTACTGTGGCGGCCACGGCCAGGGGCAGATGGTGAAACTATGCAATCAGATCGCCATAGTAAGCAACCTGGTTGCCGCGGCGGAAGCGGTCGCGTTTGCAAAGAAGGCCGGACTCGATCCACTCACGATGATCGAGGCCGTGGGAGCAGGGGCGGCCGGGTCATGGGTGATCAATGTCCTCGGTCCCAAGATGGCGTCGCATGACTTTGCTCCGGGATTCATGGTGAAGCTGCAGCAGAAGGACATGCGGCTGGTGATGGAAGCCGCCCACGAGCTCGGCGTCTCACTGCCGGGAGCCATGCTCGCCCACCAGCTGTTCCGTGCGGTAGAGGCGGAGGGGAACGGAGATCAGGGTACTCAGGCGCTAGTGACAGTGCTGGAGAAGTTGGCGAACGTGCGGTGACTTAGTGTGGGAGTATGGAAGTCTGGAAGCGTTGACGTGACCCCCTTACTCCCACACTTACATACCATTACACTTATCGAGAGGATTATGAGCGCAGGGCGATAACCTCCTGGACGGCGTCTTCAACGGCCTGAGTCTGGGTGGTGACCTGGCCGAGGACGCGCTTCACCTCTTCGACGTCCGGGGCGGCGATGGCAGCGGGAGCGACCTGCAGTCGCGAGACGGAGGACTGAACCGAGAGCAGCGTCTGGTGAATCACCTCCCGCTGCGCATCCAAACGCTCGATCAGCGGGGCCAGCGTCCGGGCGTTGCCGAGCCGGTCGTCGCACATCGACAGGCCGTGCGTGAGGTCAGTCTTCCCCTGTGGGTCGTTGACCTGTTCGATCCGCGCCGCCAACCGTTCCCGCTCCTTCTCCAGGTCCTGAACCGACTCCGTGCTGGCCGCGCTCCGCAGCCGCTCCAACCGTTCATTCACGTAGCGCGCCTGTTCCAGCAGGTCACTCAGCGCGCCCAAGATCTCATGTCCCGTCTGGTCCGACACGTTCTCGCCGGCCTCCATGAGCGCGCAGACGGTATCCAGATAGACCGTCTCCGGCTCGCCGAGCTGCAGCCCGGTCGATATCGCGCGCAGCTCCTCAGCGTCGATCGCCTGGTTGCGAGCGAACCGCATCTGAAGCACCGACCCCACCGCCGTGCCGATCCCGCCGAAATATGCCGTCATGAATGCCGCACCCGCGATGGCCCCGCCGTTACCTCCCAACGCGGCGGCGACCCCGGCCCCCACGAGCGCCCCAATGGGAATTGCCGTAAGCACCCTGCGGCCCCATCCCTTCCAACCGCGCGTAAGCACCCGCCGCACCCCGGCATCCTCGGGCCGCATATTGTGGCCGAAGCGCATAGTCCACATGCGCGCCTTCAGGATGTCGCCCACACTGTTATGAAGATCGTTCAGGCCAAGTTTCATGAGGATAATCGTAGCGGGCTGGGCGCACCACCGCCGGCGACTTGTTAGACCATCAGGAACGGGATGACCTTATCGGTGGCGTTCTGCTTCCGTTCGAGGATCGAGATCCCTCGTCATAATCCATCCGCTAACCAGCCAGTGCTTCGCCTTGCCCACAAAACACAAAGAGCCGTTGCTATCACGACAACTGCAAGTTCCGCGACAATCCAAAGCCAGTCGGGGTACCACAGGCTGCCTGGCCGAAACAGATCGGCCGCAAACATCCATCGGGGGCAAAACACGTAGTAGTCCGCATACTCGCGGCAAGGCGGAAACACGAAGACGAGAATCGCCGCTATTTCACCAAGTCGGATTATGAAACGCTTTCTACTTGTGTCCATCGTCGTCGATCTGCGGGCCCTATCCCGGTCTCGTCACGGCCACTGTGTTCGACCCCTTCTCATTCAGCGTCGTCAACACCACGTATACCCGATACAGCGCCGTTGCGCCGGGGGCTACCAGGCCTTCGATCGTGGAGAAGGTCAGCGTGCCGGGCGGGATGTTCGCGATCACCGATTCGTCCGCCGCGAGGTAGTGCGGGCCGGGCGCGGTGCGCACCGAATAGTGGAGCAGGTGCGGGTGCGGCGAGGCCGTCCAGGTGAGGATCGCCAGCAGGTCGGCAACGCTCCACACACCGCTCGCGTTCACCGGGTCGGGGGTGGAGCCGGGCGGCGGGGGGACGGCGGGAATGGTGGCCAGCAGCGGGCTGCCCGCGGGGAGGATGCCCTTCGCCGCGCTTCGATACTGGATCATCCGCTGTTTCGCCGGGCGCAGCAGCGAGTCGCGCGTGCTCCGTCCGCGGTGCGAGTCGTCGGCTGCGACCGTCGATGCAACATACACGCCGCGCAGGGCCGTAACCGCCGCAACGTGGTTCGCCAGCGTATATCCGCCCGCCAGGAGCATCGGGGGAGTGAACCCCGCGATCGTGTCCGTATTGATGTGGCTCCAGCCGTTCGCCATGTCGTCCACGGCCTTCAGGAAAACCCCCTGGGTCGCCTTGAAAGTGGGCAGCAGGGGCAGCGTCCTCGCATAAGGGGTGCCCGTCAGCACGCCCTGCACGGTGGCCCGGTACTGGGCGATCCGCGTTCGCGCGTCGGCCTTGCCGGTGTCCCGGTTGCCGTCCGCGATCTGCCGCGCGTTGTCCAGCGCCTCGATATTCGTGATTGCGGCGTCGATAGCGGTGCGGTCGGAGGTGAAATTCGCCAGGGTGTAGCCCCCCTTGAGCGTGAGCACCGCAGGCGAGACGGCCGAGTTCACCGCCGTCCAATGGTCGATAAACTCCTGCATGGTGGAGAGATAAGACGCGATGGTGCTGATAGCCATTCCACTTCTCCTTTCAGGCAAAGGCGCTCCAGGGTCAGGCTCGGGAGGAGGCGGAGGCGGCGGCCCTTCCGTCTGCCAAAATATCCCCGGCAAGAATTGAACAATCCGATATCCTATGATACCTCAGCCGGCATCGAAGTAAACTAGCTCACATACTCAGCTAAGTCAGACAGGAACCAGGTCAAGTCAAACAGACACCCAGTCAAGTCACTTGACTCGCTTCCTGTCCGATCTGACTGCTTCCATCTCTAGCCTAACTGGCTCTCTGTCCGGCTTGACTCATTATCCATCGAATCTGACCGCATGTCAATTGGACCTGACTGCTCAGCCGTGTGAACTGACTTTCTATCTGTGCGAGTTGCGTCGTTGACCATCACGCCTAACTGCTTATCATTGCGACGTGACTGGTCATCGGTCTGCTCTGGAATCATATGCACTGCCATTGACGTCATTCCGAGCCGCCGTTGCGAGGAATCCGCTTTGAACGCGACGATCGTCTGAACAATACCAGATTCCTCACAACGACGGTTCGGAATGACGGCGGTACGGCCAATTGCGCGCGCAAAACCCACCCACTCCCATTCATTCAATCCTCAGGCTGTTGCAGATTTGCTTGTAGGTACGGTCGAATGCAGCTTTGTCGGAGCGTGCGTATGATATGCTAGCCCACGTCGAGAAATCGTGGCGCTCTAATGTCCGCTCCATCATCTGCAACGTTCTCGCGCCGTTATCATATAGATGGCTTATGACCGATGCTTCTGAGTCACTGAAACTCTGGTAGGAGATTCTCACTGAAACGGTACCATACTCTGAGTTCTTTGGAAACAGTCTGCGGAGGAGCGCCGGCCTACGGTCCGCATAGGCAAACACGTGAACGCAGTCGACATATCCGCCCGGATATGCCTGCGATGGATCAAGCGGCTCTCGGACCCAATCGCCGGGCACAAGAAAGGCCACTCGGCGCCCAGTTTTGACCAAGGGCGGACTGGTCCACCATACCAGTTCCGGGGGGCGGGTGAGCTGGTATGTGGCGGCGATGGCCGCGATGACCGCAAGCCCCGCAATCCACATCCCCGCCCGCCTCCGCCGGTTCCTCCCTCTCATTCACTCAATCCTCAGGCTGTTGAAAATATCTTCGGATGTCGCGTTAAGAGCTGTTGATCCTTCTCGGACATAATCGGCAGCCGCCAAGAAATGTCGCTCGCTAAGAACCACCCTATGAAAGGCATAATTTTCCGAATAGTTGGTCGTCTGCCTCTCTCCTGCGCTCCCAATCACGAGATTACCTTTGCGGTTCCAGTAAATGCTGAGGCGTAGATACCCTTCTTGGCGATTCCTTCGAAGGACTAGGCGGATGAGCTTAGGTAATCGGTCTGGCGCCGGTAATATTCCATAGGAGGCTGTCCAATGGTCGCGGGGGTCTTCTACGAGATATGAACGACCGGCCTCCCATCCATTCGGGATCAACATCCGCAGGCGGCGGCCCGAGTTGCCGATCGCAGGACTGGTCCACCAGACCAGTTCCGGGGGGCGGGGGAGGTGGTAGGTGGCGGCGATGGCCGCGATGACCGCGAGCCCCGCGATCCACATCCCCGCCCGCCTCCACCGGTTTCCACCCTTCACTCCCATTCACTCAATCCTCAGGCTGTTGCAAATTTGGCGGTAGGTGCGGGTGAAGGCGGTGAGATTGGATCTTTCGTAGGTCAAGTCGGCATAGGCCCTCCTGTCGCGCGCCACCGCCAGTCGGCGGGCCCTATGTTGATTGGGCGCCGCTCCAATTACCATAGTATCAGTGTTTATGTGGGCCAGTGTTTGTTGCTGAGTCCCATAGGTAACTATTTCAATCCGCATACTTGAGGAGTCACGACGGGTATGCAATAGCCATTCAAGCACCGATGTTAAGACGTTCCCAGGACGGAAATTGTATTCTGCGCTCCACGAACTGTCCATTCCGGAATCAAAAGACATATACAGTTCCCATCCCTCTGGGATGAGCATCCGTGCATGTTTGCCCGAACTACCCATTGCCGGGCTGGTCCACCAGACCAGGGCCGGGGGGCGGGTGAGGCGGTAGGTGGCGGCGATGGCCGCGATGACCGCCAGCCCCGCGATCCACATCCCCGCCCGCCTCCGCCAGGTTCCTGCTCGCAGCAAATCAATCTCCGTCTTTCATATTCGCGGCGGTGGAAGGGAGCTTCAGCAGCAATTGGGCGTGGCTAAGAGAGGACGAGGAAAGTAGCGTTTGGGTCGGAATCGAACTCTTCAACATCGTCCAAATGCTCGCGCAGGACCGTGGCGACGGCCGCCGTGGTGCAGTTACCCAGGCGTACCCAAATCACTTTCGGCGGAAATCCGTGGAGGAGACTCCGCTGGTGGAAGTCCGAGTCCTTGGACACGATCGTGAAGCCATTGCTTCTGGCGTAATTCCAGACCTCGGTATCCGGAGCGCTCTTCATTCCAAGGTCTCGCACATGGTCCGAATGCGGATACTCAACCGCGAGCGCACGCACCAGCCGGTGCGATAGGTTCTGATCAAAGAGAAGCTTCATCCCGGAATGGTGACGAGCTTGCGTTCACGGTCGGCGGCGAAGGCGAGGCACGCGCGAATGTCGTCGCTCGTGAGATCCGGAAAGTCCGCCAGTATCTCCTCTTGGGTCATCCCCGACGCAAGGTAGTCGAGCACGTCATAAACTGTGATCCGGAGCCCTCGGATGCAAGGCTTCCCGCCCCGCTTGTCGGGTTCGATCGTAATGTAATCTCGATAATCCATATCTGCACTATATCACAATTGCAGAGTAATGAGCGCCAGCCCCGCGATCCACATCCCCGCCCGCCTACCCCGGTTTCCCCTTCCCATTCACTCAATCCTCAGGCTGTTGCAGACGGCGGGGTACGTCCTGGCAAACGCGCGCTCGTCGGTCCGGTGCAAGATCATTACGGCAGTGAGCTTGGAATCGGGGGATTCTATCCAACGCATCGCCTGGTTTTCATTACGGATTCGATTTTGAAATACCTCGATCGCTCCTAGGGAGAGACGCAAATGGGATCCATAAAGTCTTCTGTCTTCTCCGATGTACACAACGAGCCGGGCTTGTTCATCTTGGCGTCGAAGTATCCAACGGAGCCAGAGTGGAGTGTGTCCCACCGGACCGAAAAACCATCGATAGTCGCCGTGCTGCCGGAATCCCCCCTCGGGAGCATTGTGCTTCCAACCATTTGGAATGAGCGCCAGCACATGGCGCCCCGAGTTGCCGATCGGCGGGCTGGTCCACCAGACCAGGGCCGGGGGGCGGGTGAGGTAGTAAGTGGCGGCGATGGCCGCGATGACCGCCAGCCCCGCGAACCACATCCCCGCCCGCCTCCGCCGGTTTCCGTCTCTCATTCACTCAATCCTCAGGCTGTTGCAGATGGTCTTGTGTGTGGCCTCAAAGGCCATTCTATCGAACCGATTGTAGACAATGCCAGCTGCTATCCTCGACTCACGGAATAGGAGATATCGGAAGGATTGATATTCACCGCCTGGTAAGCGCGCCAAGTTGAGTCGGCCATCAGAGTAATCGAACCGTGAGGGTTTGTCATGCGGAGGAAGGAACACATGGACCGCCACGAGCGGGTCTTCTTCCTTTCCCCGGAGGATCCACCTCAAACATGTTGGAAGGTGGTTCGTGGCATGAAACAGGAATTGGCCTTCCCATACGGGGTCCTCATTCTTGGTGGGTCCGAATGTTGCGGTCATTGTACATCCATTCGGAATCAAGACACGCACACGATGGTTTGTTTCTCCAATCGGTGGGCTGGTCCACCAGACCAGTTCCGGGAGGCGGGTGAGCTGGTAGGTGGCGGCGATGGCCGCGATGACCGCCAGCCCCGCGAACCACATCCCCGCCCGTCTCCGCCGGTTTCCGTGAAGGAGTCCCATAGCTGTTTCCCGACGGTCACTTCCCCGGCTTATCGGTCTTCCCGGTGTCCTTCTTCATCATGGTCCCCAGGCTGCAGATGAAGTCGGATGGGATGTACAGTTCGGTCTGGTAGGTCTTGTATCCGGGCGTGGAGATGCTGAGGGTGAATTCGCCCAGGGAGATCGTCTTGAAGTCGTATATGCCGTGCTCGTCCGTCTCAGTCGTGTAGATTGTGTCCTTCAGTTTATCGGCCCGGCGGAGCTCGACCTTTGCGCGCACCTTGGACTTGGGCAGGTCGTTGTACGACAGCCCCTCGAACGCGACGAAGCCGTGCATCGCCGCTCGGCCGGACTGTGCGGAAGACCGGCCGGAGAGCAGAACCGATCCGGCCAGCACGATCGCTCCCATCGGAAACAGCCAGAAACATCTCTTCATTTTGACCCTCCTTCGGAACGAAACTGCGTGTGTTGGCAACGGGCCCAGATGTTTTCGTACTCGTGATCGTAATCGTACTCGTACTCGGACGTTGAAAAACCGATTACGAGTACGATTACGAGTACGAGCACGAATATGTCATTTTCCCATCAACACCCGCATCCTCGCACGGACCGCTTCCCTCACAATCTCCCGCGGACGGCGGGGGTATCGGGCGAGGTCTTCGAAAACCCTTTCGCCGGAGCCGATTGCGGTGACCTCTTCCTTCAATGATGTGATGTAGAGCGCGCGGACCTCTGCATCGATGTTGACTTTGGCGATGCCCGCGCCGATGGCCTGGCGGACCATCTCCTCCCCCACCCCGGACCCACCGTGGAGTGCCAGCGGAATGCCGGTCGCCGCGCTGATGGCGCGAATGCGTGAGATGTCCAAGCGGGCCATGGGGAGCGGGCAGCCGTGGATGGAGCCGACGGCGGGGGCAAGGATATCAATCCCCGTCTCCCGCACGAAACGCTCCGCTTGTTCTGGCGAGGTAAGTAGGGGCGAAGCGATTGGTCGATCAGTCTGCGGGTCGCTCGAATCGGTTTCGTCCAATCGCTTCGCCCCTACGCCTATTGCCGCCATAGCCTCTTCCGGCGTGGGGTAGTCCGCAAGGAATCCGATGATCCCCAGCTCCGCTTCCACTGACGCGCCGAACGGCTTCGCCCGGGCGACTACGGCGCGTGTCCTTTCGACGTTTTCATCGAAGGGAAGGGTGGAGCCATCGTACATAACACTGGTGAAACCGGCTTCCAGGGCGGCGTCGATGAGGGTGTCGTCCTTCGCGTGATCGAGGTGGAGGCAGACGGGGATCGAGGCGCGTCCGGCCAGCTCTTTGACAACGGCGGTCAGCGCGGGAAAGCCCCAGGTCTCGATGACCTCCGACCAGAGCTGGATGATGACCGGCGCCTGCTCTTCCTCGGCGGCTTCGATGATTCCCTGTATCTGGTCGAAGGTGTAGGGCTCGAACCCGCCTACGGCGTATCCCGCAGTGAGGGCTTGTCTTAATACTTCAGCAGTGCTTGCAAGTGGCACAGAGGTCTATTCCTCGACGCAGTCGATCGGCTCGAGCGGAAGCCTCGACCATTCAGCAAGAAAGCGCCCCACGAGCCTGCGCGACGCGCCTAGGTCGGGAAGTGGGGCTCCCGGGTGCGCCTCGACGTCGACGGTGGTGACGCCTTCCACGGTATGTATTCTCACTGAAATCTCGGGTCCCAGGCTGAATGGTCCCGTGCGGTCGGAGATGGTTCCGTGGCCGGGATCGGCGTCGACCAGCTCCGCACGAATGCTGCCGAGGACGTCGAGCGCTCGCTGAAAAGCCTCGGTGAAGCTTCCCGTCCAGGTGATCTGTTCGCCGCTCCTCCCGGCCATCTCATGACTCCAGTATCCAAGTGGACGCCGGCTCGGCGGTCCCTCTTCGAGGCCCTGCCTCGCTCGCCGGCGCCGCATCGTTAGAGAGGTCGCCTCCGCCGGCGTCTTGCTCTCTACTAGGCGTCGACTGTCCGTTTGCGCGGCGGCCAAACCATGCAGTCAGTTTAC
>ORMF011872825.1_pt1 | contig 10949 bp, 9 predicted proteins | sample 1779871 | NCBI WGS metagenome assembly ORMF01 (sample SAMEA104232316, study PRJEB22302) | groundwater metagenome | biome: forest; feature: aquifer; material: groundwater | place: USA | collected 2011-08-07 | depth 5.4 m
CAATCGCTTGAAGAATCTTCGCTCCCGCCTCACCCAGCGTGTCGGCCTCGGCCAAAATGCGGGTCACGGCCTGTTGCGCGGCGAGCGATTGCTCGGCTTCTCTCCGCTGCCGCCGAACGGACGCTTCCTGCAACTCGCGCTCGACGGCAGGACCCAGGCGGGTCAGGTGGTCCTTCATCACGTAATCATGCGCGCCGGCCTTCATGGCGGTCACGGCGGCCTCCTCCCCGTTCGTTTCTGACACGATGATGAAGGGCAGGTCCAGGCCGCTCTCCTGCAAGACTCGCAAGGCGGCCTGGCTGCCAAAACGCGACAAGGCGTGATCCGCAATGACGACATCCCACGGCTGGCGTTGGAGGGCGTCGCGCATGGCGTCGGCGGCGTCCACGTGGACGGCCTCCGGCTCGTAACCGTGTTGGCGAAGCGCGCGCACCAGCGCCGCGACCTCGGCTTCTGAATCTTCCACGACCAGCAGGCGCAACGGTTTGCTCATATCAGTCCTTGGGTTTAAGTGTCGGTGTCAAGGTCCTCAGGGGTTAGACCGGGAATACTTCTTAATGCACTCCGGGCAGTAGCCGTGCGTGAACTGGGCGTCGGTGTGCTTGGAAATGTAGCTCTCCACCTGGCTCCAATAGCCGTTGTCGTCGCGGATTTTCTTGCACCCGGCGCAGATGGGCAGCAGGCCGCCCAGGGGCTTGACCTGGGCCAGGGCGGCTTTCAGTTCGCCAATGAGTTTCTCCCGCTTTTGCTCCGCCCGCTTGCGCTCGGTGATGTCCCAGAAAATCCCCTGCACGCCCACCACGTCGCCGGCGGCGTTGACCAGCGGCGCTTTCACGACCTGAACGAAAATCCGCTCCCCATTCGGCAGGACGTTTTCCTCCACCTCCTCCAATTCCAGGCGCTCTTGCATGACGCGCTGGTCGTCCTGGCGATATTTCTCCGCCAGCTCGCGGGGGAAGAAATCGAAATCCGTGCGGCCCTGGATTTCGGCGGGTGTCTTCCCCAGGAGCCGGCAGAAGCGCTGGTTCGCAAAAGTGAAGCGGCCTTCACGGTCCTTCCTCAAAACGCACTGCGACAGGTGGCTCACCAACGACTGGTAAAGCGCTTCGGAATCCCGCAGCGCCGTCTCTGCCTGCTTGCGCTCGGTGATGTCGCGGATGATGCCGGTATAGAAATGTCCCGCGTCGGTTTGCCAGTCGGCCAGCGAAAGTTCCAGCGGGAACGCGCTTCCGTCTTTGCGCAATCCTTCCAGTTCCACCGTTTTGCCGATGACGTGTCGCGCTCCGCCCGCCTCGACCCGGCTCAAGCCTTCGGCGTGCGGGTCGCGGTAGAATTGTGGCATCAGCCGGGTCAGCGGTTGTCCAAGGACTTCAGCTCCCGCGTAACCAAAAGTGAGTTCAGCGCCCCGGTTCCAGCCCACGATGTTTCCGGCTGCGTCGACGGTGATGATCGCGTCGTTGGCGGAGTCGGTCACCGTCCGGTAATGCTCCTCGCTCTGGCGCAGCGCCGCCTCCGTCCGCTGGCGCTCGGCGAGTTGAACCCGTAACGGGCGAAACACGAGGAAGTAAATCATGGGGAAGACCGGAATCGAAAGCAAAGTCGAGTCGAGCAGCGCTTCGCCCCATCGCGAAAGCGGCGGGAGCATGTCGAGCAGCAACATGACCAGCAGCTCGCTGACAAAAATGGAACCGCACAAGACCAAGAGCAGACGTGCGGCCGATCCGCCGCCACTCGATCGCTTGATGTCTTTCATGGTTGCACCTCCTCGCTGGCCAGCTCCAGCGCGCCCTGATGCAGCAGAGGCGCGCCCTGTCGGAGAGAGACCCCGATCACCAACGTCCACCCCGCCGCCCGCAACCAGAGCATCCCGTGGGGGTTTGCAGGCCGGGGCGGGTTCCGGCGGGACGGTAACTGGGGATCAAGATTCATGAGAGTCGGAGGTTTCATTCGAGAGATTCAGTTTCACAATGACCGATAGCCGGCGCTCCACCTCGGCGGGGAAGTGCCGCGCACAGTTCCGATAGTAGAAGGCGCCATCCACGACGATTCCCAACGCCAGGAGGGCGAAGACCATGACGACCGGAAACGCAGCGCGGCGTGCTGCATTTTCAACGGCTTTCATAGGTGATCCCCAGTCAGAATGATAATCAGCACAGGGTTGGCAGCAAAGAAACCCTGGCGACGGTGGCCAAAACTTGGGCAACGGTTGAGGAAACTTCCGGGAGGGTGGTGCGAGTTGGGGTGGCGGCAGAAGAACGCGCGCGGAAGGCGGTGCGGGCGCGGGTATAGTCATCGCAGGCGAGGGTGGAACGTCTGGTTACCTCGTCGAGCCGACCGCTGCATCGTTGCTCGCTCTGATTCACTGCGCAGTCTTGGATCTCGCTGCGCAGTTTCGGATTCCACTGCGCATTCGTAAAGGGCAAGCCGATTTCTATAAGACGGTGAAGCTGATGTCAAACCGTTTCCAGTCTTAGAGCGGCAGGCTCGACCAGCCGCCTGCGGCGCTACCCATGAACCGGAGAAGCCCTCCCACGGATTCAAAGCGTCCAGGGATGGCGTCTGTCCAATCCTTGAACGCTTTGAATTCATGGGGATTCCCTCCGAGTTCATGGCCCCAATGTGCGTCCGCTCGTCGGAGGTCCAGGCTTTCCAGGAACCTCCGCAGGGCCGCCAGGTTTTGGACTGCGGTGATCCCGACGCGTCGGGACGAAGTCACCGCTTTGGCTTGGGCAGCGCTCCAGACTCCGCAGCTCGCCACCGACACGGCCACCCGGACCCAAAGCGGCGACTCCGAAGCCTCCGTCGCCGCAGTCCAAGACGCTCGCGCGCCGACTCGCTTCGCACTCGGTTCCTGGCCCCAATGCGCGTCCGAACTTTGGTGGTCGAAGCCCTCGACATCAAGGTGCCATTTGAACCAAGAGCCACGAGGCCGCGCGCGTGCGAGCGCGGCTGCCTTTCGGCCCTCGGCTCATCTCCTGAATGCAGCCGCCGACTCACGTCGGCGGCCACGAGGAACAGTGGGCCTTGTCCGCACATTCCGTTTTACCTCTGGCAGCCCAGTGCTTAGCTTCCGACCATGATTTACGACGCGTCGCTCGACGAGTTGCTCCAGAAGGTCTGGGATGGCCAGCGCATCGACCAGGCGGAGGCGCTGCGGCTCTGGCACCTAGCGCTGGAGGAGTTGGGCGCGCTGGCGGATCGGCGGCGGCAGCTCGCGCGGACCAATGCTTACGATGGCCGCGGCAACGAGATCGTTACCTACATCGTCGATCGGAACATCAACTACACGAACGTCTGCAACGTCTATTGCAAGTTCTGCGCGTTCTATCGCGTCGAGGGCGACGCCGATGCCTACGTGATCAGCTTCGACGAGATCGACAAGAAGATCGAGGAGACCGTCGCGCTGGGCGGCACGCAGATTCTCATGCAGGGCGGGCATCACCCGAAGCTGACCAAGCAGTGGTATCTCGATCTGCTCGCGCACATCAAAGGCAAGTTTCCGCAAGTCAACATCCACGGGTTCAGTCCGAGCGAGTTCGTCCACTTCCGTGAAGTCTTCAACGAGCCGCTGGAGCAGATCATTCGCGGCTTCAAAGCGGCCGGCCTCGGCTCGATCCCCGGCGGCGGGGCGGAGATTCTCGTCGATCGCGTGCGCCAGCGCATCTCGCCGCTCAAAGCGATGAGCGACGACTGGCTGAGCGTGATGGACGTAGCGCATCGGCTCGGCTTGAACTCCAGCGCGACCATGATGTTCGGCCACGTCGAGACCATCGAAGACCGCATCGAGCACTTGGAGCGCGTGCGCGCGCAGCAGGACAAGACGGGCGGCTTCACGGCGTTCATCTGTTGGACCTTCCAGGCCGAGCACACGCGGCTCAAAGCGCCGACCGTGGGCGCGCACGAGTATTTGCGCACGCAGGCGCTCGCGCGCGTCTATCTCGACAACATCCCGAACGTGCAAAGCTCCTGGGTCACGCAAGGCCAGGAGATCGGGCAGGTCGCGCTCAAGTTCGGCGCGAACGATCTTGGCTCGATCATGATTGAGGAAAACGTCGTCTCCTCCGCCGGCACGACCTTCCGCATGACCGTGGCTGACATGCAGCGACTGATCCGGGATCTCGGCTACGAGCCACGCCAGCGCGACAACTGGTATCGGCTGGTGAACTGACGCGACCGCGAGCGTGAGCGTGCGGACGGACACAGAAATTGAACGAATGCTTCGCCGCAATGTCAGACTTGCTTTAGAACGGGGACCGTGTATGGTTCGCCCGTGCCCAGTCAAAAAACTATGAAAAAACTGATCGTCGGTCTGTTTGTGTTGGCCTTGGCCGCTGCCCCTGTGGCGCTGGCCGGGGGTGAGAAGTGCGACAAAGAAGCCGCCGCCTGCTGCGAGAAGGAGAAAGCCGCCTGCGCTGAAAAGACGAAGGCCGCTGCCAAGGAGAAGGCCAAAGCTGCCAAGGCGGATGCCAAGGCCAAGGCCAAGGCTGCCAAGAAGGCGAAACAGACGGCCCAGAGATAAGTCCGGTTCCGTCCCTATCTCCCCCGCTTGTCCTCACAAGCGGGGATTTTCTTTGGTGCGTGGCCGATTCAGACGAAGGCCCCGGCTTGGATCTCTCGCCCGAATCGGGCCTCCGCCCACGGCTGTCTCATTCACACCCCGCTGAAGCAGGGCGTTGCTGACTCCAAGTCGTTTTCAAGTTGGGCCGGTCTCCTCTCACCCTCCCCTCTCTCCTCCGTGGGGGGAGGGCCTGCCAACGCCGCCGCGGCAGGCAGGTGCCACGATGGCGGGTGAGGGGCCGCATCTGCATCGCGTGAGTCTCATCCTGACAGAATCTTGGAATAAGCAGAGTGGTTCACGGTCCCTCCGTTCGCCGAACTGGGTTCCGGCTCCGGTTCAGCGGTTGGGCAACACGTCCGAAAAGAGCTTTCGAATCCGCGCCGAGCAACTTGAAAGACAATGTTTGCCATGCTTGCCCGAAGTGTTAGACTCCTGGCATGAGCGTAGTCGAAGCAGCCATTGAGAGGGTGAAACAACTGGACGAAACACACGCCCGCCAGTTGCTAGCTTGGTTGCAGGGTCTGGAAGAGGCGACAGCTCCGCCTCGGCAGCCCTTGGGGGCGATGGCGATGCTCGGCTTTGCCCGCCGCTTTCGCCCGCAGCCTCGCACGACCGCTGAGTGGATGGCTGAACTCCGCGCCGGAGAAAGCAAGTAATGGCCTGGGTGGTGGACACCTGCCTGTTGATTGACGTCGCCGAAGCCGACCCGAGGTTCGGCGTGCCGTCCGCCAGGTTGCTGGACACGAAACGCCCGGATGGCCTCGCTGTCTGTCCCATCACCTCCGTTGAACTCGCCCCGGTACTCAACGGCGACCGCACGGCTCTGAATCAGTTTCTGTTCGACCTCGGCGTGGCGTGGCCGGAAGCTTGGACCCAGGCGGACACCGAGGAAGCTCATCGCGCGTGGCATCGCTACGTCTCCGCCCGTCGCGCGAGCAGGATTCTCAAGCGTCCGCTGGCCGACATCCTGATCGGCGCTTTTGCTTCGAGGTTCGACGGAATCTTGACCCGTAATGAAGCTGATTTCCGGCAGGTCTTTCCGGACCTCTCCATCATTGTTCCGTGAGGCGCGCTCGAAAATCGAATTGAACTGCGATCGGGATGGCGAGAAAGCCGATTGGGCCTTCTCATGGCTGCGGGCTACGGCATACGCCCGGTAAAAGCGGTTGGAGAAGTCGCCGCTCTGCGGATCGCTCAGCCTGAGAGCACCCGCGATGGAGTTGGTCCAGAAGGACCGCCAGTTCGCCAGATCGGCGGACGCTTCAACGACCACCAACTGCCCCGGCGGTTCCGTAAGCGTGAAGTCGAACAGGCCACCTTCTCCAGGCTGATGGAATTGGCTCTTTCACGGTGAAGGAAAGATGAAGCTGCAGCACCGAGTGGCGCAACGGAGAAGCAGGCCAGAAAATCCGGGCGGGAGGGTCAAGAGCTCGCGCTCGTGTAACGGCGCACGGAGGTCCGCCACACCCACTCCGAGAACAGGAAGCACACCGCGCTCATTGCCACGAGGAACAGGAGATCGCGCGGCGAGTTCAGCTTGTCCGCCAGCACGCGCACGGGGACGTTGCTCACCAGCAGCATCGGGATCGCGAACGTGAAAAAGGCTTTGAAGAGGCCGCGGAAGGCTTCGTCCGGCAGGCGCGCGATGTTGAAAAGATTGTAGTAGCCCCAGACGATGCCTTGGGCGCGCACGGTCCAGAAGCTCGTGCTCGCCAGCGCGAACATCAGCGAGTAGTGAAGGATCAGGCCGACGACGACCAGCAGGAGAAAGCCGACGATCTGCAACAGCGTGGGCGCGAGGTGAAGCTGGCGCGCGGCGTAGGCCATCACGCCGAGCGCCGCCACCGCGTTGACGAAGCTGCCGAGATCGACTTGGCGGAAGGAGATCATGAAGCGCGTGTTGACCGGCAGCAGCAGCAGGAAGTCGAGCCGGCCCGTGCGGATGTGCTCGGAGAGCTGCGCGCAGTTCGTCAGGAACACGGCGGTGAAGAGCTGCTGGATGAATTGGCTGCCGCCGATGAGCATCACGACTTGCCACTTCGTCCACGAGCCGATGCTTTCGGTGTGCAAGTAGAGCACGCCGACGAACGTCAGTTGCAGCGCGAACCAGAGCAGTTCGACGACGATCCAAAGGAGGAAGTTCGCCTTGAACCCCATCTCGCGGACGACCGAGTTGCGCCACAACATCGCGTAAATGCCACTGTAGCGGCGGATGGCGGCGGCCGGGGAACCGTTGAACCGTTGAACCGTTGAACCGTCGGACCGGCCTGGCGCTGGGTGAGGTTTAGAAGTGTCGGCTGGCATCACGATTCAACGGTTCAACGGTTCAACGATTTAACGCTTCAGCGCTTCAATGCTCCAACGCTTCACCCTCCCACCGCCGAATATTTGCGAATGCCGCGACTCCACACGAACCGAGCCAGGGCGTAAGCGGCGACGAGCCAGAAAGCCTGGATGGCGAACCCGCGCCAGAGCGCTGGGCCGGTTGTTTGGCCAAGGTAGATGCTGACGGGGAAAAACAGCAGATACGGAAACGGCGTGTAGTTGAGCACCGTGGCGATGGCGGGCGGCAGGATGTTCAGCGGGAACAGGTGGCCGCCCGCGATGTATTCGAAGGCGAAGGCGATGAAGATGAACGTCGCGACCTCCAACACCCAAAACGCCAGCAGCGCCATCGTGTAGGAAATCAGGAACTGCAGCAACCCAGTCATCGCGACCGACAGCAGGAACACCCCGAGCGTCAGCCAATCCTTCGGCAGGACGAAGTAGGCCCGCTGGAGGAAGATGAACAGCACGATGGGCACGATAGCCACCGTCGTGTAGATCACCCGGCCGGAGAAAAACAGGCAGAACCGGTAGCCGAGGTAGTCGATCGGCTTGACGAGGAATTGGCTGATGTTGCCGTCCTTGATGTCCGCCGCGATCTGCCAGTCGTCCTCCGTCACCGCGGTGAGCGCATCGACGATGGTGACGATGAGGTAGTAGGAGATCATCTGCCCCAGCGTGTAGCCGGAGACTTCCGCTTCCCCGCCGCTCTTGCCGGCGTAAATCGTCCGCCAGAGAAAGAGCGTGGCTGTGAGCGGGATCAGGGCGAACGTCGCGCGAAAAAGAAAGTTCACGCGATAGACCAGCGTGTTCTGGATGCCGATGTTCAGGACGTGAAAGTATTTTCGCATTCGCCGCCGCGTTCTCTTTCTTAATCTTAATCCTAATCTTAATCGTAATCGTAATCCTGCTCGCCAACCAACTCACGGCTCCCCCGAAGGCGGATTACGATTACGATTACGATTACGATTAGGAGCCAGAGTGGCCGGTCGGAAGTCAAGCCTCGGCGTTCTTCGGCGCTCGCGGCTTGCTCTCGCCGCGGAGAACCCGTAGAACCGTGCGCGTGAAAAAAACGCAAGCTGCCCCGCCACCTCCACCGCTCCTCTCCGCGCCCCTGCGACGCTACCTCTACGCCACCGCGGCAATCACTGGCGCCGCGATCCTGATCGTTGAAATCCTCGGCGCCAAGATGCTCGCTCCCTTCGTGGGCACGTCCCACTTCGTCTGGACCGCGCAAATCGCGGTGACGCTGGTGGCGCTGGCGACGGGTTACTACGTCGGGGGACGACTGGCCGATCGCGCGCCGCACCTGCGCAAGCTTTACGCGGCGATCATCGCCGCGGCGATTTACTTGGCGGCGACGGTCATGATCGTCGAGCCGGTGGCCTACTGGTGCCTGAAGTTCAATCTCGCGCTCGGCTCCCTGCTCGCCTCGGCCTTTCTCTTTTTCGTGCCGCTCTCGTTGCTCGCGATGGTCGGGCCGTTTCTCGTGCGCGTCATCACGGAGTCGGTCAGCGGCGTGGGCGGCAACGTCGGGCGGCTGACCTCGATCAGCACGCTGGGGAGTGTCGCTGGAACGGTGCTGATCGGCTACGTGCTGATTCCTTTCCTGCCGAACTCGACGACGATGTATTTGACCGCGGCGCTGCTGATCGGCACGGGCGCGTGCTACTTCTTCCTGTGCGACACCAAACACGCGCATCGGCCGTTCGTTGGCACGGCATTGGTCCTCTTCGTTCTGCTCGGGTTGGCAGCGTATCGGCTCGAGCAGCTCGCCGCCGCCAAGACGACCGTCGAGCGGTTCCGCACGAACTCGAACTTCGGTCTGCTGCAAGTCGTCGAGAACAACACCGGCACGCGGCGCTACTACCTCAACGATTACCTGGTGCAAAACATCTACGATCCGGCTGAGAAAAAGAGCACCGCGATGTTCACCTACCTGCTGCACGATCTGTCCCGCGCGTACACCCCGCGCGTCGAGCGGGCGCTGTGCATCGGGCTGGGCGTGGGGATTGTGCCGATGCGCTTCGCCAGCGCGGGCGTGAAGGTGGACGTGGTGGAGATCAATCCCAAAGTCGCCACCGTCGCGCGCCAGTTTTTCAACTGTGAGCTGGAGCGTTTCAGCCTGATCTCCGGCGATGGCCGCCAGTTCATCAACCAGGCGAAGGCCCAGGAATACGACACGATCCATCTGGACGCCTTCCTCGGCGACTCGTCGCCGGTGCATCTGTTCACGAAGGAAGCCTTCAGGGCGATGCGCCGCATCCTCAAGCCGGAGGGCACGGTGGTGATCAATTGCTTCGGGGACTTCGATCGCGGCAAAGACTTTTTCATGGCGTCGCTGGACAAGACCCTGCGCGAGGGCGCCGGCTTTCGCAGCGTGAAGATCCACGCGGCGGGCAATGGCAACGTGTTCTTCGTCGCAGCCGACCAGGCGGAGTTGAAGGTGCTGCAAGCGCCGGATTTTGAGGAGGTGCATTACTCGTGTCGCGAGCTGGCGAAGCGGGCCTTCGCCACGCTTCAGCAAACGGAACCGGCTCACGGCATCGTGCTCACCGATGATTTCAATCCGCTGGATTACTACGACGCGGCCAATCGCGAGGCGGTGCGCCGCCAATACGCGCTCAGCGCGCGGGCGCTCAAGAGCCAGAGTTTCTAGCGGCCCCGCAGGCTGGTGCACTCCCTTTCGATCCGCTCAACCGGCATCGAAGCTTGGCACCTTGAGCCGCTCGCCGCCCTTGAGCGCGGATAGATGGGCGACGATGCCGGGGGCGGTGTAGGCGGGGGCTTCGTCAATAGTGGGGCTGCCCAGCAATGCGGTGGAAGGCGCGACTCCTGGTCCGCGGAGTCCGGCCGGCGCTCAGCGGATGAAACGTTTGATGTCGTCGGCGTCAATGTCTCTTCGGCTTCTGGCCGAACGGTCGCGGTTCAATCGGCGGTGGCAGGGGGATGTGTCTGAGCTTTTGTGCGGCGTCGGTCAGGGCGGCGAGCGTTTGCCAGATGGTGCTGCCCTCGACCTGAATGGGTGTCTTGGCGTCGATGCGCTCGTCAGCAAGCCACTCGAGCAGCTTCGCGCCGGAGACGGGACCGTACTGCTTTTGATCGCTGCCAATGATTTTGTATTTGAGGGCCTTGTTGATGACGCGCGCGATTTCGGCGATGGGCTTGGGCACGTCGGCGGTGAAGTGCACTTCGGGTTGCTTCGGAGTCGAGGTCGTCGATTGTTCGGCGACGGGCTGGGTTCCAATTTGCAGCGCGAAGTCGCCGATCTTGATCTCCGGGAGCTTCATCTCACCGAACTGAAACGCGGGGAGTTCGAGCTTCGTCTCGAAGATTTCCCTCCCGCCGATCTTGGCTTCGAGTTTGATCTCGGAGCCGGTCGTGGCGAAAGACTGGTAGCCGTTGACGAGCCATTCCAGCGCGCCGGTCTGGATGTCCATCAAGAGGCCGTGCACGGGGATCTTGGGGCCGATGAGCGGGCTTTGGCGGACGAACTCGGCCCCGCGAATAACGTTCTGCCGCTCGCTGGCGAACAGGCCGAAGAAGTCGTTCAAGTTCTCCGGCAAGCGCGACCGCTCCACGCCGAGCGCGCGAAACCGGTCCGTGAGTTCGGCGATGGAGGTGGCGCGCACGCGGCAGTCGCTGTGGCCGATGACGGCGATCTCCTTGCCGCCTTTGATGGCGCAGGCCAGGGCGAGCGTGCGCATCATCGAACTCATCGGGTCGAAGATGATGTTGCCGGCGTTGCGCAGCCAGATGAAGTCCTCCTCCGCCAGGCCGAGCGCGTGCGGCAAGAGCGGGTTGAGGCGCACGTCGATGCACGTCAGCGCGGCGACGGGCAGCGAGTTGGTGAATTGCTCGCGCGGGATCAGCGCGGACTTGTCGCCGCTGGTGAACCGGCGGTTGGCTTCGAGGATGGCGTCAAAGAGGTGCATAGGTGGGGTTCTCCGAGGATGGATGGGGCGTGCGCTTTTCCCGATGAAGGCGCGAGTGCTGTTCGATGCGCTCTCCCTCACCCCGGCCCTGTCCCGCTGGGAGAGGTGGCACCGGCGCGGAGTGCTGTCTG
>ORMF011518302.1_pt1 | contig 10947 bp, 10 predicted proteins | sample 1779871 | NCBI WGS metagenome assembly ORMF01 (sample SAMEA104232316, study PRJEB22302) | groundwater metagenome | biome: forest; feature: aquifer; material: groundwater | place: USA | collected 2011-08-07 | depth 5.4 m
AGGCCGGAATGGCCGCCATCTTCGACGAGCTCGGACTCGATGTTGAAGTGCCGGAGCTGCGCGCGGACATGACCGAAGAGGACGCCGCGGCAGCGGCCGCCCAGTTGGCGCACGAGCTCCGCCGCGCTGAGGAGAGCCACGAGACCGCGAACCCGAACCCGCGACACGAGAAATCGGCACGTGCTGCAGAGGAGCGTGCCCGCCGGCATGAGCAGCAGCGGAAGGAAGCCTGGGCGCCGTCTACTGGCGGCTCGTCAAGGAGCTGCACCCGGATCTCGAGCGCGATCCGGCCGAGCGCGAAAAGAAGAGTCGCGTCATGCAGGAGATCACCGCTGCGCACGCCCGGGGCAATCTGCACGCGCTGCTCCAGCTCGAACTCGAGTGGCTTGCTGGACCGAGCGGCGACGCGGCTCGTCTGAGCCTCGACAAACTGCGGACGTACACCGAGCTGTTGAAGCAGCAAGCGACCGAACTCGCGGAGGAAGTCCAGTCGTTGCGGCTCCATCCGCGATATGCGGCCCTTATCTTGGAGGGGCCGTTCGGCGTCTCGATGGTCGTCGACGGGCCGCGTGAAGTGGAACGACTCGACACCCTCAACGCGCAGCTCCGCGCCGCGGTAGAGCGCCTGTCGTCTCACGACGCGCCCGAGGAGGTTCGCGGCGCTATCCGTGAGTACCGGGACTCGGAGAAGCGGCACACGCTCGCCGGACGGCGGCGCCACTGACAACGGCTCGAAGACACCACTAGGAATGGAGCACCATCGCGGGGATTTCGCCCCGCAAGGGCTACGGCAGCTTCAGCACGACCATCTGCAATCCCGGTACGTCGGCGAAGTCCTTGGCGTTCGAGGTGAGTAGCCGGAAGTCACGTTGGATTGCTTGTGCCGCAAGCCAGAGGTCGTTGATTCGAATGTGCGGATCTTTTCCGGACTTTCTGAGCTTTGCAGCCAGGCTACCGAAAACTTCGGCCGTTTCGACAGTGATCCTCAGTTGGGGTTTTCGGCGGAGTCGACGAAGCATCGCGGTGGCTCGCTGCTTCTGCGGCCCGGATCGCAGCAACTCCAAGCCGAACCGGATTTCGGCGACGTTGACCGGCGAGAGATACACAGGATCCTGGCGAGTGATGGCGTGGATATCGGCCGCAGCGAGTGCTCCGCGTTCAACCGCGATCCATATGCTCGTGTCGATCAGCCAGCCCACGGATCGCGCAGCTCCGATACCCGCCCGCGTCGACCCTTCCGATGCGAGGCGATGGTGGTCGACAGGGCTTCCGCCGTCTCGTCGTCAAGTGTGCGATACAGGTCGCCAAACACGCTCAAGGCGTCCTGACGCGGCGCTTCCGGAACGAGTCGAGCAATCTGTCGTTGATTCCGCACGAGCACGACCTCTTCCTGGTCGCGCTCGAGATCATCGAGAACAGCACTGAAGTTGCGGGCTACCTCGGTTGCGGACAGCGTCTTCACAACGATCAATTTATCTGATTGAATCTGATTCCGCAATGCCAGCTGTCCCCACGATTGTCCCTGCGGCGAGCCAAACCTGCCTATTTAGGGACAACGCGAGCCAAATCGCGGATCCGTTGAACTGGTTGAAGGAGAGAGATTTAGGCCGGAAAAGACGGATGGCCGAGGGGCTGAACGACGCTTAGCAAACCGCCGCCTTCAGCCTCTCGGCCACCTCACCGCAGATTCCGTAAGTATACGGGAAACGGGCACTTGCACGAGAACGTTTGCGGCGACGCGAAGGCGGACGCCGGATTCAGGTGCTAGACTTCGACGCCGGACGCTGCCCGCAAGATCAGTGTTCACGGTCACTCGACGATCCGGTTCGCGAGCCGCGTGACGGCGAACGGACTCAGGGGAACCAGAATGGCGTACACACTGACGGTGAACGGCAAGTCATCTACGGTCGACGTTGCGGGGGACACACCGCTGCTGTGGGTGCTCCGGGATGTCCTGGACCTCAAAGGCACGAAGTTCGGCTGCGGCCTCGGCCAGTGCGGCGCCTGCACGGTTCACCTGGCTGGCAAGCCCGTGCGCTCGTGCCAGACGACGGTCTCTCGAGCCACCAGCCCGGTGACGACGATCGAAGGGTTATCGCCAGACGGGACACATCCGCTACAGGTGGCGTGGCAAGAGATGGACGTGCCGCAATGCGGGTACTGTCAAGCCGGGCAGATCATGTCGGCCGCCGCACTGCTCGCGACCATCGCCCAGCCGACCGATGGCGACATCGACCGCGCCATGAACGGAAACTTGTGCCGCTGTGCGACGTACCTGCGGATCCGTCAGGCGATCCACAGCGCGGCCTCACGCGGTTCGTTTGCGCCCAATCGGTCATCCGGCGTGGGAGCGAGGTAGCCGCCATGGAAGCGACGATGAATCGGCGTTCCTTCCTTCGCGTGACGGCGCTGGCCGGCGGCGGCATGCTGCTGGCGTCCTACTTCGAACCGGTGGCCGAGGTGCTCGCGCAAAACCCCTTCGCGCCGGGCGCACCGCTCCTGCCCAACGCGTTCATCAAGATCGCTCCAGACGGCATGGTGACGATCATGGCGAAGAACCCTGAGATCGGTCAGGGCGTGAAGACGATGCTGCCGATGATCATCGCCGACGAATTGGATGTCGACTGGAAGAGCGTCCGCGTCGAGCAAGCGGATGCCGATCAGGTCAAATACGGCCTGCAGCTCGCCGGCGGCAGCTTGTCGACGCCGCTGAACTGGGATCCGCTCCGCCAGGTGGGCGCCGGCGGTCGCCAGATGCTCATCACGGCGGCCGCGCAAACATGGGGCGTGGCCCCGCCCGAGTGCACGACCGCATCGGGTCGCGTGCAGCATCCCGCCTCGAACCGGTCGCTCGGTTACGGCGAGCTCGCGACGAAGGCGGCGGCGCTGACACCGCCCGATCCCAGGACACTCACGCTGAAGGATCCCAAAGACTACAAGATCATCGGCAAGGCCACGCCGGGCGTCGACAACAACGCCATCGTCACCGGGAAGCCGATCTACAGCATCGACTTCACGTTGCCGAACATGCTGTTCGCCGTCTACGAGAAGTGCCCTGTGTTCGCCGGCAAGGCCGTGAGCGCGAACCTCGACGAGATCAAAGCGATGCCCGGAATCCGCCACGCCTTCCTCGTCGAAGGCGGAAAGGATCCGACCGGGCTCGTGAGCGGGGTGGCGATTGTCGCCGCCTCGTGGTGGCAGGCCCAGACGGCGCGCACGAAGCTGAAGGTGACGTGGGACGAGGGTCTGACGGCGGCAGAGAGCTCCGAGGCGTACGCGCGTCGCGCCGGGGAACTCTCGAAGCAGGCGCCGGCTCAATCGCTCCGGCGCGACGGCGATGTCGATCGAGCGCTCCAGACCGCGGCGAAGACCGTCGAGGCCGGGTACTTCTATCCCTTCATCTCGCACGCCCCCCTCGAGCCGCAGAACTGCACGGCGCATTACAAGGACGGCAGACTGGAGCTGTGGTCGCCGAGCCAGACGCCCGGGTTCGGTATCCCGCAAGTAGCGCAGACGATTGGCATCAAGCCGACCGACATCACACTGCACATACTGCGCTCCGGCGGCGGCTTCGGCCGCCGGCTCACGAACGACTACATGTGCGAAGTCGCCTGGATTTCCAAAGTCGTGGGCGCACCGGTCAAGCTGCTCTGGACGCGCGAAGACGACATGCGTCACGACTTCTATCGTCCCGCGGGTTTCCATTTCCTGAAAGGCGGCGTGGACGCGTCCGGCAAGCTCGTCGCGTGGCAGGATCACTTCGTCACCTTCGGCGACGGCAAAAACTACGCGAACTCTGCGGCGCTCGGGAAGGATGAGTTCCCGGCTCGTTATGTGCCGAACCTTGCGCTGGGGGCCTCGATGATGCCGACCGGCGTGCCGACGGGGGCGTTGCGTGCGCCCGGAAGCAATGCGTTCGGGTTCGTCATTCAGTCGTTCATTGACGAGCTGGCGCATGCGGCGGGAAAGGACCAAGTGGATTTTCGGCTGGCGTTGCTCGACACCGCGCCGCTTCCGCTTGGCGTGCCCGAGCCCTCCCCCATTCCGATCCCGGAGTTCAGCGCGAAGCGCATGCGCGGCGTTCTCGAGCTGGTGACTGAAAAGTCCGGCTGGCGCTCGCGCAAGCTCCCGGCGAGAACCGCCATGGGCGTCGCCTTTCACTACAGCCACATGGGCTACTTCGCGGAAGTGGCCGAAGTGCGGGTGGATGCAAACAAGAAGGTGAAGGTGAACAAGGTCTGGGTCGCGGCCGACGTCGGGCGCCAGATCATCAATCCGAGCGGCGCGGCCAACCAGGTGCAAGGGGCGGTCATCGATGGCTTGAGCCACATGATGGGGTACGAGATCACGATTGATCGGGGGCGGGCGGTTCAGAGCAACTTCCAGCAGTATCCGCCAGTCCGCATGGCCCAGGCGCCGGCCGCCATCGAGGTGCACTTCCTGACGACCGACAATCCACCGACTGGGTTAGGGGAACCGGCGCTCCCCCCGATCCTGCCGGCTGTGTGTAACGCGATTTGTGCCGCGACTGGCGCCAGGATCCGCTCGCTGCCGCTCTCGAAGTCCGGGTTCAGTTGGGCATAGCCCCGCACGAACAGGGGGAGGTCGTCGACTGTCGCTGGAAGTTGTCCCGTGAGCGGAAACGTGCGCCTGGATCCGAGCACTAACAATCTGAATCTGCCTGAGGCGGCTCTTCAGATGCACAGCTCACGGAAACAGAGAGGCATCGAAACCCGACACGCGTAAAAAGCATCCGCAGTGAGGAGGCCAGAGGATCATCGGCGCACGTGACCCTCGGCCGGCAGAATCTGATTGCACGCGGCGAGTACCTGGGGCATTCTACTCACACCTCATCAACAGTTTCAGCGTCCTGCGCTATCGAGCGGTGGGGAGTGGTCCACTTGAGTGACCGTCAGTACCTCTATGCCGATGTACGTGCGGCCAGCCTCACGAGTCACGATGAGGCGATTTGTGTGATCGCTCATTCAAGCCACACAGTCGCATGACCCACCCTTCGGCAATCCTCCTCGTCGAATCAAACGTCAGCGACCGCACCCTTTCGACGCTCCTCCTCGAACGCGCGCTGCCACAGGCGGCGATCGCCGTGGCTCCCGATGCGCTGGCGTTCGCGGAAGCACTGATCGCCAGCACACCGGACGTCGCGGTTGTCGCGGCCGATCTCTCGTGGACCACTGCCAAGGATGTTATTGCGGCAATCAAGCGCCGAAGTCCGACAACGGCCATTGTCCTGTTCGGCCACGAGCCCGACGTCGCGCGTGCGCTCGATCCGGGCCTGGCGTGCGACGGCCTGGTTCACAAGGGCAGCGGGGGGTTTCTGGGCCTGGCGCCTGTCATTACGGAGGTGTTTGCACGCAGCGGCCGGTCGGCTTCGGCGACTGCGACCGACACCGCCCCACCAATGGCCGTGGGCGGCACGGACCATGAGATGCGCGATCTCGCGCTGGTGTTCTCGCACGATTTGCAGGAGCCCCTGCAGCAGATCGCGCGGCTGGCGCAGCGCGCCCAGGCCGCCGAGATCGATCCGGCCTCCGGCCGGACGCTGCAGCAAGTGCTCGAGTGCGCTGAGCGTGCGAACAACATGCTCGAGCGGATCGTTGAGTACCTCAGCGTGACGGGACGCGACGCAACGTCGGCGCCTGTCGACCTCAATGCCTGCCTCAGCCATGCGCTCACCAACCTAGACAGCGCGATCGACGAGTCTGGCGCCGAAATTCGCGCGGTGTCCCTGCCAATGTCGGTCGGCGACGAGCACCAGTTCCTCCATGTCTTCCAGAATTTGGTGTCCAACGCGATCAAGTTTCGCAGCCGCGAGCGCCCGGTGATCACAATCAGCGTTGAGCCGCGCGGTACCCAATGGCTGCTGGCGTTTCGGGACAACGGCATAGGAATTCCCCAGGCGTTCACGGAGCGCATTTTCGAGTTCGGCAAGCGCCTGCACACGCGCGAAGAGTATCCAGGCACCGGCATCGGCCTCGCGCTGTGCAGGCGGATCGTGGAACGGCATGGCGGCCGCATTTGGGGCGAATCTCGTGAAGGGGGCGGCGGCGCCACGTTTTATGTGCTGTTGCCTCGCGCACCGGTCGACGTCGCCCGGTTGGCCTAGGAGGGCAATGCGACGAGGCGGGATCTTCAAGAGACTATGAAGCAGGAATCTCTCAGGATCTTGTTAATCGAAGACGACAATATCGAGGCCGGCCTCATTTGTGACGAGCTCGCACGCTTTGCGGGAAGGCTGGTCGAGGTTGACCACGTCCAACGTGTACTTGCCGGCACCAGCCAGCTCGCCGAGCGCCGGTATGACATCGTGCTGCTCGACCTGAACCTCCCAGATGGTTCTGGCATTCCGAACCTGCATCGGGTCAAGGCCGCCGCGCCAAACGTGCCTGTCGTCATCCTGACCAACATGGAGGACGAGGATGCCGCCGTCGCCGCGCTCGCCGAGGGCGCGCAGGACTACCTAATCAAGCGTCACATCACGACGGAGCTCCTGCGCCGATCCCTCCGTTATGCCGTTGCCCGTCAGGATGCAGAGACGTCGCTCAGAGTGAGCGAGGATCGATATGCGCTGGCGGTCGCCGGAGCGCGCGACGGTATCTGGGATTGGGATCTGGTACGAGGCGAGGTCCACTTTTCGCCTCGCTGGTTCGCGTTGCTGCAGCTCCGCGGCAGCGATGCCGTGTCGGCGCCGGGCACGTGGTTCAATCGCGTGCACGACGACGATCGCGCTGGCCTCGAGCGCGCCATCAATGCTCACTTGAGTGGCGCCGCGCCGTACCTCGAGCATGAGTTCCGCATGAAGAACGGCTCCGGCCAGACGCTCTGGGTCTTGTGCCGCGGCGTTGCCGTTCGCGACGCCACCGGGCGGGCCACGCGCATTGCCGGGTCGCTCACGGACATCAGCGATCGAAAGCTGGCCGAAGCCAGCCTGCTGCACGAGGTCCTCCACGACACGCTCACCGGCCTGCCGAACCGCACGCTGTTTCTCGATCGTCTGGACCTTGCGCTCAAGCAGGGGCGGCGCGATGAGAAACGCCAGTTTGCGGTGCTCTTTCTCGACATCGATCGCTTCAAAACCATCAATGACAGCCTCGGTCATCCGGCAGGTGATGAGCTGCTCATCGAGTTCGGCAAGCGCCTCACGATGTTCTTGCGTCCTGGTGATTCCGTGGCGCGTCTCGGGGGCGACGAGTTCGCCATCCTCCTGACCGATATCGCCGGCCTGAACGAAGCCACGCGCGTTGCCGAGCGCATCCACGAGCTTTTGTCGCGACGGTTCGTCATCGGAGACAAGGAGATTTACGCCAGCGCCAGCGTCGGCATTGCGCTCAGCGGACCCAAATACGAAGTGAGCGGCGACCTGCTCCGCGACGCCGATCTGGCCATGTACCGCGCCAAGACCAGCCGGACGGGCTCGTACACCGTCTTCCACAGTTTCATGCACGAGTCGGCGCTTCAGCGGTTGGAGCTCGAAACGGACCTGCGGTCCGCGCTGAGCCGCAACGAGCTCGTGGCCTATTACCAGCCGATCGTGTCGCTGGAACGAATGCAGGTGATCGGCTTCGAGGCGCTGCTCCGGTGGTTTCACCCCACCCGCGGTCTCATCGGGCCAGAAGTGTTCATTCCCCTTGCCGAGAGATGCGGAATGATCGGGCCGGTGAGTTGGTGGGTCATGCACGAGGCCTGCCGGCAAATTCGCGGATGGCAGGAAGACGAGCCGCGCTTTGCGAACCTGTCGATCAGCATCAACATCTCCTCCCGCCTGTTCGCCGAGCCCGAGTTCGCCGCGCGCACGGCGGCGATCCTCGATAAGACTGGCCTCAAACCCGCCACGTTGCACCTTGAGATCACCGAGAATGCTCTGCTGCAGCATGAGTCGACAACGATTTCCGAGCTGACGGCGCTGCAGGACATCGGGGTCAAGTTCCACCTCGACGACTTCGGCACCGGCTATTCGTCGCTCAGCTATCTCAGCCGGTTCAAGTACGACACGATCAAGATCGACCGTTCGTTCGTGTCTGAAAGCGCCGACCCAAGCCGGAGCCGGCGCATCGTGGATGCCCTTATCAGCCTGGGAAGCGTGCTCGGCATGGAGGTGATTGCCGAAGGCGTTGAAACCGAGGAACAGGCGCAGCGGCTGCGCGAGCTCAACTGCCGCATTGCACAGGGCTTTCTGTTTTCCAGGCCGTTGCCAGCAGAAGGGGCGCATGCGCTGTTGCTCCTCGAGAAGGGCACCATTCCGGGTCCTGCCGTTACTGCCATGTAACCGGCGCGTGCGTGCAAAGGCATAACGTCGTCGCATGCCAGGCATCCTGTTCCTGTGCGTCGCGAACTCGGCGCGAAGCCAGATGGCCGAAGGCCTCGGCCGCAGGATTTTCGGCGACAAATTCACGATTTCGAGCGCCGGGTCACAGGCCACGCGGGTGAACCCGCTCGCCGTCCAGGTCATGGCTGAAGCGGGCATTGACATCAGCGGCCACACCTCGAAAGGCGTCGACACCATCGACCCCGCCGGCATCGACCTCGTGATCACGTTGTGCGCCGAGGAGATCTGCCCCGTGTTTCTCGGACGGGCGCGGCGACTCCATTGGCCGCTCCCCGATCCCGCCGCACGGACGGGTACCGACGCCGTGGAGGCGTTTAGAGCCGCGCGCGACGAGCTCGATCGCCGCATCGAGGCGCTGCGCGACGAGCTGGCCGGGCCCACGCCTGACAGCGTGGAATAATTGCAAACGTGATCCCACGCGTTCGCTTCGCTCCGTCGCCGACGGGGTACCTTCACGTCGGCGGTGCACGTACAGCCCTTTTCAACTGGCTGTACGCTCGTCGTCATGGGGGCGTGTTCGTGCTGCGGATCGAGGACACCGATGTCGAGCGCTCATCTGCCGAAATGGTCACCGGGATCTTGGATGGCCTGCGATGGCTCGGCCTCGACTGGGATGAAGGGCCTGAGAAAAGCGGCCCCTATGGGCCGTACTTCCAGTCCGAGCGGCTGGATCGCTATCGGGCGGTGGCCGGCGCCCTGGTGCAGGACGGACGCGCGTACTACTGTTACTGCTCTCCTGAGCGACTGCGTGCCGAGCGGGAAGGCGCCGAGCACCGTGGAGAGGCCTGGAAGTACGACCGCGCGTGCCTTCAGCTGGCGCCGGAGCGGATCGCGGAGCTCGAAGCGATTCGCGCCCCCCGTGCCGTGCGTTTTAGGGTTCCCGCGGGCGAGATCGCCTTCAACGATGGCGTCCATGGACGAATCGCCTTCGATCACGCGCAACTTGAAGACTTCGTCATCCTTCGCTCCGACGAACACCCTACGTATCACCTCTCGGTCGTCGTGGACGACGTGGACATGCGCATCACGCATGTGGTGAGAGGCGATGACCACATCTCCAATACGCCGAAGCACGTACTCCTCTTCAAGGCGCTCGGCGTCGAGGTGCCGCACTTTGCGCACGTGCCGCTGATCCTCGGCACCGATAGAAAGCGGCTCAGCAAGCGCCACGGTGCGACCTCCGTGATGGAGTACAAGCGCGCGGGCTACCTTCCCGACGCCCTCGTAAATTTTCTCGCGCTGCTCGGTTGGGCTCCTGGCGATGACAGGGAGCTGATGACTCGTGAGGAGCTGATCGCCGCGTTCACGCTCGAGGGGATTAGTGGCGGCAACGCCGTGTTCAACACCGAGAAGCTCGACTGGATGAACGGGCAGTACATCGCGGCACTTCCACTCGAGCGGCTTGCGGAGATGGTCGTCCCACTGCTGCGGGAAGCGGAGTTGTGGCCTGCGGCCCAAGGTGGGGGGGGCGAAGAGTATCTGCGCCAGGTCGTCGAACTGGTTAGACCGCGAGCCAAGCGATTGGTCGACTTCGTTGAGCAGGTTCGGCCCTTTTTCGCCGATCGCGTCGAGTACGATCCGGACGCAGTCCGCACGCACCTCGCCGCGCCGGATCTTGCGACCCACCTCGAGGCGCTCGTGCGCGTGTTACGTACCACCATGCCGTTCGACGAATCACATGTGGAAGCCGCGGTGCGTGGAACGGCAGCTGAACGGGGTATTAAGGCTGGCGAATTGATCCACGCTGCCCGCGTCGCCGCGACCGGACGGGCTGTCAGTCCCGGCCTGTTCGAAGTGCTCGTTCTGCTCGGTCGTCACCGAACGGTGGAGCGGCTCGCCCAACTCCGGACATTTCTTTCCGCTCACGCCTGAGCTCACGGAAGCAAGTTCGTCAACTTGCGCCCGCCATTGCCTAACGACGCAATCCCCGGGTCCTTTTCTCCCCAGGGTCTCGGAGGTGTGGGTAGCTAAGTATCTATATTGCTGAGAGTTACGGTCCTCCAGGTTGAGCCCGTGGCACATCCGTTGCAGCCCGGACACAAGAACGCGGTCGCGAGGGCGGGTAACGCTGCTGGTGACCGGTACCCGGAACGTGGCAGGAGGTCAGTGTGGCTAAAGAGGATCGCGGATTTGCGTCGATGGATCGCGCCAAGCAGCGCGAGATCGCCAGCAAAGGGGGCAAGGCGGCCCACCAGAAGGGAACCGCCCACGAGTGGACCAGCGACGAAGCGCGCAATGCGGGGCGCAAAGGCGGGATGGCGAGTCATCGCCGCCGCCGCGAATCGCTCGGCGAAGGCGTGGACAACCCTCAGGAGCCGTCGGCATTCGATACCGGTGAGCGGGTCGGCGACGACACAGGGAACGAGCAGATGCGCTGAACGCCCGCGTCTTTGCGGTTTGTAACGGCGGCTCCGCGCAGCGTGCGCTGAGCCGCTTTCTTTTTGTACGTCCCGGCCCCTTCTTGCCGAGGTTCCTTGGCGACAGCTACAATTGGAAGTTCCCACCCCGGGGAATTCACGCGCATGCACTGGGAGGTCGTTCAACGGTAGGACACGGCGCTCTGGACGCCGTTATCGGGGTTCGAATCCCTGCCTCCCAGCCAA
>ORMF012160248.1_pt1 | contig 10947 bp, 9 predicted proteins | sample 1779871 | NCBI WGS metagenome assembly ORMF01 (sample SAMEA104232316, study PRJEB22302) | groundwater metagenome | biome: forest; feature: aquifer; material: groundwater | place: USA | collected 2011-08-07 | depth 5.4 m
ACGATCACAAGTACGATCCCTTTACGCAGCGGGAATACTACCGGTACTACGCATTTTTCAACAACATTCCGGAGAACGGCCTGGACGGCCAGAAGGGCAACGCAGCACCGTTCATCAAGGTGCCGACGCCCGAGCAGCAGGGCCGGCTGGACGGCTATCGAGTGAAGATTGCCGACCTGGAGAAGTCTCAAAAGGCGCGGTACTCGAAAACGGCATCCGCGCAGGCGGACTGGGAGAAGGTCAAGCTCGCCGCCGTCAACTCACCGGTCGTCCCTGACGGGCTCGCCCTGCAGATTCCATTGGATGAAACAACCGGCGATCAAGTGCACGATGCGGCCGGTAAGGTCGTCGGCAAGCTGAGCGGTAAACCGGACTGGACTGCAGGCCAGCTTTCCGGAGCGGTCAAACTCGACGGGATGACTTTCGCGGACCTCGGCGGCGCTTTCGCATTCGACCGGAATGACAAGGTCTCGTACGGCGCCTGGGTCTACCCGACGAGTAACGAAGCCCTGACGGTGATCTCCCGAATGGACGACGCCGACGCAAATCGCGGCTGGGACATCTACCTTGGCAGCGGCAAAGTGTTCGCCCACATCATCAGCAAGTGGGAGCAGAATGCGATCCGCGTGAATACGAAGAACGCGATCGAGATGAACAAATGGCATCACATCTTCGTGACCTTTGACGGATCGAGTAAGGCGAAGGGCGTTCGCATTTATCTGGACGGCAAGGCCGCCGAGCTTGACGTCACCCACGATTCGCTGTCCGATACCATCAAAACCAACGCCCCGCTGCTCATTGGCCGCAGGAATCCGGCCGCTCCTTTTAAGGGGATGATCGACGATGTACGGATTTACAGCCGCGAGCTCTCGCCCTCCGAAGTTGCGCAGATCGCGGAAGATGGTTCTATTCGACCGCTTCTGACGATCGCTGCCGATAAGCGGACTTCTCAGCAGGCGGAACTGCTAACCAAGTACTATCTGGAGCACAACGACGACGCCTATCGCAAGATCACCGCCGATCTCTCGGACCAGCGCAAGCAGTTCGCGGACCTGGATGCCTCCATCCCGACGACCATGGTGATGGAGGAGATGCCGAAGAAGCGTGAGACACATATCCTTCTCCGCGGCGCTTATGATAAGAAGGGCGATGTCGTGACGTGTGGCCCTCCGGAAGTTCTGCCGCCCCTCCCGAAGGATGCGCCGGCCAACCGACTCGGTTTCGCGAGGTGGCTGGTCGATCCGTCCCATCCACTTACGGCCAGGGTTGCCGTAAACCGCTTCTGGCAGATGTACTTCGGCACGGGGCTGGTGAAGACCGCCGAGAACTTCGGCATTCAGGGTGAGCGCCCCAGCCACCCAGAGCTGCTGGACTGGCTGGCCACAGAGTTCATGGGGGGTAATGGAGCGATGGAGTATGCGAGTATCGGACAACCCAACACTCAAACACTCCAACACCCCAACACTCCAACCCGCCGCTGGGACATAAAGGCGCTCCAGCGGCTGATCGTGACTTCAGCCACGTATCGCCAGTCCTCGCGGGCGACTCCGGAAGGAACTCGCAAGGATCCGGAGAACCGACTGCTGTCTCATGCCCCACGATTTCGGATGACGGCGGAGTTCGTTCGGGATCAGGCGCTTGCGGTGAGCGGACTGTTGGTTCCCAAGATCGGCGGCCCGTCCGTAAAGCCTTACCATCCCGCTGGACTTTGGGAAGAGATGGCATTCGGCGGGGAGTTCACCGCACAGAAGTATGTTCAGGACCATGGGGAGGACCTCTACCGCCGATCGATGTACACCTTCTGGAAGCGTACCGTGCCGCCGCCCGATATGCTGACCTTCGACGCACCGGAGCGTGAGTTCTGCATTGTCCGCCGCTCCGTTACCAATACTCCGCTCCAGGCCCTGATCCTCTGGAACAATCCCATCTTCGTGGAGGCCTCCCGTAAGTTCGCCGAGCGGAGACTGATCGAGCCGCCGATGTATGGGCGGGCCCGGCTGAGCTTTGCATTCCAGGCCGCGCTTGGTCGCCCCGCCACGGACAAAGAGCACGCGGTGCTCCTCAAGATTCTCCACGATCAAATGAAACGGTTCGACAGAGACCAGGCGGGGGCGGTCAAGCTCCTGAGCGTGGGTGAATCGAAACGGAACGAAAAGCTGAACGCCGCCGAGCTGGCCGCCTGGACCACCGTCGCGAGCATGATACTCAATCTGGACGAGACGCTGACAAAGGGGTAGAGCAATGGATCCACGACGTGAATATGAGCTATTGATGACCCGCCGGCAGCTATTTGGGAAGACTGCCACTGGGATCGGAGTGGCGGCGCTGGCTTCGCTGCTTAACCCCGATGCCCTCGGCGCGCCTTCCGGACATGTCGCAGGATTTAACGGTATTATGCCGGGGCCGCACTTCCCTGCGAAGGCGAAGCGGGTGATCTGTATGCACCAGGGCGGGGCGCCTTCCCAGCTCGATCTCTTCGACCACAAGCCGGAGCTGGAGAAGCACCGGGGGATCGATCTGCCGGCCTCCGTGCGCATGGGGCAGCGGATCACGGGGATGACCTCCGGCCAGAAGACCCTGCCGGTCGCGCCTTCGATCTTCAAGTTCAAGCAGGCGGGGCAGGGTGGGGCCTGGTTCAGCGAGCTGCTCCCGCATACCGCCGGCGTCGCGGACGACATCTGCGTGATCAAGTCGCTCTGGACCGAAGCGATCAACCACGATCCGGCGATCACCTATATCCAGACCGGATCGCAGCAGCCCGGAAGGCCAAGCATAGGCTCGTGGCTCTCCTACGGGATCGGCAGCGAGTGCCAGGACCTGCCGGCGTACATTGTGCTGATCTCGCTCGCGTCCAACGGGGCGAACGACCAGCCGCTGTTCGGCCGATTGTGGGGGAGCGGGTTCCTGCCATCGGTCCATCAGGGAGTCAAGCTGCGATCGAGCGGCGACCCCGTCCTCTACCTGAACAATCCGCCCGGCATCGACGCGGGTGCGCGGAAACAGATGCTGGACGGAATCGATACGCTGAACGAAATCTCCGAGAAGTCGTTCCACGATCCCGAGATCACCACACGCATCGCCCAGGGAGAGATGGCATACCGGATGCAGGCTTCCGTGCCGGCCCTGATGGACCTTTCCCGAGAGCCGGCCTCCACCTTCGAGCTGTACGGCCCCGAATCGAAGAAACCGGGGACCTACGCGGCGAACTGCATCCTCGCCCGCCGGCTCGTAGAGCGCGGCGTGCGTTTCGTGCAGCTCTACCACCGCGGCTGGGACCAGCACGGCGACCTGCCCAAGATGATCCGCAGCCAGTGCAAGGATACCGACCAGGCATCCGCCGCGCTCGTGACGGACCTGAAACAGCGCGGACTGCTGGACGACACGCTCGTGATCTGGGGCGGAGAATTTGGCCGGACAGTCTACAGCCAGGGCGCCCTGACGGCCGACAACTACGGCCGCGACCACCACGGCCGCTGCTTCGCCCGCTGGTTCGCCGGCGGCGGAATCAAAGGCGGGATCAGCATCGGCGAGACCGACGAGTTCGGCTACAACATCACCAAAGACCCCGTCCACATACACGACATGAACGCCACCATCCTCGCCACTATGGGCATCGACCACAAACGCCTCGTCTACCGCTATCAGGGCCGCGACTACCGGCTCACGGACGTGGAAGGGAATGTGGTGAAGCAGGTGCTGGCATAGCGTCGGTTCGCGATGCGCGCGGTCTAAGCGAGCGCTTCAGCCGGCTCGAACGTACTCTCGCGTATGTCTGACGCAAACAGTCGGTTGTCGATGGTCTTCGCAGGCTCTTGAGCCGCTGCGCGTTTCGACTTTCCGATCACTTCCATCAACAGCGGCACGGTCGTTATCGCGCCCACAAGCAGGAGCGTGAGACCGACGGCCCTGCGCTGTTCCTCGCTCATCCGATCGGCGACAAGCAAGCCGATCCCGGCGCCGAGCATGCCACGCGTCCCCGCGATTAGTCCCACTTCAGGAATCGTTAAATCTGCAGACCTCATAACTGGCTCCTTTCCGTGATTCTCCACAACTCTATAACGCTCATACGCGATACAGAGTTCACGTCGGTGTGAATCGAGCAGGGGCCGGCGAAGCGGAATAGCGCGGACGACCTTCAACCACCACGTAAATGATTATTAAGCCTTTGCGAGCATCGAACGCATACGTCAAAGGACGTGCTCCATACCCTCGGTCCGGTTCGGGTGCACACTCTGGAAGGGGATGGGAGGCGGCAGAGCGCGAATTGGCTGGATAGCTTTGGCGACGGCCCGGTTGCCGGCGCATTCCCCGCGTGTGGAAGATCGCCCCGCAGGGTATCCTCTCGTCTCCGCCGAACGCAGGACGCAGGAGGGGTGAACCGTGGAGATAAGGGATAAGGCCGTGGCATGAGTGATTGGAACGTCACCCTGCGGGAACCGGAGGGCGGCTCGAACATCGCAGCCGGCGAAGTGCTCGAGCTGCTGGCGTCTCTGGTGGACAAGAACCTCGTCGTAGGTGAAGGCGACCGATACCGGATGCTGGAGACGATGCGCCAATATGGGCGCGGGCGGTTGAACGACACCGGCGAAGCGGAGTCCATCCGGGCACTCCATGCCGCCTGTTTCCTCGCGTTGGCGGAGGAGGCGGAGCCTCACCTGACCGGTTCGGACCAGCGGTCCTGGCTGGAGAGGCTTGATTCAGAGCACGACAACCTGCGGGCGGCGCTGGAATGGAGCCTCATGGACAAGGATGAAGGTGGAAGGCAGAAGGATGATACAGGAGCGCCGAACGCGATTCATCCTTCATCCCTCATCCCTCGTCCTTCAGAACTAGGTCTGCGTCTGGGCGGGGTGGCGTGCCGGTTCTGGTACGTGCGGGGCCACTTTGGCGAGGGCCGCCGCCGGCTGTCACTGGCGCTGGAGCGACCGGGTGCAGAGGGTCATTGCTCGGAGCGTGCGAAGGCGCTGACCGGAGCGGGCAATCTGGCCAACCGACAGGGTGACTACATGGCGGCGCGCGTGCTGTACGAGGAGAGCTTGGAAATCAGGCGCGAGCTGGCCGACCGGGACGGAATCGCCGGCTCGCTGAACAACCTGGGCAATGTGGCCCACGACGAGGGCGATTATCCTGCGGCGCGCGCCCTGTTCGAGGAGAGCCTTGTAATATGCCGCGAGCTGGGCGACCGGAACGGAATCGCCGGCTCGCTGGGCAACCTGGGCAATGTGGCCAGCGACGAGGGCGATTACCCTGCGGCGCGCGCCCTGCTCGAGGCGAGCGTGGCAATGATGCGCGAGCTGGGCGACCGGCACGGAATCGCCGTGTCGCTGAACAATCTGGGCAATGTGGCCTATGCCGAGGGCGATTACCCTGCTGCTCGCGGCCTGTACGCTGAGAGCCTGGCAATTAGAACGGAGCTTGGCGACCGCCACGGAATCGCCTACTCGCTGGAGGGTCTAGGGCGACTGGCGTGGGCTGCCGGAAGCCCGGGACGTGCGGCCCGCCTGTGGGAGGCGTCCGAATCCCTGCGAGAGGCCATCGGCGCTCCCCTTGCCCCTGTCGATCAAGCCACGCATGACCGGGAACGCGCGGCCGTACGGGACGCGCTGGGTGAAGCGGCGTTCGATTCCGCCTTCAATGAGGGCCGCGCCATGACCTGAGAGCAGGCCGTGGAGTACGCGCTCCGGGAGGAACCGTCATGAGAATGGCAGTATCGTCAATACCATCGTTCCCTGCTGCAGGGGGTCTGCCGAAGGTGACCGTCACCGACCTCCCCGAAGGCCGCGGACGCATGGCCAACATCCTCCTGTTCAAGTCGCTCGAGTCGTGCGGCCTCACCTACTTCGCCGCTCTGGAAGCAGACGTTCGCCGGAATTGGACGTAGTTTCGGGGGCCGCGGCCACGACTTACCTGTGGAATGGTTGCGCAACGGGACGAAAAGCAGTATGGCGCGGGAGTTACGAATCAACACAGCAATCCACCACCGATAAGGTCATCCCGTCTGGGGAAGTTGAGTGTTGAGTGTTGAGAATCGAGAGTACAGTCAAATGCTTGAGGTCAGGCGGGCCGTGGCCGATAAAGTCAGGCCATTCCTGAGGATTTTCTCGTGGGACTATATTGACGGGGCGACGGGCTTGCGCCGTGTGGATATGTTAAGGACGACGGACCATTTGCCGGCACGTCGTAACAAGGCTGGTTTAATCATCCATTAATAGCGGGAGGTGGCATTATGCCGGCGAAATTCTTGATGGTTCTGTCTATGGTCTTTTTCTCAATGTTGCCTGCTCCTCATGCGCGGCTTGGCGGACAAACCGGCTCTTTTTTTGGTATTGTTCCGCCAAAATACGAGCTTATAGCGCTCAAGGGTATTACCGGCATTGGCGCCGGCGTACCGTTCATACCGAGCGGAGTCAAACGATTCGGCCTCACCCAGAAAGGGGTTCAGAGCGAAATTGAAAAAGCGCTGAGGGAGCGGGGGTTCAAGGTCTACGTTACGAACCACATCCCCCAGGAATACTTCGATCAAGGATCGCCGCAACTGATCTTCGAGATCCTGTTTGATCCCGCCATTATGGGCCGTGAGTTTGAGAAGGGCCCGCTCGCATTTCATCTCCGAGCCCGGTTGTATCAAGAGTGCGTCTTTCCTCGACTGAAGGAGGGCGCCATGTTCCCGACCTGGGAACGCGAGATGTCACGTGCAGACGATTCGGCCGACGATCTTCTAAAAGCAATTCGAATGGTAGCGGATCACTTCGCGAATGATTACAAAGAGGCAAACGCGCGCAAACCGAAAAAGTCATCCCGTACGAGGAAGTTGAGCTTTGAGGGTTGAGAGTTGAGAGAGTCTGCCCGCTTTCGCCAACCCGCAGAGTTCAGGCACACGGGCGCGCGCGGGGGGATTAAGATTAGGATTAGGATTAGGATTAGGATTAGGAGCTGTATCGGAGGGGATCAGCCGTACAGGCGCTGCCCGTGATACTCGGCTAGTCTGCCGTAGGCGAAATTCTCAGGGCCGAATTTTAGGTTTGCGTCCGCGAGGACGTTGGGGGCGGATGTCTCTACGATCGATTCGCCGTCTATGGAGATGGCGGCCCACATTCTGCTATGGCCCTCCAGCAGGGGTTCCGAGTAGGTATTCCAGATAAATCGGTCGCGCGCCGCGACGCGGTCTCGAAGATAGAGGAATTCCGCGGAATCGTGCCGGAAACCGGCGTCCAAGAGCGCGTTCCGCTGCTGTGCCAACTCCTCGCCCGTGATCCAATGCTCGGATTCGTTCATGATTGCTCCTTATGCTAAGTATACTGCAGAATGGGGGAACGGCGCGATTTTTTGCGGCAGAGGAAGTATACACAGCGCGTCCGCATATCCAACCGAAGACCGGGGGAGGGCGAAGCTTTCGGATCGATACGATCGGCCTTCGCAGTTCCCGTGTGCCCCCAATGCTTCGCCCCTACAGTCTTGTCGGCAGTGCGAGACGGGATTAGGAGTAAGAGTAAGAGTAGGATTAAGATTAAGATGAAGAGAAGCTGCGGCTACCACCCCGCGCCTTTTGTTCGGGTTTTGATGCGGCAGAGGTACATGTCTGCGCAGATGTATAGGGTGGAGCCGTCGTCGCCCCAGGCGCAGTTGGCGGTGCGTTCTCCCGTTTCTATCCGGCCCAGGTGCTTGCCGTCGGGGCCGATGATGTGGACGCCCCCAGGACCGGTGGCGAAGAGGTTGCCGTATCGGTCGACCTTCATCCCGTCGGGCAGGCCGGGGAGCTTGTTGACCAGGTTGGTGGAATCGTAGAAGAGGCGGCCCTGGCCGAGGGTCCCGTCGGTCTTGACCGGGTAGGACATCCAGATCGCCTTTACCGGATCGGACTGGCCGACGTAGAGGATCTTCTCATCGGGGGAGAAGGCGAGGCCGTTGGGGCGGTTGAGCTCCCGGGTCAGCAGGGTGACTTTCCCGTCTTTGGACAGGCGGAAAACGCCGCAGAAGTCCAGCTCGCGGCTGGGGTCTTCCTGGCTGGGCAGGCCGTACGGCGGATCGGTGAAGTAGAGGTCGCCGTTGGACTTGTAGCAGAGGTCGTTGGGGCTGTTGAGCCGTTTCCCCTGGTAGTTGTCGACGAGAGTCCGCTTACCCCCGCCCTTGGTGAGAACGGAAATGCGGCGGTCGCCGTGCTCGCATGAGACGAGCTGCCCTTTCGAATCGACTGTGTTCCCATTGCAGCCGGGCTCTTTGCTGTATGGCTCGATACCGGTGAACCCGGAGGGCCGCAGGAAGAGGCTGACCCCTTCGCCTTCTTTCCACTTCATGAGCGAGTTCCGCGGGATGTCGGAGAAGAGGAGGTAGGCGCCGTTTTTCATCCAGACCGGCCCCTCGGTCCACGCGAAACCCATGCCTAAGACCTCGATCTTGGCGTCCTGCCCGATGAGCTGATCCAGGCGCGGGTCCTCGCGGATTACCCGGCCGATGGTGGGATGGTTCTTGGAAACCTGGGCCTGGGTCTGGAGAGCCACGGAGAACAGGATTATGATGGCGGCGATGGCGATGGCGGATGGGAGATTCATGGGGATCCTCGTTGATGGTTGATAGGTGATAGTCGATTATTTCGCGGTTCGACGTGGGGTGGGGGATTCCTGCTGGGGGTAATGCTGGGAAATTGAGGAATGGATGGAAATGGGGAGCTTCCACGAGTGAGTTGGCGTGGCTTGCTGGGTGACAGGTTCGTGCTTGGAGAGACCTGGAAGGCGGTGACGGAGCACCGCACTCCACATGGTTCGACCCGCTATTTTACCCCCGGGAGGCGGCGGGCTAGTTCTTTTATGAAGAATTCGCAGTCGGTTACCAGACCGAAGGCGTGGTGGGTGCCTCGGTCCATGAGTTTGATGACGGTATCGGCGTCGGAATCGACGCAGATGGTGTTTACGGATGCCGGGAGCATGTTGCCTGTAGCGACGGAGTGGAGGGTAGTGGCGACCATGATGGCGATGCCGATGCCGGGGATGTGCTTGCGCATGGCTTCCTGGGCTTCCACGGAGTCGGTGATCACGTCGGGCAGGGGTCCGTCGTCGCGGATGCTGCCGGCGAGCACGAAGTCGACCTCTTTGACGACGCAGGCGTGCATGATGCCCGACTTTAGCAGGCCCGTCTCGACGGATTTGCGTATTCCGCCGACGGCGCGGATGGCGTTGATTGCGCGGAGATGGTGCTCGTGGCCGTGGGCTGCGGCCGCGCCGGTTGTCAGGTTGACGCCGAGAGACGTGCCGTAGAGCGCGCGCTCGATATCGTGGGTGGCGAGAGCGTTCCCGGCGAAGAGGACGTCGATCCACCCGGCTTTGATCATCGCCTCGAGCTGCGGTCCGGCGCCGGTGTGGACGATGGCAGGACCCCCGACGAGGAGTATCTGTTTCCCGGATGCGCGCGCCTCTTTCATTCCCTCGACGACCGCCGCGACGATCAGCTCCTTCGGGCGTTCCGTGGAGACCTCGCTGCCCATGAAAGCGAACGGGCCGGAGGGGTCCTTGCGTGCGGGCGGAGTGACGCGAACGCCCCCGTCGCCCACGACGACCCGGTCGCCCATGCGGATCCGGTTGATGGGCGTGCAGCGTGCAACAGTTTCCGGTCCATTTGCGTCCAGTATGATAGCGCAATCCATCTCGATGTTTTCGACGAGGAGCCATCGGCCTTCGGCCCGGACGAAACTTTCCAGGTTGGTGGTGGAGTAGAATCCATCGGGAAACACGCCGTCCGCCGGTGCGGGCGCCCATTCCGCGTCTTCCGTGACGCGGGCCGCGCCATGCTGGCCGATTAGGTGGAGGATGGTTTCGAGCTGTTCGGTGGTCTCGGCGTCGACTGCGATCTCCGCGTGGCTCATGTCGGAGCGGGTTTCCCCGATACGAAATCGCGAAATCTTGTAGCTTCCACCGTGAAGCAGAATAAGGTCCAGAACCTTTGATAGAGTTAGGGAGTCAACGATATGTCCGTCGAGGCTGACGGTCTCGGTAACCATATTCGGTCCTTTCTGATCCATTGCAGGACGTTTTCGCCCTGCCGTATAAATTGTGTCCCATAGGTGATCCGGACCACAACAAGCGAACTCGACATAGGAGCAAGTTGATGACTGAGTTCATACGTTACCTGGTTCAGGCGGTTGTGGACAAGCCTGATGAAGTGAGCATCGAAGAGGAAGAGCACGAAGGGATTACGACTTACAAGATCCACGTTGCGCAGGATGATCTGGGCAAGGCGATTGGCAAACAGGGGCGGATTGCGAATGCCATGCGCGTCCTGGTAAAAGCCAGCGCGATGAAAGAGAAGCGCAAGGTGTATCTGGAAGTCGTCGGCGCTCCCATGGATCTCAGCGAGGCCGCGTAGGTGTTCGTGCGGGTGAACGGGACGGTGCCGCGTTCACTACAAACGGTTTATGAATAGAACAGGTTAGTTTTCCTCCATCGCACCACATTCACGACTCCCCATCTTGCCCACTCCTCGGCTCCGGATATTCCGTTACAAGATGATCTTACCTTGCGATTATGATGGGGCCCTTCGTGGGCGCGCGCTTCGAAGGGCTCAAGGGTTCTTCGCACGTCGGGGCCGTCATTCCGAAGTGAGCGATGAAACCGCCTTCGTATCCTGCGATCCCGAGTCCAAAACCAGATTCACTCTCTTCGGAATGACGTCAAGTGCTGGACAGTCACCGTTACCACGCTTCGCGTTATGGTTGATCGTTTGCGGTATTTCGGGTTTGCTCACAGGATGTCATGGGAACACACGTAAAGACCCTCCGGCAACTCGGACCGCCGGTAGTATTCGGTTCGTGGAATCGGCGGAAAAGTGGGGGGTTCGCTATCAGTGGCCGCTCCAGAAAAAACCCATGCGCAACCTGGAGGCGTTCGGCCGCGGATGCGCCTTCCTCGACTACGACAACGACGGCTGGCAGGACATTCTGCTCGTCGACAAGGGGAA